>LQAE01000005.1_pt1 | contig 156266 bp, 171 predicted proteins | sample 1535771 | NCBI WGS metagenome assembly LQAE01 (sample SAMN04331582, study PRJNA305678) | bioreactor metagenome | isolation source: bioreactor_1 inoculated with Wadden Sea sediment 1st replicate of a... | place: Germany:Bremen
TGAATTCCCGGATATCCTCCATGTTGGTGTCGCTGCGAATGAACACGGCCACCTGTCCCAGTTCCCTGCCGAAGGCCGTTGTGAACAATTCATCCAGGCTGGTTTCAAAACCGGGTAGAAACGGCATGGTCCGGATGGCGGACCGCAGTGTGGCCAGGGCGGCGAGGCGATGGCTCTCATCGTCTCCGGACAGGGCCCGGGCCAGAAAGGACCAGTATGAGGTGGACTCACCCGGCATGGGCTGGTCCAGGTGCTGCCGGAAAATGCCGAAGGGCAGGACAATGCCTTCCCCCACATAATCCGGAAACAGATATTTGAGTTCTCCGAGATTGGCGGCCTTGGGACCGCAGAGTTTTCCGGAATCCGTTGCCCGGAGACGGCTGAGCCGGACCGGTTCCGCCCGGGTCAGGTTCATTTTTTCCACGGGAACCCGGAATTTTTCCTGTTTCCTTTCCTGTTTCTGTACCAGGTTTTTTTCTTCCTGAGACATCTCCGGCTCCGTTTTTAAAACCACTCCTCCTTTTTGGGACACGGCAAAGAAAAGCCTCTGTCCTGAAAAGGATGTCAGACCTTCCAGGCTTTGGGGAGAAACGGTTGCGTTGGGGATGCCGAGGTTTCTTGCCAACAGCTGAACATGAGACACCAGGTTTCCCTCGGAAATAGTCAGAATCCCGGCCACGGGTTTCAGCTCCGGCGGCACTGTTTTAAAGGCATATATTTTTTCAGGGTCCGTCTGGACCGGCCCTTCCGGGTCATCCACCACTTCCAGGATGCCGAAGGCCAGTCCAGGATTAAGCCCCCGGATACCGGAGGGTGTCATCCCTGCAGGCAGCTGGAGGGTCTGACCCGTGTCGGCGCGGACAATGCCGGTCAGCCGGGCGGCAGCCTCTCCCAGACCCAGCAGGATGGAGGAACGGATCCGGTCGTCCAGAAAGCCCTGGGCCAGGGGTTCCAAAACAGAAAACCGTGCGATTTCCGGTTGATAAAAGGATCTGATCATGGCAACCCCCCAATCCACGGCCCGCCGGATCTGTTCCGATGTCAGCCGGAACAGTTCAAACAGGATAGTCTCCTGGTTCGGCAGAGACTGCCGAGATTCAACGGCTGCCAGTTCCCACGGTTCTAGATATCCGGCTCCGGCCGCGGCCCGGACAAGTATTCGGCATTTTTCCAGCAACTCTTCCAGAGTGTCCGGCTGCCAGTTCCGGATCGTGGCGAACAGAATATTTTCCAGCCCCAGGGACACGTCCATCAGGGCGAGACGTTCCTTGGGTTTGACGTCCTTCAGACTGCTCCGAATGGCCAAAAGCAGGTCTGCCATGTCCCGGAACGGATTGGGATCTTTTCGGGAAAAAGGACCGTCCCTTTTCTGAGGGCACTGGAAGAGACGGCCAAGCTTCCGCCGGCCCGGACAAGGCAGGGTGTCTGAGACGGTCTGCGGCCAGAAGCTTTGCAAGGGCATCCGATGGGGAAACCGCATATTCAGCGCTCATCTGTTCCAGCAATTGGGAGAACAGCGTGATCTGCTGCGCAGTCAAAGCGGCCTGATTTTCCCGGGCAAAGTCTTTGACCGCCTGCAAATCCTCGGATCCGGGCTGCCCGTGAATTTTGATCCGCAGGGCCATAAACGACGGTATCTCGTCCGACAGAGTCTTTGACAGAGTCCGGATGGCCTGGAGCCGGTTTTTGTTGCCGCTGAAATGGGGGAGGCTCCGGCAGGCTTCCCTGATCTGGAAAAACCGGGTCTCCAGACGACCGGCATCTGACAGCAGCCAGTTGAGAAAGTCCACGCCCCACCGGCTCTCGTCCTCGGCCTGAACCGCTCCCCTGTAATATCGGGCTTTTCGGTAAATCCATCCCTGGTCCGCCTGGATCAGGAACTGGACCAGAGCATACTGTTTGAGACGGGACTGGGCCCCGGAATCATCCCATACTTTTTGATGGTCTGATCCGGCCAGAACCACGTTCAGGAAGATGCCGGATTCTTTTTCCAACCCGGTCACCCAGTCTTTGAGTTTGCCTTGCTGCCGGCCGCCCGGGGAGGGACATCTGCTTTTGGCCGGCAGGACAGTGCCGTTTGCACACACCCACTGGATGGACTGAAAAGGCCCCCTGGGATCCTGTTTGAGTGCCTGAATGTCTCTGACCGGAAGGTCTTCCGGTCGGGCCGATGCAGAACTGACCTGCATCACAATGATCCACACACAAATCAGCCGAAATCCGGCTGATATCCATCTGATTTGAAACCCCTGATACTTATTCATGCCGGGATCCTTATGCATTTGTTCCGTTGCCGGGACGGGTATTCCTGTCCAGATCAATGATTGATAGGAGAGAGGCTACCTGAATCTATCATAAAATACACTTTTATTAACAGACACACAACCACCTGCTCAACAAATCCGGCAGTCCGACGTCTAAAAAATGAGTTGGATACCCCATCAAGATAGGATAAAACAGTTGAATACGAGGAAAATTGGTTCAATTCACCCCGGAAAAAAGGACACCAATGACTGTCACACATGATTCTGTCAGTATCGATCCGGCCCGATGTACGGGCTGCGGCACCTGTATCCGCGTCTGTCCCTCAGACATCATTTCCCTGGAAAACCGAAAAGCCCGGGCCGTACCGGACACGGCAATTTGCCTGGTCTGCGGCCACTGCATGGCGATCTGTCCGGAAAGCGCCATTGCTATCCCGGCCCTGGAACCGGGCCTGCATGACTTTTCCACCTTTGATATAGATCCGGCCTGGCTGCCCCCGGGCAAAGGCCTTCCCACCCGGGACCTGGCAAGGCTTATCTGCTCCCGGCGTTCCTGCCGGAACTACAAACAAACGGCCGTGGACAAAGCAACGCTCCGGGACCTGATCCATCTGGCCGTGTTCGCCCCGTCCGGCACCAATTCCCAGGCCTGGACCTTTACTTGTTTGACCTCCCGATCCGAGGTTCTGTTCCTGGGAAACGCGGTCAAGGATTTTTTCAAGGGGCTGAACAGAAAAGCGGAAAATGTCCTGCTGAGAAAAGCCCTGGCCCTGGTGGGTGCCCGAACCCTGGATCACTATTACAAAAATTATTATGAATCCGTCAAAACCGCCATCGAACAGATGGAGACGGAAAACCGGGACCGGCTCTTCCACGGTGCGACTGCGGTTATCCTCATCGGGTCATCCCCCGGGGCTTCTTGCCCTAAAGAAGACGCTTTGCTGGCCGCCGGCAACATCCTGCTGGCTGCCCACACCATGGGTCTGGGTACCTGCCTGATCGGATATGCCGTGGCGGCAATGGGTGCGGACCGCACCATCCAGAAAAAACTGAGAATCCCGGATTCGGAAACCATTCATGCTGCCGTGGCCTTAGGCTATCCCAGAGATACGTATCGGTGCATCACCGGCAGAAAACAACCCACAATCCGGTTCCACCCGATTCAATCGCCATAATGCCCCTCCTGTTTTCCAGGCGGGGTAATTCCGGCTTTTTTCATCTTGTATCTCAGAACCCGCTCACTGATGCCCAGGGACTCCGCCGCCTGTGTCTGCACCCAGTCATGGGACCTGAGTGCGGAAATCACCATCTGTTTTTCCAGGCCGGCCAGGCGTTACTCCAGCAAACCGGAATCCGGTCGTTTTTCAAGGATCTCCGCAGGCAGGTCATCCCTTCGAATCACATTGCCCCGTACCAGGGTGCTCAGGCGCTGGATCAGATGTTCCAGTTCCCTGACATCCCCCCCCCCCGCTCCTGAAAATACCGTTTCGAGAGTCGGACAACAATTTGCGGTTTTTTCTGTGTGCTGTCAGACATACCATTGCCGGGGCTTATCTGGAATTCATACTCAGTTTCACTCATATGGATCACCTGGCCTGAAACAACCTGCTCAGTTGAAGCAGAAAAAGGGAACAGACACCCGAACAGTGGCAGATACAATATGAATATCTTTCTGGATACGAACAAACAGTCACCTGGTTGGTTGAAGATGTTTTTCATGGCCGATCCTGCCGTGAGTTTTCTGTCATCGTTTATGATACAATGGTTTTTCACCAATTTAAATGAGTTTGTATGGGTGAATCTGCTGAATAGGATCCGGGCGGTCAGGGACATCGACGTCCCTTCGAAAGGCAGGCGGCGGCAGCATGAAAAAAAGGGCGGGGAGATTCCGAAGGTATTCTGATATCGGCTGAAGCCGCCGCAATGACAGCTTCAACCGATGTGTTTTACTCTCAGGTGGCAGAGCAGTCGCCGGTACCCGGGCCATTGCCTGTGCCATCTCCCGGACCGTGTCCTTGCCGGCAAAAGAAGGGACAGCCATCACGACAAGTACTGCCGAGACAAGGACCGCTTTGATCAAATGCGATGTCAGTTTCATTCCGATTCTCCTTTCATTCATAAATGTTTATTGATGCAGCGTTTCAACATCTTGATCATGAGTTTAACCACAAAGTGTGCCAAGGGAGTGATTTTAAAATATTTGTTTGAAATCAGATAGTTAAAATATTTTTTTCAGATCTGAAAATGGATCGGATTCGACATTTAACGCATGGTTCGACAATCTCGTCGAATTCGGGAGGATTGTCCCTGGTTCATTGCATCACCGGCAGAAAAAGGCCCGAAATCCGTTGCTGGCAGGGAATACAGTTGAAACCTTGTATTAAAAATCATATATTAAACCGGCAATTAAATAGCCGATTATCTCGTGGTAATATCTCCTATGATTTAAAGGTCTTTCCTTTTAAAATAGGCCATGTAGATAATTGCCAGATTAATACTAAAAATATTGAATAATCAGGAGGAGGGTTTTCCGATGATAGACAGAAAAGAAGACCATACCGCTGTTCTGGTGGTGGACGTTCAGGGAGATTTTACCCAGTTGAGGCAGGGCAGCCTGGCAGTGGAAGGCACGGGTCAGGACTACCTGGATCAGGTAACCGCGGAAACCCGTCGGCTTAAATCCCTGGGATTTCCCGTGTTTGCCACCCAGGACTGGCATCCGGCCGACCATATCTCTTTTGTGACCCGGCATGAGGGACATGCCTCTTTTGATGTCATAGATCTCAACGGCACAGATCAGATTCTGTGGCCTCCCCACTGTGTCCAGGATACGCCGAATGCCCAAGTGCTGGTGGACAATGATCTGTTTGAGGCGATCGTGAAAAAAGGGATGGATCCCAGGTATGATTCCTATTCCGGTTTTTTGATGACGGCGGCCATGATACCGGCCTGGACGTCGTGTTCAAATCCCGGGGAATATCGGATCTCATCCTGTTCGGGCTGACCACGGATTACTGCGCCAGGGCAACGGCCATGGATGCCAGGTCCCTGGGATACGGGGTCAGACTCATCCGGAACCTGTGCCGCGGCGTGTCTCCGGACACCACCCGGACGGCGCTCGAAACAATGGCCGAAGCCGGAGTGGAGATTTTGTGAAAATACTCCGGATCTGGGATGTGCGGCACTTCACGGAAGCCCCCTATGTATCATTTTTAAAGAAATGAATCTGCATTCTAAAGATGCCTTCTCAAGTTGTAATGATACCTGAAACAATTCACCCGGCTGATGACCATCAAAAAATCATCTATTGATTTTTGATCCTGAACAGGCCTTTTGTGGTTGTGATAAAAGATGGACATGACTATAGTGACTGAAAAAGAGAAACCGCCGATCACCTCTAAACAAAGATGTTGAACGACCAATGGATCCATTTCTGGACATACGCACTTTATCTTTACTCTGTGGCATTTTATCAGCAAGCTTTATTATTTTCCTAGCTTATACCTATAAATATCGAAAAACCTACCCCGGTTTTTTTCTGTGGACGTTGGCCTTTCTGTTCAATTTTGCAGGATTTATTCTCTTAGGACTGCGGGGCATGCTTCCTGATTATATGACCGTTGTCCTGGCAAATGCCTTTATTGTCATTTGTTATGTGTTCCTCGCCCGGGGGATGAATGATTTTGCGAACAGTGAGCAACACACCGGCATAGATATTATTCTTGTTGTGGCCGTGATTTTGACCTTTTGTTATTTCAGTTACATTTTCCCAAGCGTAACGATTCGCATTATCATCATTTCCACTGTGGTGATGTTCATTTGTCTGCGCTGCCTTTATATTTCCCACAGAAAAATCGGATTGTTACTCAACAAAAGTAATTTGCTGCTTTCAACCGCGTTTTTATTCAACGCCCTGTGGTTGAGCTCAAGAATTGTTTTGACCCTGGTCTTTGAGGACAGGATCAGCAACTTTATGACAACGGGTATCATTCAAGGCGGATCAATCACCATTGCAACCGTCGGCAATCTGTTCATTGCATTTGGTCTTCTGAGTATCACCTCTCAGAGACTGGAAGAAGATATTAACAAGAAATCCGGTGAATTAGCGGAGTCGAACAAACAACTGCAAATTGAAATCGCTGAACGGCATCAGACCCAAAAGCAATTGTCTGACAGCAAGTCACTCCTTGATGCCACCGGACGTCTGGCTCGTGTCGGCGGCTGGGAACTGGACACGGAAACATTAGCGGTAAGCTGGACAGAGGAAACCTATCGCATTCACGAGGTCCCGTTTGACTACAAACCACTCCTTACCGAAGCGATTAACTTTTACCACCCCGATGATCAGGAACTGTTATCTCGAGCGGTTCAAAGGGCCCTTGAGCATGGTGAACCTTACGACATTGAGATACGTCTCATCACCGCTAAAAACAATCACATATGGACACGCAGCATCTGTCAGCCAGAGGTCGTCAACGGCAGGACCGTAAAGTTGAAAGGGGCTTTTCAGGATATCACCGACCGCAAACAATCTGAAGCAGAGCGTGACCAAATGATAAAGGCGCTTCAAAAAGCGCTCAAGGAGATTAAAACTTTGAAAGGTATTGTCCCGATTTGCTCTCACTGTAAAAAAATACGTGACGATAAGGGCTACTGGAATCAGCTTGAAGAATACCTTCAGAAATATTCTGAGGCTGATTTCAGCCACGGTATCTGCCCGGCATGCGCTGAAAAAATATATCCTGATTTGAACCTTTATGGGTGATGGGCCTGTAACCGGTACAGCAGCGCATTCTCATTTGTGGACGTCATCCTTCCGCTGGCGGGGATGCCGCTGGAGGGAGGCCCCATGATTAGAATCCTGGGCCGGACCATTGCCTGCATGGCACTGTGCCTGATTCACGTCTGTTTTTTTTACGGGGTTGTGTATAAGATCCGGGATTTTCCGCTGCAGGCGGACATTTTTGACATGGTTGTGTTCCTGCTGTCCGTGGTCCTGATGGGGTCGTTTCTGGCCGATTTCTTCAAAAACCGGGACTCATCCAGCATCATGCTTGTCTGGAGTTCGATGATTGCGGTGCTGATTTCCGGATTCTCATGGCCTGCGAATGGTCCAGATGGGCGCATCTTTCAGCCATGTCATGAACGAGTGGCCCGGCATGTGGGGCCTGTGCATTTTTTATCTGCTCCTGGCATGGATCAGTACCCGGTTCATGCCGGAACTTCCTGAAAAAAATCAGGGTTAATCCCATGATCCTGTATAAACCAGAAAGGAGTTGTTGATGACACTGTTGGATTCGGTTTTTATCAGAAGCCAGTTCCCCGCGTTTAAAGAACCATCGCTGAAGGGATGGGCGTTTTTTGAAAATGCCGGCGGTTCCTACACCTGCCGCCAGGTGATCGATCTTCTGAACACCTATTACACCCGGACCAAGGTACAGCCTTACTACAACTATCCGGCATCCCGGCAGGCCGGCGCCGCCATGGATAACGCCTACACCCGGCTGGCGGCCTGGCTCAATGTGGATGAAAGCGAAGTTCAGTTCGGTCCGTCCACCACCCAGAACCTGTATGTGCTGGCCCATGCTTTTCGCGAGATGTGGGACAAAGGGGATGAAATCATTGTGTCGGCCCAGGATCACGAATCCAATGCAGGATTCTGGCGGCGGCTTGAAAACACCGGGATCACGGTCAGGGAGTGGGGCGTAGATCCGGAAACCGGCATGCTTGATCCGGCAGATCTGGACGACCTGCTGTCTCCCAGAACCCGGCTGCTGGCCTTCCCCCATTGCTCCAACGTGGTGGGTCATGTCAACCCCGTGTCCGACATTGTCAAGAAAGCCAAGGCCGTCACGGATGTCTGCGTGGTGGTGGACGGCGTGGCGTACGCGCCCCATGGCCTGCCGGATATCGGATCTCTGGGGGCCGACATTTACCTGTTTTCCCTGTATAAGACTTGGGGGCCTCACCTGGGATTGATGACCATCAAAAAGCCGATCATGGATGCGTTGCCCAACCAGGGCCATTTTTTCAACGCCTTTCTCGATCGCAAAAAAATGATGCCTGCCGGTCCGGACCATGCCCAGATCGCCGCTGTCGCCGGGGTGGCAGAATACCTAGACGATGTGTATGATCATCATTTCTCTGAACCCGCTGATCCGGCTGAAAAAGGCAGGCAGCTCAAACAGCTGTTTCAGAATCATGAAACCGCCCTGCTGAAAATCCTGATGGACTGGCTGAAGCAGCGCACCGATATCCGGATCATCGGCCCGGATGACCCTGCACTTCGGGCTCCCACCGTTTCCATTGTGCCGAAAAACCGGTCCATTGATGCGGTCTTTGCCGTCCTGACAGACAAAAAGCTGATGACCGGGCAGGGACATTTTTATGGAGTGCGTCCGCTTTTGGGCATGAACATCCCCATTGAAACAGGGGCGCTCCGGCTGTCATTTCTTCATTACACCACCTCAGATGAGATTCGGCAGCTCATTGATGGGCTTGCTGCGGCGCTGGGTTAGTTCACAGAGAACCCTTTCTTTCTGATTCATAATCGACTCGGGAAACAGAGGCGAACCAAAAATGGTTCGCCTCTTTCTGCTCCGATTTTTCCGATTCGCCAGAAAAAAATATAATATTCTGAAATTATAAGAAATAAAATGTTGTATTTGTCGGGTTTGACTTATTTTCTGTTGGCACACTAAATGCAAATATCCTTGATGATCCTGTGGTACTTACCGCTGGCGACGGCATGAAAAAAAACAGTAGACACTAATTGAGTTGTGAATCGCTTGAATCGGGGGTGTTGAGTGAAGTCTGACCGATATGGCAGTCATCGTGTAATAGCGCCTGAAGGCGTTCTGCCCCAGGCAGCTAGCCGGCTTGACCCGGATTCAGCAGTTCTGCCCAATGAAATTCTCATCGATGTCATTGCGCTCCAGCCGACATCCACCGCCTTCAACCGCATCAGGCAGGCCTGCATGATGACATCGGAAAAATGAAAACAATGATACTCGATCTGGTTGAAACCCAGGGGAAATTTCAGGATCCAGTAACCAGATCAGGCGGAATCCTAATCGGCCGGGTCAGTAAAATCGGTGATCAGTTCAAAAACGCAACGGACATCGGGCCAGGCGATCACATCGCTACGATGGTTTCGCTTTCTTTGACCCCACTGAAGCTGGAAGCGATCTACCATATAGACCTGAAAACGGATCAGATACGGGTCAAAGGAACGGCCATCCTTTTTGAAAGCGGCATCTATGCCCGGCTTCCAAAAGACCTGCCGGAAAAACTGGCCATGGCGGTACTGGATGTGGCCGGTGCACCGGCCCAGGTCAGAGTCAATGCCCGTCCGGGAGATACCGTGGTTGTGCTGGGTGCCGGCAAGGCAGGGCTTCTCTGCCTTCAGGAGGCCATGGACCGGGTTTACCCTCTGGGAAAAGTGGTGTGCCTGGAATATGATGCAGCCAAGTGCCAAACCGTTCGGGATCTTCATCTGGCACACCGTGTCATCTGTGCGGATGCCAGAAATCCATTAAAAACACTGGCGCAGTTTCAGCAGATCATGGGGGATGAACTGGCTGATTTTACCGTCAACTGCGTCAATGTGCCGGAAACGGAAGTCACGTCGGTACTTCTGACTCAAGACAGGGGACTGGTCTATTTTTTCAGTATGAGCACGGATTTTGCCAAAGCCTCCCTTGGAGCGGAAGGCATTCGAAAACCAACGCGGATGCTTATCGGAAACGGCTATTATCCGGGCCATACAGAGATCGCTTTCCAGGTCATACGGGAACACCCGGGATTGAGAGGATATTTTGAACAAAAATTTACAGGGTAGGCAGTTGCCGCAGGGGTTTCTGCCTGTAAATGAAATCGCAACGCTTTATTAAAGGAGATGTTTCATGTTAAAGAAATCGCGTTTCTTTTTTACCATCCTGGCCTGTGTGCTGGCAATCGGACTGGTGTGTGCGGCCCCGTCCATGGCCGAAAAGAAAAAAGTTTACAAGCTCAGGATGCAGATTCTGTTCGGCCCGGATATGATGTGGCAGTATCAGCCATTTATCGATTACTGCAAAAATGCCAGTGACGGACGGCTCATTATCCAGCCGTTCTCCGGCGGGCAGCTGGTGCCGGATGATCAGATGATGCAGGCATGTGCCACAGGAACGATTGACATCGCAGGCGGTGCAGGCGGTTACTGGTCGGATGTGATTCCTATCGGCGCCACTGAAGGCGTATTGCCGTTTGCGCTGAGAACCATCACGGATGTGAACACATTCTACTACCAGCGCGGTTACCTGGAACTGTGCCGAAAAGCCTATGCAGAACATGGTGTCTACTATCTGGGACCTCAAATGGTTGATTTTGCATACCTGATGGCCAAAACCCCTGTCAGAACGCTTGAGGATCTGAAGAAGCTCAAACTCCGCGCCGTTCCCAATATCGGCAAGGTTCTTGGCAAACTGGGGGTATCGGCCCAGTATTTTCCGGCAGGTGAAGTGTATCTGATGATTTCGTCAGGACAGCTGGACGGGGTGATCTACGGCGGTTCTGTGGCAGCTGAGTCCATGTCCTTCCAGGAAGTGGCGCCCTATTATATGATTCCGAGTTTCAACCCGGCCAACCAGAACCTGATCATGAGCCTGAAAAAATACCAGTCCCTGCCCCAAGACCTGCAGACCATTCTTGATATGGCGACCCAGGTGGAAAACCTGTTTCTCCAGACCGTCAACTGGAATTTGGAATTTGCCAAACGCCGCGCCATGATGGAGAAAAACGGGCTCCAAGTGGTGGAAATGGACACGGCCCTGGTGGATGCCATTGCGGAAAAAGCCCGGGAATTCTACAAAGATGTGGCTGCCAAAGGTCCCTATGCAAAACAAGCTGTTGAAATGATGGAAGATTACATGCGGGAAGTCGGTTACCTGAAATAGCCTGAAACGAAAAGGTGGTTTTCATGAGAGGATTGAGGGTATTTGTGAAGGCAGTGGATTCCATTTCTGTCAGCATCGGGCAGCTGACCAGCTATACCATGTTGATTCTGCTGGTAACGTCGTCCATTGAAATTGTCTGCCGGTATTTTTTCAACAAACCCACGACATGGGCTTATGAGTTCGGCCAGATGACGTTTGGCTGTTATTTTCTTCTGGCAGGCGCCATGACGTTGAAAAACCGGGAACACGTAGGAATGGATATCTTTATTGAAAAATTGTCTCCCCGGAGCCAGGCCCGGGTCAACGCGGCCACCTTCATTCTTACCGCCATTTTCTGTATTGTCCTGATATGGAAAGGCTGGGAATTCGCCTGGCCTTCCATTCAGCGCCTGGAGCATTCAACCAGTGTCTGGGGCCCTCCCGTCTATCCCTATAAATTCATGCTTCCGTTCGGTTGTTTTCTGCTTTTCATGCAGGCCCTGAGCAATTTTATCAAAGACCTGTTTTTTGCACTGTCCGGAACCCATCTGATTCAGGAGGAAGAATAGACCATGAGTATGGGCCTGACCACTATTCTGATGTTCGCTGTATTGATTGTTCTGTTGACAACGGGTCTTCCCGTGGTCTTTGTTATCGGTTCCATCAGTATTGTTTTTGCCTTTTTTCTGTGGGGGACCGGCGGGTTGTCCATGATGATATACCCCACCTACGGACTGATGAATGTCTTTATTCTATCGGCGATTCCTCTGTTCATTTTCATGGGTCTGATTCTTCAGAAATCAGGAATTGCGATGAGATGTTCGAGGCGATCTATAAATGGTCCGGGGGCCTCCGGGGCGGGCTGGGTGCGGGGACGGTGGTTGTCTGTGCCATCATCGCTTCCATGGTGGGAATATCCGGGGCAGCCACCGTTACCATGGGACTCATCGCCCTGCCGGCCATGCTTAAGCGCAACTATTCCAAGTACCTGGCAACGGGCACGATTCAGGCAGGCGGGGCACTGGGGCTGCTGATTCCTCCCTCCATCCCATTTCTGGTCTATGCATTTGTAGCCAGGGAATCGGCAGCCAAACTGTTTGCATCCGGCCTGTTTCCGGGGCTGATTCTGGCGGCCATGTATATTGTCTATATACTGGTCAGAGCCTATATTCAACCCGGCCTGGCTCCGGCTTTGGCTGTTGAGGAGCGGGTCAGTTTCAGGGAAAAACTGATATGCTTAAAGGCGCTGATTCTTCCGATGTTTATTATATTCAGCGTCATCGGCTGTGTGATCTTCGGCATCACCACCATTATCGAAGCCTCGGTGATCGGTGCCATCGGTGCCATGATTGCTGCCGCCACCAGAAGAAAATTGACCTGGACCATGATTCGTGAATCCCTTCACAAATCCGCTTCCGTCACGGCAATGGTCATGTGGATCGCCCTTGCAGCAGTCTGTTTCGGGGCCATCTATACGGGACTGGGCGCTTCAGATCTGGTTCAGGCCGCTCTGGAATCCATGGGGCTTGGCAAATGGGGGGTCCTAATTTTCATGCAGATCTCCTTCTTTTTCCTGGGAATGTTTCTGGATGACACGGCCATCATGTTTTTGACCATTCCTTTGTACCTGCCCATTGTCAAGGGGTTCGGGTTTGATCCCATCTGGTTCGGCACCCTGTTCGTCATCAACATGCAGATGGCGTTCATCACTCCGCCCTATGGACTGAACCTGTTTTATATGAAAGGGGTCGTCCCGCCCGGCATTTCCATGGCTGACCTCTACTGGTCGGTGATACCGTTCATCATCATCCAGGCCCTGGGTCTGGCCATCGTTATGATGTTTCCGGAAATTGCATTGTGGCTTCCCCGGGTGCTGTTCAAGGCATAGCGCATTTAACTTCTATTAAACAATCATCAATCAAGGATGCTGAAATGGAAAAAGCGATGATAAGAGTGAGAATGAGCGCCAAAGATGTCCATTACGGGGGGGCTCTGGTTGACGGCGCCCATATGCTTCACCTGTTTGGGGACCTGGCCACGGAACTGCTCATCCGTTATGACGGGGACGAAGGATTGTTTGCCGGGTATGAATCGGTGACATTCCTGGCCCCGGTGTATGCCGGAGATTACATTGAAGCGGAAGCAGAGATCATGGACACCGGTAACACATCCAGAAAAATGACGTTTATCGCCCGAAAGGTGATCACCTGTCGGAGAGATCTCAGCGAATCCGCCGCTGAGCTTCTGGATGAACCCGTCATTGTCTGCAGGGCCGTGGGTACCTGTGTCACCCCGAAGGCGAATCAGCGGATTAAGCACTGACCAACCCCCATTTTTTTGAAAGAGACCCTCACGAATGGATAAACTAATCATAACAGCTGCCATCTGCGGCGCGGAAGTGACCAAAGATCAGAACCCAAATGTGCCTTATACGATCCAGGAAATTGCCATGGAAGCCGAATCCGCTTACCAGGCCGGCGCATCCATCATTCATCTTCATGTCCGTGAGGATGATGGCACTCCGACACAGAGCCGGGAACGGTTCAAAACAGCCATTGATGCCATCCGCAAACGCTGTCCTGATGTGATCATTCAGCCTTCCACTGGCGGGGCTGTGGGCATGACCGACCTGGAAAGGCTTCAGCCGACGGAAGTGGCGGAACCGTCAGTGGGGCTTGATCACCCTGAAATGGCCACCCTGGACTGCGGTACCTGCAATTTTGGCGGAGACGAGGTGTTTGTCAACTCTGACAAGACGATCGAAGCGTTTGGCCGGATCATGATACAAAGAAATGTCAAACCGGAAATTGAAGTCTTTGACAAAGGCATGATCGATACAGCCATTAAAATGTTTTCTAAAGGAGTCATTCTCTCTCCCATGCACTTTGACCTGGTGATGGGGGTCCAGATCAATGCCACCGCCAGAGATCTGGCCTTTATGGTCCACAGCCTGCCGTCGGGCGCCACCTGGTCGGTGGCCGGTATCGGCCGCCACCAGATCCCCATGGCAGCCCTGGCCATCGTCATGGGCGGTCATGCCCGGGTCGGATTTGAAGATAATCTGTATATTGCCAAAGGCACTCTTGCTGCCAGCAATGGAGAACTGGTCAGCAAGGTGATCCGCATCGCCAATGAACTGGGCCGGCCCCTGGCTTCTCCAGCCGAGGCCAGGGAAATCCTGAATCTTGCACCTTTAAGAACATGACAAAACCGCTCAACGGCTTTGAACTTGACATCCCCGGCACCGTAAACTATGCTTTGAATTCAATGGATGCCCCTGTCGTCAGGCAGGGTGAAGCGCCGCATTTTGTTAACACCGCCTACAGAAATACGGAGCCGCCTGAGTTGCTTGAATTCGGTTGCCATAGGGTGCTGGAACCGGCCAAATGTTTCCCTCAGCCCGCCTGGAAACTGGATAACACCATGGCCGTGCATGAGAACGAAATTCTCGTCGATGTGGAGATCATCCATGTGAACACCACCAGTTTCAACCAGATTCTCACATCAGTGGACGGCAATCTGGCAGCAGTGAAAAAAAGGCTCCTGGAAATCGTCTCAACCAGGGGAAAACTTCAGAATCCCATCACCGGAACAGGCGGCATTCTGTACGGAAAAATCAAACAGATCGGGAAGTCTTATCCCAATCCTTTCAATTTAAGTGTCGGAGACCATGTCATCACCCTTGCATCCCTTTCTCTCACCCCCTTGAGGCTGGATCAAATTGACGAAATCAACCCGTTTTCATGTCAGCTCAAGGTTCAGGGCAAAGCGATCCTTTTTGATCAAATGCCTTTGCTCAAGATCAGCCCCGGTCAGCTCAACAAAAAATATTCCTTGGAACTGCTCATCGCGGTGATGGACGAAGCCGGGGCTCCCAGGCAGACCTGGAAACTGGCCAATTCAGGGGACCATCTCCTTGTTATCGGCGCAAACGGAAAACTGGGTCTGCTTTGCGCCTGCGGGGCCCGGCACAAAATCGGTAATACCGGCAAAATTACCGGAATCGTCAAATCTAGCGAAAGCAGAAAAGACCTGAAAAAGACGGGTATCTACGACGAGGTTTTTTGCTGTGATGCCCTGGACACCATCGGTGCCATTAAAAATCTGTCCAGCCAGGATGGGTTTAAAGATCTGCAAGGATCCTTTGATCTCACGGTCAACTGCATGGCAGTGTCCGGCAGTGAAATGCTCAGCCTGATTATGACACGGAACCGGGGAACCATTTTTTCGCCAGTCTGGCCAACAGTCAGAAAATCACGGCACTGACATCGGAGAGCATGGGCAAGGACCTGAACATTATCGGCTATACCGGTTTTCTGGAAGGCCATGCCGACTTTACCGCTTCACTTCTGGACACTTGTCCGGCACTGACCCGTCAACTCAGACGGCTTTACGACCCGGAGAATCAGACCCCCCGGATCCGTCAGGAAACTTACCCGGACCACCGGATTTTATCGCACATCCTCAAGGACAGCCGGGATGACTATGTGTTTGTGTCCAAGCCCATGCAGAGGGTTTTGGCTTCAGCTGTGAATGTGGCAAAGTATGACTGTACCACCCTGATCACCGGCGAATCAGGTGTGGGCAAGGAAATTATCGTGGATATCGTCCACAAGGCCAGTGACCGGAACCAGTACCCCCTGGTTAAGATCAACTGCGGTACGATCCCTGCCAGCCTTCTGGAATCTGAATTGTTCGGCTATGAAAAGGGCGCTTTTACGGGTGCCAGCGTCCAGGGAAAAAAGGGCTTTTTTGAGCTGGCCCATAACGGCTCCCTTTTCCTTGATGAAATCGGGGAACTCAAGACCGAGCTTCAGGCCAAAATTTTGAGAGCCATTCAGGAAAAGCAGATATACCGGGTCGGAGGAACACAGCCGATTCGGGTCAACGTGAGAATCATTGCAGCCACGAACCGTTCCCTCGAAGAGATGATCGAACAGGGCCGGTTCAGGGAAGATCTGTTTTACCGCCTGAATGTATTTCCCATAAAATTCCTCCTCTCCGGGAGCGGAAGAAAGACATCATTCCACTGGCCGAACATTTCATTCGAAAATACAATGACCGTTTCAAGCTGAATAAAACCATGGAACAAATGGCGTTTCAGTACCTGGTGGAGCATGAATGGCCGGGAAATATTCGGGAGCTGCAAAACGTGGTTCAAAGAATACTCATCAACTCCGGAGAGGATACGATCACCCTGGTGGACACCATCCGGGAGCTGGCCACCGGATCGCGTCCTTCTTTCTCCAGAGCCGGTTTGAACGCGATCCTGGACCAGACGGAGTACAATATTCTGAACGCCATCCGAAAAACCCACAAAACCACCCGGAAAATGGCGAAAATTCTCGGTCTGAGCCAGTCCACCCTGGTCAGGAAATTAAAAAAGCATGGCCTGTGACCAGATGCTTAAAAAAGGGAACCACATTGTGAAAACGATTGGTTCCCTTTATCGCTGGTCTGTCGGCACGATCCTTTTCCTGATGTCTTTCTGTGTCCTGTCTGTCAGCCTCATGCTTATGCCAAGAACCGTGACTTTTCGCCTGGCCCGGCGGCTGTTTTCAGTGCTGATCCGGATCATGGGCATCCGGCTGAAAGTGACGGGTCAGGATCTTCTGAACCCGCACCAGACCTACCTGCTCATGGGCAACCATGAGAGCCTGTTTGACCTGTTTGTCATCCCGGCGGCCATTCCCCTGACCTTCACCGGGGTGGAGGCGGCCCGTCATTTCAGGATTCCGGTATGGGGCTATCTGATCCGGAAATGGGGCTGTATCCCCATTGAACGGGGAAATCCGGAACAAGCCCGAAAAAGCCTGGCGCTGGCAAAACAGGCCCTGGACAGCGGCCTTTCCATTGTAATTCTTCCCGAAGGGCACCGGACCCGAACCGGCAAACTGGGGCCATTCAAAAAAGGACCGTTCCATCTGGCCAGGACGGCACAGACCGCTCTGGTTCCCTTTGGCGTCAGCGGGCTGTACGAGTTTCAGCAAAAAGGAGGATTCATTATCACCCCGGGGGCGGTCCGGGTTCGGATCGGGCGCCCTATCCCCTTTGAAGAATATGCCCATCTTTCGGTGGACGAGTTGAAAGACCTGATATTTTTGCAGATCCAGGACCTGGCCGCTTGAGCCATATTGACACAATACGGCTTTCCATTATCCAACTCAGGTGAAATTCGTCAGCTCATTGACGGGCTGGCAGTCGCCTATTTTTCAAATCCCTTGTGACAATGAGTGATGTGCGGGCCGAGCGGCGTTTCTTTTACATATGCCGGCGGGATTTCCTTTCGGCAGATTTCCATCATATAGGGGCATCGCGTGTGGAAACGGCATCCTGGGGGTACATTGGACGGATTGGGAAGATCTCCCTGAAGAATAATCCTTTTTTTGTCCCGGTTATGTGGATCCGGACGGGGAATGGCAGACAGCAGTGTCTGAGTATAAGGATGCGTTGGATTGGCGTATAGATACTCAGTGTGGGCAGTTTCGATAATTTGGCCCAGATACATAACACCGATCCGGGTACAGATATGCTCCACCACCGCCAGATCATGGGAGATGAACACATAGGACAGCGATAGCTTCTCCCGCAGGTCCACCAAAAGGTTGAGCACCTGGGACTGGATGGAGACATCCAGTGCAGAGACCGGTTCATCCGCCACCACAAGTCTGGGATTGAGGGCGATTGCCCGGGCAATGCAGATGCGCTGCCGCTGGCCTCCGGAAAATTCATGGGGATAACGGTCCATGGCCTCCGGATTCAAACCAACGGTTTTCAACAGGTGGCGAACTGTATCCAGGCGCTCGCCTTTGGTGCCAATACCATGAACTTTCAACGGTTCTGCAATAATCCGGCCGATTTTCTGGCGGGCATCCAGAGAAGCCATGGCATCCTGAAAAACCATCTGCATCTTTTTCCGGGCCTTGCGCAGATTTCCGGGAGAAAGGGAGAGAACAGGAATTCCGTCCAGAACGACCTCTCCGTGATCCGCTTTTATCAGTCTCAGAATCAGGCGGCCCAGCGTGGATTTGCCGCAGCCGGATTCCCCGACAATGCCGAAAGTTTCTCCTTCATACACTTGAAAACTGACATCATCTACCGCACGGACAATTCCTTTACCGCCTTTGAGTGGAAAGTGTTTTTTTAGATTTTTTACGTCAAGTACCAGTGTTTTCATCATAAAAATTCCAGCAGGCAATGGTATGTCCGGAGGCGAGATCCGGTGTTTCAAAGGGTTGGAGGAGCGGGGCCTTTTGGTCACAAATTTCTGTTTTCCGGGAACACCGGTCAGCAAAATAGCAGCCTTTCGGCCGGTTGTCCGGAGATGGCACCATCCCCGGGATGGTGGTCAGATGCCGGTTTTTTTTCCGATTTTCGGGATGGAGGTCAACAACCCCCGGGTATAAGGATGCATAGGTGTGTCGAACAGGGTGAAAACATCCGCCTGTTCAACGATTTTCCGGCATACATGACTGAGACGTCATCGCAGAATTCGGCGACCACGCCCAGGTCATGGGTGATCATGAGAATAGACATATCCAGCTCCTGCTTCAGGTGAATGAGCAGGTCCAGAATCTGGGCCTGGATGGTCACATCCAGCGCGGTGGTGGGCTCATCCGCGATCAACAGCTTTGGACTACAGGCCAGGGCCATGGCGATCATCATCCGCTGACGCAGACCCCCGGAGAGCTGGTGCGGATATTGGCTGAGACGGCTTTCCGGCGCATTCACTCCAACCATGTCAAGCAGCTCAACACTGCGCCGGTCAGCATTTTTTCCAGTCAGGCCTTGGTGAAGCTTCAATACCTCTTTGATCTGGTATCCAATGGAAAAACAGGGGTTCAGGCTGGTCATGGGTTCCTGGAAAATCATGCCGATGCTGTTCCCCCGTATCCTGCGCATGGCCTGGTTGCTAAAGGACAGCAGATCACTTCCTTCAAACAGAATCCGCCCCTTTTTTATGAACGAGGGGGGGGCGGGCAACAGGCGCATGATGGACATGGCAGTGACACTCTTGCCGCAGCCGGATTCGCCGACAAGCCCTAACACCGATCCTTTTCGGATTTCAAAGGAGATATCTTCCACAACGGTGATGGGACCGTTTTCCGTGTAAAACCCCAGGGAAAAATCCTCCACCCGGAGAATAGGGCTGGAAGAGGCCTCCTGGGTGGTGAATGCAGGTGTGTGATATCTGTGCATCAATAATCAAATACAGATTTAGGAAAATTAAATGATACCACCCAATTGGGCATGTCCACAATTTCCGTAATTCTCAGATCCGCACAGACACTGCAGAGCATGTATGCATCTTCCGGGTTTATTTTGTACTTGGATGAGATCAGATCCACCATTTGGTCAACGGCGTCAATGGCACCTTTCATCAAATCCGGACCGATGCCGGTGGTGACTTCATAGCCCTTGTCATCAATGTGACGGCAAACAGGACCTGCTGTGGTGAATCTTGGGAATTTCAAGCCGGCATTTTTTGTGAGTTCAATCTTCAGGGCCACATTCATGGGGCTTTCAATGGCTGTGCCGCAGACCTCACCATCACCTTGTGCCGCATGGGTGTCGCCAATGGAAAATAGAGCACCTTTCACCGCTACCGGTAGATACAAAACAGTGCCTTCACACAGGCTTCGAGTGTCCATATTTCCGCCCACATTTCTGGGGTTGACAACACTGTGGGCCCCCTTGTCTGCCGGTGCATTCCCAATGGTTCCTGGAAAAGGCTGTGTGGGGACCCTGCCGCCGGGTTTGAATTCTGCAATGGCACCGGGCGATGTGTCAAATTCCCAGATATGAATGGCCGGGGAATCGAACCGGTCAGCAAGCAGGCCGAAACCCGGGATAATCGCGGTCCAGCCCCATCCGCTCGGTGTAAATGACAGAATGGTGATTTTGAGGGCATCACCAGGCTGTGCACCGTCCACAAAAAGAGGGCCGGTTACCGGGTTGACCTTGTCAAAATCCAGGGCGGAGACATCTTTCACAGTGGAAAAAGCATTGAGCTGTCCGCCTGATGCATCAACGGCCTCAAATTCCACAATCTGGCCGGGTGTCACTTTCAAAGCCGGCGCCAGCGAGTTGTCCCAACCGATATGAACGTTATTTTTCAGGGTATAGTCAGGTGTCATGATTCTTTTCCTTTATCAAATCGGTCATACATCCTGCAGGTGCGGGCCGGAAAATTGCCGGTCCGCACCAGACAGGATGCAACGACAGGTCAATACAGCGATTCTTACTGAACGTCTTTTGCGTAGACATGTTCATAATTTACCGGGATGTGGACCGGATCAACAAAAATGGCATCCGGGCCGCCCAGGCGCTCTGCACGCATGGTAAAGCGCAGCTCGTTGAAAATTGGCACCCAGGGGGCGTCTTCCATGACTAAGATATAGATAGAACGCCACATTTCAAGCCGTTCCGAACTTCTGGCCGGATCACTGATCGCATCGGCAGCGGCCGCTTTTGTATCCAGATCCTTGTTCTCATACCAGGACCAGTTCCACCCTCCCTTGACCGCACCGGCGCCACCCAGGATCGGTCCATAAAAGTTGGATGGATCCGGGAAGTCTGCGATCCAGGCCATGCCTCCGGACCAGATCATTGGTGCTTGATCCGGTTCACCGCCTGCTGCAATGACCGTGGACTGAGCCAAAGTTTTGATTTCCGCTTTAATACCGATGGCGGCCAGGTCCTGCTGAATGGCCTGGGCAATTCTCGGATTGGGATCGGTATTGTTGGCATAAAGTTCGGTGGAAAAGCCTTCGCCATATCCTGCTTTTTTCAGCAGGATTTTGGCTTTTTCGATATCATAGGGATACCCTTTGTAGTTTTTATCGTAGCCGGGCATTCCCGGGGGAAGCGGTTGATTGGCGGGTTCTGCCCGATTGTTGATAATCTTGCAGATTCTTTCCTTATTGATAGCCATGTTGACGGCTTTGCGGACTTCCAGATTGTCAAAGGGTGCCATTTTGAGATTCATCGTCAGATATCCGGTGTGAAGCTGGTCGCCCTGGATGATCAGACCCTGGTTGGCGGGGTCATTTTTTACCTTCAGAAACCGTGCCGGCGGAATGCCGTCCCCCAGAATATCCACTTCCCCCCGCTGGAGACGTAGTAAGGCAACTGTCGGTTCTTGTCCGACTTCGAAGACAATGGTGTCAAGCTTGGGAAGCCCATCTTTATAATAGTCCTTGTTGCGTTCAAAGGTTACATACTGGCCTAGAGCCCATTCAGTCATTTTGAAAGCTCCGGTGCCCACCGGGTGTTTACCGAAATCTTCACCATATTTTTCTACTTCCTCTTTTGGAACGGCAAAAGAGAAGTTAATGGCCATGACATGAAGAAATGTTGCATCCGGGCGGGAGAGTTCAATTTTGATCACGCCGGGTTTGGGAATGGTAATGCCGGAAAGGGAATCCGCCTTGCCGGATACCATGTCATCAAATCCTTTGATGCTGCCGAAAAAGCCCTGGCCCGGGCTCTGGGTTTTCGGGTTCACCGCTCTCTCGATGCTGTATTTGATATCTTCTGCTTTGAGCAGGCGGCCGTTGTGAAATTTTGCATTTTCCCGAAGCAAAAAGGTATAGACCAATCCGTCATCGGAAATTTCAAAGCTTTCCGCAAGATCAGGTTCAAGATTGTAGGTGCCTGGTTCGTAATCCATGAGACCGTTAAAAAGTGTCTTGATCATGGACCAGTTCTGCCAGTCATACCCGATGGCAGGATCCAGAGTGGAGATGTCATCTTTGTAAGTGACAGTCATTTTTCCTCCTTGCTTGATGCCAGCGCTGCAGACGGCTGTCCATCCCGCAAAAATGAAAAGGGCGAAAATTACCAAAATTAACGTACATTTTTTCATCTTTGGACTCCTTTTTTATGGGGTTAATCGACTCTCATTTTTGGGTCGGCCAGGGGCATGACAATGTCTGCCAGCAGGTTGCCGAGGATGATTCCCACAGCAGCCACCAAGGTGACGCCCATAATGACCGGAATATCGACCATCTGGATGGCCTGCCACGCCATTTGACCGATACCGGGCCACCCGAATACAGATTCCACCACCACAGCGCCGGCCATAAAGATACCGATATCCAAGCCGACCATGGCAATGATGGGAAGGATACCGTTGCGCAGGCCATGCACCAGCACGATTTTCATTTCAGACAGGCCTTTGGCCCGGGCAGTTCGGATATAATCCTGAAGCAGAACATCCACCATGCTGGAGCGGATCATGCGTGAATACCAGCCCCCCCCTGAAATTCCCAGGGTCAGTGCTGGCAGAATCAGATGTTTGAGGCTGCCATATCCGCCCAGTGGGAACAGTCCCAGTACATAGGCAAACACATATAACAGCAGCAATCCGAGAACAAACTGTGGCATGGAAACCCCTGCAAACGAGATGCCCATGATCCAGTTATCCCAGGTTTTTCCCCGCTGAGTGGCCGCCAGGATACCGGCCGGGATGCCGATGAGCAGTTCAAAAAATATGGCTCCGGCCATTAACTGAAGTGTGGCCGGCAGGCGGCTTTTGATCAGTTCAGTTACCTGGGTTTTTGTTTGTAGGAGCGGCCAAGATCCATTCGAGCCAGTCTTGAAACGTATTTGAGGTATTGTACCGGTAGCGGTTTGTCCAGGCCCAGCTCTCTGCGGATTGATTCCACTGTTTCCTGCGTGGCGCTTCTTCCGGCGATCATACGGACCGGGTCGGCCGGCATCATGAAAGACAGGGTGAACGTGATCAGGGTAACGCCCAGAAGGATCAAAATCGACTGCCCGAATCGTTTGGCTATCAGAATCAGCATCAGCTTCTCCCCCGCCGCATCGGATCCAGTGCATCCCTTAACGCATCCCCCACCAGGTTGAAAGAAAGTGACAGTAGCATGATCGCCAGGCCTGGAAAAAAGACCAGCCAGGGCGCATCCAGAAAATAAGACTGGCTTTCATAGATAATGCCGCCCCATGAGGGTATGGGTGGCCGTACTCCCACACCAAGAAACGACAGGGTCGCTTCCAGCAAAACCGTGGTGGCAATGCCGAGGGTTCCCCAGACCAGAATGGTGGGCCAGAGATGTGGCAGAATATGGACAAATAAAATTCTGGGCCAGGCCGCCCCGATAGACCGGATTGCTTCAATATACTCGCTGGTCGCCAGCGACATGGTCTGGCCGTAGATGACCCGGGCGATCTGGACCCAGTTGACACAGGCAATCACCAGGGCCACAATCCAGAGACTGGGCTGAAAGATGGCAGATAGGGCAATCGCCAGCAGAAGCGCAGGGAAAGCCATCATCAGGTCGGTAAACCGCATGATCACCGCCCCGGTTTTTCCTCTGGCATATCCGGCAAAGATACCGAGGAACGAACCGATCAACAGAGCAATTCCATTGGCGGCAATGCCGATGATCAGGGAAGTCCGTGCACCGTATATCAGCCGGGTGAACAGGTCCCGGCCCAAAAGGTCCGTTCCGAGCCAGAATTTGCCGTTGGGTGGCAGAGGCGCGCCTTCCAGGGTTAATCCTTCAAAAAACTGGGTGTCCGGCGCGTAAGGGGTAACCAGCGGTGCCAATAGGGCAGATACGGAAAAGAGCCAAATCACAACGAACCCGATCAGTGCGAGTTTGTTTTTAAATAAATATTTTATCACATGAATCATTGGGATGTGTCTGTTCTTTGTCAGTAACAAATTTTTGATTTAGAAAATATTTGTTAGCAACTCATATGCCACGAATAGTCATGGCAATTTATGTGGTTTTATATCAGATGGTTGGTTAGCCTTCTGGCCATCAGAAGCATGCCGGATCCCGGAGACACCTGTCCCCGGCAGTCTTGCATAAAACGCCTGAAATTCTTTTCTGGCATTGGGATTGGGTTGAAAGGACAAATGTCTCTTGATGGACATTTGTCCCCGGGGTTTTATTCTGATTTGATGCCGGCCCGCTGCAGGGCTTTATTCAGGCCGGAACGGGTAATGCCAAGAATCATGGCAGCTGCACCTCTGTTTCCCCTGGTTCGGTTAAGCGCCTCCTTGATCAAAAAAATCGGGGCCTGTTTCAATGTGGGAAGGGACTCTATCAGTGAAAACGGGTTGGCCGGCGCCTGGGTAGTGCCTGTGTCCGCAAATAGGGGTTTTTTGTAGATGGCCTGGTGTTTTTGAATGTGGATTCTGAACCGCTCGGTGGAGAGCATACCCTTTTTGTGGTTGCTGACCGCATCAAATACCATGGATTCCATTTCTCGGACATTGCCTGGAAATCGATAAATCAAGAGAAGTTCAAACAGTTCTGTCGGGGCAGTCGGTTTTTTTTGGCCCAGGCTCTGTGCAGCTTTATCAAGGAAATGTTCCAGCAGCAGCGGGATATCACCTCTCCGTTTTCGAAGTGGTGGAATATGGATATGGTGTGTCTGAATACGGTAGTAAAGATCGGTGCGGAACGCTTTTTTTTCCATCAGCCGAATCAGATTCCGGTTGGTTGCCACGATCACCCGGGTATCCATCGCCAAGGGAATATCCGATCCCATGGGATAGTATTCCTTTTCCTGGAGAATTCGCAGCAGTTTGATCTGGCTGGCCAGATTCAGGTCCCCAATTTCATCCAAAAAAAGGGTTCCATCCCTGGATTTGCTGATCAGGCCGGGCCTCTGGTTTTCAGCTGTGGTAAACGCGCCTTTAAGGTGGCCGAAAAGAGTATCGGAAAACAGCTGATCATCCAATCCGGCGATATTGACCGGTACAAACTTCCCTTTGAGTTGTGACAGCCTGTGGATGACCCGGGCAATCATCTCTTTTCCCACACCGGATTCGCCTGTAATCAAAACCGGTTTCCCGGTTCCGGCAATGGTCTCACAATACTGGAAGATAGAGCGCATGCTCTTGTTGGATGTAATAATATGAGAAAAGACCTCGGGATTTGCCAGATCATCCGCAAGTATTTTTTCACGGAATTTTTTATATTCGATCCGCTCTTCTTGAAGTTCAACAGCCCTGCGGACACTGGAGACCAACCGTTGGGGTTCAACCGGCTTCACCATGTAATCATGGGCACCGGCGCTCATGCAGTCCACGGCGGTTTCAATCTCATTCATCCCGGTGACGATAATGACCGGGATGTGCGGATACTGAACATTAATTTGTTCCAGCAGCTTCCGGCCAGAAATATGAGGCATGGAGAGATCCAGCAGGACGAGGCACGGTTCATTCCGGGCAATCTCATCCATGGTTCGGCGGCTGTCTTTACAGGTTTGGATTTGGCTGAAACCATTTGAGGTCAGAATCAGTTCGAATCCGTCCAGACTTTCTACCTCATCATCCACGATCAATATAGGCATTGCCGATGTCATTCCAACCTCTTTTCATCTGTGTGGTAACGGGGTAAATGTACCGTTACTTTGGTACCTTTTCCTTTTGTTGATTTAAATATGATGGTTCCCCCATGGTTTTCAATAATTTTCGAGGAAATCGAAAGCCCGAGCCCGGTCCCACCTTTATCCCGTTTGGTGGTGAAAAACGGGTCGGTAATATGGCGCAAATCCTGTTCCGATATACCGCAACCACTATCCTCGATTTCCAGCAGGACTTCGTTGGGCTCCCTTAAATAAACGGTCCGGATGGAAATCGTCGCCTGGGGAGAGTTAAGGGCTTGACAGGCGTTCTGTATCAGGTTGACTGCCACCTGCTCCAGTCGCTGGAAATGACCCAGTACAACAGGCAGGCCTTCGGCCCGGTCAAAGGAAAAGGTATGAGTCGATTTTTTGATCATGCTGGCTGTCAGAGTCAGGGCGGAATCCACTACCTGATTCAGGTTGACAGTGGTAAAAGAGTTGCAGGGAGAGTCATTGGCGAATCCTTTCAACTCGTCCACAATGGATTTGATCCGCTGGGATCCTCTGGCGATATTTGAGAATATCTGGGGGATCTTTTCCTTGATTTGTGAATAATTGACCCCACCTATCCGGAAATCGCCATATTGGGAATAATACTGATCCAGAACTGGGATGGCACCGTTCCATGCATTTTTCAGCGGGTCTATATGGGACATGATAAACTGATTCGGGTTGTTGATTTCATGGGCCACGCCCGACACCAGAAATCCGAGCGAGGCCATCTTGTCCGCCTGGAACAGCTGTCGCCTGCGGCGGGCTGCTTTTCGTTCGGCCAGAATGGTTTCCATGGTCTGAGCTTCGAGTTTATCAAGCGACTTATTGAGATGACGCGTCATTTCATTGAATACTTTTCCGAGTCGGCCAATTTCATCGGCAGTGGATTCATCAACCGGTTCATACGGCATGCCGGGTTTGAAGCCCCGGATCGCTTCAGTGAGCCGGGTGATAGGCCGGACCAGGCTGGACGACAGTTTAAACGAGATAACTGAGGCGGATAGCACCCCTACGATAACCAGGGTGGTGGAAACCGCAACAATGATATAGGCAAATCTCTGAAGGCTGGAAAGGGATGTGGCGAATTCGTTTTTATAGGTTTCAAACCGATGATCGATTTCTGAGACCAGCCTTTTTTGTAGAATTTAAACCGGTCCATTTTCTCTTCATTTTCCTGGAGCCCTGTCAAGGTGCTGATGGCAAGGAGATCTTTTCCTACCAGATAAAAAGTTTGGAAATCCCTTTTCTGGTCGGTGAATCCACCGTTGGGATATGAACGCGCGTCCGAAAGGACATCCATGTGATGAAAAAATGCTGTAGCCAGACGGTCCAGATTTTCAATTTCCTTTCTACGCTGGTTGATATCGATCAGAAGGGTATCAAAAATCTTGCTGTAAATCTGGTTGATGATCAAATGGGCGGATTGAACCCGTTGCTCAATGCCAAAACGTTTTTCAACCAGTTCATCAATATATTTATTGATAGCCATAAGAAAAAAGACATTGATGACCCCGGTGAATATCAGGATACAGACCAGTCCGGAAAAACTAATCAGAATTCTGGATTTGAGTTTCATTCAGTCCTTTACAAATTCGATCAAAAACCATTTCACCTCAGGGATAAGAACTTTGTAAAAACGAAACATGCTTCCGGAAACCGACAGAACCGTTTCAGCATCATCCGACTGGATCCATTCGGCAATCCGCTGAATTTCATTACGGGGATTTTTTGACATCTTCAGGGAAGAGGAAATGATTTTGTTTTCCGGTGCTTTTCTTAGATAATTGTATTTTTCGAGTCCTTTTATTTGAAGGATACCGGCACTGTTATTGTTGACGCTCACCGGTAAAGTCTCGGAAGTCACGATCATCCGATTTTTTTCGGACAGGGCCTTAAAACGTCTGACAATTGTATCGATGGTGATATCAACACCCAACGTGCCCTCCAGAATCCCGCCATTGTAAACCGGAGTGATAACTGACGTCACATACCCCCTTCCTACAGCATCAATATAGGGCTGCACCCAGAGGGTTCTCCTGTTGGGATTTTCCCCGCCGGCTGCCGCCCTGTAAGCCACCCATGCCTTGGTCAGGTCCAGGCCGTGTTCCATATACGCATGGATGTCGGCATAGGGGTAACCCATGACGATGGAATCAAATGTGGTGAGATAGACCGTGGCAATAAAATCATTTTGCCGGTAAATGGTTTTTAGATCAGGGCACAGGTATTCAAACTGTCTGATCTTATGACGTTCGGCTTTTCCGACAGGGATGTGGCCAGAAGCCCAGACCTCGCAGTGTCCATCATCATAAGGGGTGAAGTATACATACTCTTTGCTATAGGCATATCGTTCCTTGCTGTAAAGGCCGTCTTGATTTTCCCCGTTTACTATAAGGGATTGATATTTAATTTTCAGCGTGTCGAGGCGGTCTCTGGCTGTAACAAACATGATATTGATTTCATCTGCCGTCTGGTGCAGCGTTTTCCGGCTGTTTTCCATACCTGTTGAGCAGGCATGAAGCCAAGGGGTTAAAAAAATCAGAAAAACAAACAACCCGGGGCAACGGCAACGGAATTCTTTATCGGTTTGTATCAATAATCACCTTTATATAACAATGTTATGCCAACCCATTAATAAAGAAAGTAAAATATGAAACTTAATTCAGCTCGATACTCACAAGCTGGACGATTGTATAAAAACTTTCCTTGTTTTGACAACCACAGAATTATTCATGATAATATTCTGATGATGCAGGGATAAAAAAATCATTAGTTCAAATGAACCGGCGGAAAAAAAGGCAGGAATTCTCTGGAGCTGATGAGAAAATCGGCCTTGCAAGTCCGCTGCCCTGCCCTGGCGAGCGCCGTCTTCCCGTGCCGCCTGTTGCTGAATCATGAAAAGCTGCTGGTTTTCCCTATCATAAATCATGGCGCGCTTTGTTGTGGTTTTTATGGATACACATCGCGGTGACAATGGATGGTTGCATGGGGAAGAAGATGCGGTATGGGTCATTTTACAAGCGTTGGGTGCCCAGGCAAAAAACAGCGGCAGGGAAAAACAGATTTCCCTGCCGCTGAATGAAGCGAAGCAGATTCGAACAACAAAGGCGATGCCGGGTCAGCGGTTTTTCCACTCAGCCCGGCGTTTTTCCTCAAAACTGGCGATGCCTTCCAGAGTATCTTCGGTTTTCATCAGGGTTTTGAGAAAATAGTTGGACACCAGGTCCACCCCCTGGGAGAAACTGGTGCCGATGTGGCGCTTCACGGCCCGTTTGTTGAGCCGTATGATCAACGGGGAAGCCATGCAGATTTCCTTGACATAAGCTTCCACGGTTTCCTTGAATTCATCGTCGTCCGCCACCTGGCTTACGAATCCCAGTTTGCGGGCCTGTTTGGCCTTGTAGGTCTTGCCCGTGGTCAGCACCTCAATGGCCTTGGCCGGGCCCACCAGTTCGGGCAGGCGCAGGGCGGCATAGGGCGGGAAAAAGCCCAGCTTGATCTCGGGCTGGCCGAATTTGGCGTTTTTGCTGGCGATGATGATGTCGCAGGCAATGGCCAGTTCCATGCCGCCGCCCAGACAGGCTCCGTGGACGGCGCCGATCACCGGGATGTCGATCATGTTGATCAGCTCGAAAATCCGGTTGAACACCGCCACCATTTCGTCCACCTGTTCCGGTTTGTGGTCGCCAACTTCCACGCCGGCGCAGAAACTGGGACCTTCTCCGTTGATCACCAGGCATTTGAGATTGTCGTCCGCGGCAATGGCTTCCAGTTCCGCGTTCAGGTCTTTCATCATGGGAATGTTGAGCACGTTGTGCTTGGGCCGGTTTAAAGTGATCCGGGCTACCTGGCCGTCTTTCTGTACAATCAAAAATTCAGATCCTGACATGGGTGCCTCCTGTATACTGTCATTATCGATTCGGCAGCGGACTGCCGCAGTGCTTCCAAATAGGTGCCGGTCCGAAAAATTGTATCATAACCGGACCGGCACCACATGTCCATACCTTGGATAAAAGTGTCTCTATCCCCGGTAGACCGGTTATCCCCGGATAATCCTGGGAGTGATCAGATGGTGCTGGGGACAGATGGATTTCGGGTTCTGATACGCGCAGCCGGCAAAGGCCTTAAGATAGTTTCTTAGTTCTCTGGTCTTCACCACCTCATCCACCATGCCGTGTTTGGCGCAGTAGGCGGGTCTGGAATTGTCATAATATTCCTTAGCCAGGGTGTTCATCTTTTCGATGACCGGCTCCAGGGGACGGCCCGCATCTTTTTCCTTGACCAGACGACGGGAATAACTGGCTGCGGCGGCGGTTTCACCGTGCATCACATAGATCTCGGTGGTGGCGATCCCTAAGGTAAAGGCGTTGTGGCGGTTGGCCGTGGGGCCTCCCATGACATAGTGGGCCGCAGCCGTGCCCTTGCGAAGCGTCACCAGCATCATGGGGATGTCGGTCTGCTGGATGGAATAGATCAGGGACTGTCCCAGACCCAGGAGTTCGGCCTTTTCCGCAATGTCCCCTACGTCGATGCCCGATGTGTCTTGGAACCAGATCAAGGGAATCCGATCCCTGCCGCACAGGGTGACGAACTCGTTCATTTTGATCAGGCCCTGGCGGTATAGCTTGCCGCCGATGCCCGGATAGTCGGCGTATTCGGGGTATCCTTCCCCCAGCCAGCCCTGGTTGTTGCCGATCACCCCCACCAGGTATCCGTCCATTTTCACAAGGCCCGTGTAGATTTCAGGGCCGTAATCGGGTTTGTATTCCATGTGTTCGCTGCCGTCCACCAGGCGGGACAGGATCTGGCGAAAGTCATAGATCTGCTTCTGGTTAAACGGAATCAGGCGGGCCACATCTTCGGCGGCAAATGCCGGTTCCTTGGGTTCCGCCACCCGGAAGAACTTGGGATTGTATGCCGGCATATCCTTCATATAATCTTTGAGCCCATCCAAAACCCCTTTTTCCTCTTCATAGACATACCGGAAAAATCCGGTGTGGTCATGGTGAACCTCTACTGATCCCGGGGGTTTGCTTGTGTACTGTTTGGCTGCATTGATCAGCTGTTCCGCCCCTTCTACATCGAAATATCCCTTGGGGGACATCCCGCTGAGAATCCCGCCGCCGCCCACGGCAATGTTGCAGTTCTTGTGGGCGAACAGGATGGTGGGGCTGATGCCCTGGTATCCCCCGCCTGCCGGGTTGGTGCCGTAGACGCCGGCCAAAACAGGAATGCCCATCTGTTCCAGTTCGGCATGGCGGTAGAATGTGGTGCCGGAACCTCTGCGGTTGGCATAGAATTTTTCCTGTTCCGTGAGTTTCACGCCAGAGCAGTTGACCAGCCACACCAGGGGAATGTTCAGCCGTTTGGAAAGATTGGTGGCCCGGAAGATGTTTTCCGGCTGGCCCGGGAGCCAGGCCCCGGCCATCACCTTGTTGTCGAATCCGATCACCACGGCCCATTTGCCAGAAATTCGGGCCAGGCCGTCAATGACGTTGGTGGTGCCTTCTTCGTTGTCCTCCGGGTTAAAAATGGTGTGCAACGGGTGCCAGGTGCCGGGATCCACCAGGTATTCCAATCGCTGCCACACGGTCATGCTGCCCCGGGCATTGATTTTTTCAGTGGGCAGGCCCGCATTTTTGACTTTTTCCACTTCCGCGTCAATGCCGGTTTCCACCTCTTCAATCTGCTTGACGTTTTTTTCCGAACTTTTCATCTGCCCTTTGTTGATTTCCTTACCAAAGGGGGTCATTTTCTCAAAATACTGTCGCATAAAAGACTCCTGAAGAAAAAACATTAAAAGATATGACCGGCATCGGCGTTTCAAAAGGCAGCATCCACCGGCAGATATCCGCACTTGACTTTAAAATTTTCATTAAGTATAGAATTGAAATTAACCAAAAGCAACCGGCCTGATGAATGGACGGCTGCTGTTTTCCTGACATGACGTCAACAAGTTTTTCAATCATGCAAACAACTCTAGCAAAGGAGATCTGAATGAGCACTGAGATTTTAGCCCCCATGCCCGGTACCATCGTCGAGGTGTCTGTCGAACCCGGTGACGCAGTTGAGGAAGGCCAGGAAATGCTGGTCCTGGAAGCCATGAAAATGGAAAATCCCATTGTGGCCACGGCGGACGGCACCGTCAAGGAAGTAATGGTCAGCGTGGATGACAAAGTGGCCACCAACCAGGTGATGGTCGTGATTGAATAATTATATCCGGCCGCGTATCCATTGAATTCCCTGGGATACACGGCCGGACAATGATCAAAAAAGCGTTGCGGTTTCATCTGAAACTTTATGTTTGGTTCTTTTACAACCGCTTGAAAATCAAAGATATTTTCCTTCCAAGCTTGTTTCATCATATAAAACACCGTTCTATTCTCAATTAAGATAGAAAGAATGGCATGGGTTTGTCAAGCAATTTTTTAATCATAAATTTAATCAACTTTTTTCTTGACAAAGGGGGGTGTTTTTTGATTAGGTAACTCGTTATATGAAACGATGTTTTGATCTGTAAAACAAACCAACGGGCAGGGCCATCTCTGTGAGACAAAAAGCAACGCCGGCAAAACCAGCGGAAACCAAAAAACTCAATGCCATTGAGAAATCCCTGGAAATCATGCTCAAATTCCAGGAAATCAAGGCCAGTTGGGGGATTCGGGAACTGTCTGCTGAACTGGGGTTCAGCCCGGCAACCGTCCAGCGGATTCTGAGTACGTTGAAATCCTATGGGTTTGTACGTCAGGATGCCCGGACCCGGCAGTATTTTGTGGGCAATATTTTCTATCGGTTTTTGGAAAACTTGAATCATTCCAATAATATAACCGGAATCGGACGGCAATTTTTGCAAGATTTGGCAAGGCAGACCCATGAGACCGTGTATCTGAACGTGATTCAGGGAAATCTGCGCATCTGCATCGATTCCATTGAATCCACCAAGGTCCTCAAGGCGGGTATGCCCGTGGGCAACCAGTCACCCCTGTATGCCGGAGCGTCCGCCAAATGTCTGCTTGCATTTTCCTCCGAAGCGTTTCAGCGGAAATATATTGATACGATTTCCCCGACCCCCATGACGGATAACACCATCGTGGATAAGGCCGCTCTGATGGCGGAACTGAAAAAAATCGTGACCCGGGGCTATGCCGTCAGTCTCGGGGAACGCACCCCTGGCATCGGGTCTGTCAGCGCTCCGGTGTTTGATTACCGGGGACGGATTCTGGCCAGCCTGAGCTTGGCCGTACCGGAAATCCGGACCCGTGACAAGACCCATTTTTCCGATTGTATCACCGTTTTGATGGATTATTCCCGGGCCTTTTCCCGGGCCATGGGCCAGTCCGTCACCCATCATGACCCCATACCCCAACAAATTTAATTTTAAGGAGACAACATGGATTTTACATTACCCAAAGATCTTCAGATGATTCAGAAAGAGATCAGAAATTTTGCCAAAAAACAGATCGAACCCTATGCGGATGAATGGGATGCCAACCATTATCTGCCCATTGAAGAAGCCATGCGGCCGCTGGGACGGGACCTGGGATGTTTCGGCACCGTGATTCCTGAGGAATACGGCGGAGAGGGCATGGACAACGGATTTTTGGCTGCCATGATCATCACCGAGGAGCTGGCCCGGGTGTCTTCCTCGCTGCGGGTCCAGGTGAACATGCAGGAACTGGGTTGTGGCTACACCATCTACAAGTACGGCAACGAAGAAGTACGCAAAAAATATGTGGAAAAACTGTGTACGGCAGAATATATCGGCGGTTTCGGCATCACTGAGCCGGATGCAGGGTCTGACGTCATGGCCATGACTTCCACGGCCGAGGACAAGGGGGACCACTGGCTGATCAACGGGTCCAAGACCTGGATTTCCAACGCCCATGTGGCGGACTGCCTGCTTTTCTATGCGTATACCGACAAGGCGGCCGGGTCCAAAGGATTGTCCGCGTTTGTGATCGAACCCAAGAATTTTGACGGCATCAAAACCTCGGCCCTGGAAAAACTGGGCTCCCATTCTTCTCCCACGGGCGAACTGTTCCTGGACAACGTTAAAGTACCCAAGGAAAACCTGCTGGGCAAACCCGGGGACGGCGCCAAGATTGTGTTCTCTTCATTGAACCAGACCCGGCTGTCTGCAGCGGCCGGCGGTGTGGGCCTGGCCCAGGCCTGCCTGGATCAAGCCACCAAATATTGCAGCGAACGGAAACAGTTCGGCAAGAAAATCGGCGAGTTCCAGATGAACCAGGATATGATCGCCCAGATGACCGCGGAAATCGAAGCGGCCCGCCTGGTGGTGTACAAGGCGGCCGTGGCCAAGGACAACGGCCAGCTCAACAACGGTCTGGACGTGGCCATGGCCAAATACCTGGCCGGTGAAGTTGCCACCAAGGCATCCAACTTTGCCATGCGCATCATGGGGGCCTATGGCTACTCCACGGAATACCCGGTGGCAAGGTTTTACAGAGACGCCCCCACCTACTCCATGGTGGAAGGATCCGCCAACATCTGTAAATGGATCATCGCCCTGGATCAGCTGGGCTTCCGGAAAGCCAACCGGTAAAGGAGGGCCTCATGGACCCCAAGGAAATTGCGAAAAAGACCGGGGAGACGGCCGAGCTGTATTTTTCCACGGTCAAGGACGAGGACAAGCCCTACAATCTGTGGCGGTTCTTTGACAAGGACCTGGCCCGGGACATGTCCCTGTATATCACCGGCCAGATGTATGCCAGGGAAAAAATCCCCCATACCACAAGGCAGCTGATCACGGTGGCAGCCCTGACCGTGCTGTCCAAACCCGAGGAACTGGCATTGCACATCCATGCGGCGTTGAACGTGGGATGTACAAAAGAGGAAATCGCCGAAGTGATTTTCCAGACCAGTATCTACGGGGGGGTCCCGGCGGCCAACACGGCCCTGTCCACCCTGAAAAAGGTGCTGGAGGAACGGGGCGAGCTGGAATAAGAACGGTTTAAAAAGAATTTTTCGAAAGAGATCGGTCAACAGGATTCTTCAGGAACTGTTCAACAGAAATTGTTTAAAAAAATCGGCTCATTCAGCAGCCCCCCTTATTCACGTAGATGAGGGGGGCTGCTGTCATTTTACGAAAAGGCGGTTATTTTTCCGACGGCACCGGTTTTTGCCGAATCATGGCGGCGGCGACCACTGCACAGACAATCAAGGCAATTCCCACGGCATAAAACGCCCAGGCAATGCTGAACAGATCCACCAGTGCCCCCACCCCCATGGCTCCGATAAATACCCCTAAGTTCATGGCCATGTTGAAGACTCCCATCATGGAACCCTGGCCGAAATGCTTCCCTTCTGTGGCAGCCAGCGCCCCCATGGCCGGCCAGGAAATGGCCTCGCCCAGGCCGATCACCGCAAACAGAAGCAGCAGAGGGATAACGCCTTTGGCAAATGGAACGCAGCACATACTGATGCCGATCATGATGCTGCCGGCCATCAACAGCCGGTTTTGGTCCCGGGTGTCGGCCAGTTTGCCGAACGGCACCTGGAATACGGCATTGACCAGGGTGCGGCAGGCGATGACCGTGCCGATCTGGGAACCGCTGGCCCCCATCTGCTGCATCATCAGCAGCGGCAGAAAGGCAAACGTGGGGACCATGATGATCATGGTGGCCATGCGTGCCAGCAGAATGCCTCTCACCCGCCGGCTTTTCATCATCTGCCGGAACAGGGAAAATATCGGTAGCCGTTTTTCCGTGGGCCGGTCAGCGGCTCTTCCGGGAAGAATGGCGATCACCAGGATCGCGGAGACAATGCTGAGCACGGCCATGGCATAAAATCCCGCATTTTTTCCCAGAAGATCCAGAAAAAAACCGCCCAGGACCGGGCCAGCCCCGATGCCGGCAAATATGGCAATATTGAACCAGCCCAGGTATTTGCCCACGTGATCTTCCGCAGATTCGATGATATAGGCCATGGCAATGGGAAAAATCAGGGCAGACCCGGCCCCGTGAAAAAAACGGATCATCACCAGCTGGGCCACGGATCCGGCAATCGTGTATACATATCCGGTCAACCCGAACATGATCAGCCCGGCAATCAGGAATCCTTTTTTGCCGTGCCGGTCGGACAGGGTGCCCACAAACGGCTGCAGCAGGCCGCCGCTCACCGCATAGGCCGCCATGATGATGCCTAAGGCAAAGCCGGTGGCGCCGAGTTCTTCCGCGTAAATGGGCAGAATTGGGGCAATGATGCCCATGCCCACAAAAACGATGAAGATGGCCGAAAGAATGGTGAATAGAATCGATTTCTGCATGGCCTACTATAACAGCAACAGCCCAGTTTGCCAATCAGACAAACTGGGTTGTTGCTTGATTTTACCGGAACTGTCCCGGTCAGAAAATACCGATCAGTTTCCAGAACGGCACGCAGATAACCAACAGAAAAATGGTGAATTGGTCCGTGGGTTTTTGAAGGCCGGGTGCCGGAAGGTGTCAACACCCGGTGAGTGCGGTCGTGGGAATCAGTGACGGTGCTTTTCGCCAGGGTCCATCCGTTTGGGTCCGTCTGTCAGTGCACGCCTGTCAGGGTCAGACCGTCAGACCCCGCATGCGGCATCATTTGCTGCTGCTGGTGGTCCCGATATAGATGGCGCACAGCGCCAGCACCACCCCGGCCCATGCCATGGCCGAGGTTTCCCGGTTGAAGAACAGCACATCCCAGACAAAGGACAGGGACGGCTGGAGCAGCAGCACCAGCCCGGCCACGGCGGCCGGAATTCTGGGCAGTGAGTGTCCGATGAGAAACCAGCCCAGGGTCTGGCTTATCAGGGCCAGCCCCACCAGCGAGGACAGGGACTGCATATTCGGAATGGCGAATGATTCCCCGTTCCGAATCATTTCCAGCCCCAGGAACAGGGCCGTGGCAAAGGACACCACCATGAGGGTGTACACGACCGACGGGCTGTCGGGCTCTGACTGCATCCGCCGGAACACCATCAGATAACCGGTGTAGAATACGGCCGTGGCAATGCCGTAATAGATGCCCATGCGGAAGTCCGGGGTCAGCTGTCCCCAGGGGGTTCCCACGATCATGAACAGGCCGATCAAAGCCGGGGGTATGGAAAGGATCAGCCGGATGGACGGCCTTTCTTTGTAGATCACGAACGCCACGGTCGGCACCATGAACACTTCGAAATTTCCCAGAATCGTGGCCAGGCCAGGCCCCACAAACTGGATGCTGCGGTGCCAGGTATAAAGGTCCAGAGCTAAGAAGATGCCGATGATCAGGGCCAGTTTGAGAGACCGTCCTCCGTGCCACCTCAGCTCGTTACGGACCAGCAGGAGGATCAGCAGAAAACACCCGCCGAAAAAGACTCGGTAAAACGCGGACACCGTAGGATTCACCTGGGCCAGTTTGACAAATACCGCGGAAAAGCTGATCATGACAGCCCCTAATGTGGTGCGAATCAGGGCCTGGCGGAAAACGGATTCAGGATCATGGGACATAACGTATCATCATTCCTATGATGGTGTCGGGACGGACCAGGGCGGATCATTCGGGTCCTGGGCCGGCTGGTTTGTCTGGGGAAAAATGGCATCCGATCGCAGCCGGAAGGTCCGGTGCCGGGCCAGGAAGGTGTGCCAGATCCCGTCCGGGCACAGGTGCTCCAGGATCTCAATGTGTTTTTCTTTCAGATCAGCCGCCACGTTCCGGGCTTCGGTGCGGAGCAGTCCTGACAGGATGATCCAGGGCTTTAAAGCAAAGGCCGGGCTGTCCATCAACTGACGCATGATATCATAATGAATGTTGGCTACCAGCAGGTCACAGGGGATATCCAGTATGGTTTCGCCCCGGGCCTGGAACACCAGGATTCGGTCGTCCCAGTGGTTGAGGGCGATGTTTTTTGGGCGGTGGTGACGGCCAGCAGATTGAAGTCACAGGCCAGAACCCGGGAACACCCCATGGCCGCGGCTCCCAGCGCCAGAAGTCCCGTGCCCGTGCCGATGTCCAGGACCGTGTTAATGGAACCGGACCGGCACACCCGGTGAATGAGATCCAGGCAGTCATGGGTGGTGGGGTGCCGGCCCGTGCCGAACACCACGCCCGGATCCATCATGACCGGGCGTTTCCCGTCCATCTCTTCCGGGACATCCCAGGGCGGAAAGATCTGAAAATCTGCCACATCATAAGGCTTGACCGCATCCCCGTGCCACTGCTCCCAGGTCATGTCATACACATCCTTGAGCGCAGCACCCGGATTGCCGGATGTCACCTCATGGGCCAGATCCGGCACGGGTTGGGAAAAAACACAAACGCGGTGCCGGCTTCCTCCCACAGGCCCAGAAACCGGGTGTCGGTCCGGATGTCCGGTCCAAGGCGGACCGGGCCTTCAAAGTAATAGATCACCAGGTTTTGATAGGGATTTTCCATTGGATTTTCATCGGACCGGAACCGGGTTTATACAAAATACATTTGACTTTGCCAAAGATTTGAAAAATAATCTTTTTTTATGAAAAATTCAAGAACCGATCCAAAAACCCTGATGTATCCAAAACCTTTTTTAAGGCATTTCATGGAATACCGAAAAATCATTGCCGCGTTTGAAACCGACACCCCGGCCCTGGCCGAAGAATTGATCTGCGACATGTTTTTTTCCGCCGGCATTACCGGGGTGGTGTGTCATCTGCCCCTGGAGGATCCGGATGACGGGCTCGGCGCCCCGGCCTCGATTCTGCCTCAGGAAAATCGGATCGAAGGCTATCTGCCGGACGACCCCGATGCCGACGGCGTTTTAAAACAGCTTTTCCGCCGGGCTGAAAACCTGGCACAAGACGGCATCCGTGTGGCCCTCCGTGTGGAAACCGTGGCAGATCAGGACTGGGCCCATGCCTGGAAACAGCATTTTCACGTGATGCACATCACGGACCGCATCGTGGTGAAACCGGCATGGCAGCCGTTTGACCCGAAACCCGGGGACCTGGTGATCCACCTGGACCCGGGCATGGCGTTCGGCACCGGGACCCACCCGTCCACCTGCATGTGCCTGAAACAGATCCAGGAGCTGCTGAACCCGGGCCAGACCTTTTTGGATGTGGGGTGCGGGTCCGGCATTCTCATGATCGCGGCTGCCGGGCTGGGAGCCTCCCGGATGATGGGAATCGACACAGACCCAACCGCTGTGGCGGTGGCCGGGGAAAATTTGGCAAAAACGGGATCGATCCGGGAAGGTACCGCCTGTTTGCGGGGACCTTGGACCGGCTGGGCCTGGACTCCTTTGAGCTGATTGTCGCCAATATCATTGCCCAGACCCTTGCGGCCATCATGGGAGACCTTCGGAAAAGACTGGCCCCCCAAGGCCGGGCTATCCTGGCCGGCATCATCCGGGAGCGGCAGCCGGAGGTGGAAGCCGCACTGGTCGAGCATAACCTGACCGTCCTGCATCTGGACAGGGAAGAGGAGTGGGTCACGATGACCGTGAGCCACCTGGCATCCATTGACTGAGCTGCACATCCATCAGACCGATGCGGGCCTGGAATACGTGTTTTCCGGACGTATGGATGCCGATGGCATTGCCGAGGTCTGGAAACCTGCCTGTGACGGTCTTGCTGAGCCTGCTGATCCGGCCGGGACTGAACTGGCCCTGAATCTGTCCGGTGTCACCTGGTTTGACATGGCCGGTGCGGCCCTGATGGTCCATCTGGACCGGACCGCTAAAGACCGGAACTGGGAAATGGTCCGCATGACCGGGCTGGATAAATCCGCCACCACTCTGGTGGAACGGTTGTTCCAGACCGACCTGTCCGTGCCGGACCCGGCCGGACCTCACCGGCCCTTCCGGCGGATGGTGGAATATCAGGGGCGGATGCTGGAAGATTTCCGGCAGGATGTTTACACTTTTATCGCTTTTTTCGGGGAATTGTGCTGGTTTTTCGGGACCAGCCTGATTCGGCCGGGCCGGGTCCGGTGGGATGAAACCCTGCGGGTGGCGGAACAGGCCGGGGTGAACGCCCTGCCCATCGTGGCACTGATCAGTTTTATCGTAGGCCTGGTCATGGCGTTCCAGTCCGCCATCCCCATGAAAATGTTCGGCGCGGAAATCTATGTGGCCAACCTCATCGGCCTGGCCATGGTGCGGGAGCTGGGGCCCCTGATGACCGCCATCGTCCTGGCGGGCCGTTCCGCGTCCGCGTTTGCTGCGGAGATCGGCACCATGAAAATCAATGAAGAGATCGACGCGTTGTCCATCATGGGACTGGAACCGGTGCGGTTCCTGATCCTGCCCCGGGTGATCGCTTCCACGCTCATGACTCCGCTGCTCACCATTTTTGCCATTCTGGTGGGGATTCTGGGGGGTGCGGTGGTGATCCTGTCCCTGGGCCATCCGTTTTCCGCCTATTACAACCAGGTGGTGGGGTTTGTGTCCTGGGGGGATTTTGCGGGCGGCATGATCAAATGTTTTGTGTTCGGGGTGCTCATTGCCGCCACCGGATGCATCCGGGGATACCAGACCCGCCAGGGGCCGTCCGCCGTAGGCGAGGCCGCCACCCGGGCCGTGGTGTCCTCCATTATTCTGGTCGCCGTGTTTGACGGGATATTTTCAATTGTTTACTATGTGCTGGACGTGTGAAAGAATTAATTATACAAGTGAAGCACCTGTATGCCGGATATCACGGCCAGGCCATCATGGAAGATCTCAATTTTGAGATCGGCAAAGGAGAGATCTTTGTGATCCTGGGCGGGTCCGGGTGCGGTAAGAGCACGGTGCTCAAGCACATGATCGGACTGGTACCGCCCATATCCGGACAGGTGCTGATTCATGGAAAGGACATGGTCCCAGCCCGGGGAAAAGACCGGAACATCCTGCTGAGAAAGATTGGGGTGGCATTCCAGAACGGGGCTCTGTTCGGGTCCATGACTGTGCTGGAAAATATCATGCTGCCGTTGACCGAGTTCACCAACCTGCCCCATGAAGCGGCCCGGGCCGTTGCCCTGGCCAAACTCGGCCTGGTGAACCTGAACCGCAACAGCCACCGGCTGCCGGGCGAGTTGAGCGGCGGCATGAGAAAACGGGCTGCCATTGCCCGGGCCATGGCCCTGGACCCGGAGGTGCTGTTTCTGGATGAACCGTCCGCCGGCCTGGACCCGCTGACATCTGCGGAGCTGGATTTGCTGATTTTGGATTTGGCCCGGACCCTGGGCATTACCTTTGTGATCGTGACACATGAGCTGGAGAGTATCCTAACGATTGCCGACAACACCATCATGCTGGAAAAGGAATCCAAAGGAATCATCGCCAAAGGCCATCCCAAAGACTTGAAAGCCGATCCTGAAAATGAATATGCGTTCCGGTTTTTCAATCGGAATTCGGAAAAAGAGACGATACCATGACCCAAAATGCCAATTATTTCAAACTCGGCCTGTTCGTGATTGCGGCTTTCTGCCTGGGTGTCGGGTTTCTGATCCTGTTCGGGGCCGGGGAATTCATGGAAAAAGAGATCCTGGCCGAGGCCTGCTTTGATGAATCGGTCCAGGGACTGGATGTGGGATCGGAAGTCAAATACAAGGGGGTGCGCATCGGGACTGTTAAAGCTATCACCACCCCGGTTCAGATGTATCAGGTACCTTCCAGCTGCGTATTGGTGGTTTTTGCCCTGGATCCGGACGCGTTTCCCGTTGCGGTGGATCAGGATCCGGTCCAGGCCGTCAAAACGGCGGTGGACCAGGGGCTCGTCGTGTATCTGAGTTTCAAGGGCATCACCGGGGCCGCCTTTCTGGAAACCGATTACCTGCCCGGGGCTGCGGATGCAGGGACATTGCCTGGACCCCGGAAAATCTGTACATCCCGTCCCGGAAAAGCAGTATCAAGCGTTTGGGAGACGCGGTGAACCTGATACTGGAGAACCTGAACGAGATCAATATCCTGGGAATGACCCGGGATCTGGAGGGGTTGCTGAATAACCTGAACCGGAAAACCGCTGAATTCGATCTGGCCAGTATCTCCACCCAGAGCTCTGCCATGATGGCCGAAATTCGAAACACCGGCCGGATTTTGTCCGAAACCATTGATTCGCCTGAGTTCCGCAGGATGATTCAGGATGCCGGAGGATCGTTCAACAGCATTCAGAGCCTTGTTGCCGATATTCGTGGTCCCATGACCCGGACTCTGGAGGATCTGAGCCATGCCGCCACCAGTGCCAGGAACCTGACCCGGGATCTGGAGGAACGGACCGACACCCGGATCGCCGAACTGTCCCGGCAGGTGGACGGGCTCATGAAAACCCTGAACAACACCGTTGCCATGCTGGAAAATCTGGTCTGGCTCAACAGCGACACCATCAACCGGACCATCAACAATTTTGAGCATACATCGGAAAATTTGAAGCAGATGAGCCTGGAAATCCGGCGCTATCCCGCTCGAATCCTGCTGGAGCGGCCACCCAAACCATCGGAAGAACCGGTTGGGGAGGGAAGATGAAACCGATGGGCTTCCGTGGGGGCGGGATCACGGCCGTTGTGGGGATGCTGGCCCTCGCTTTACTGTCCGGGTGTTCCGGGATCGTCCGGGATTTTCCGGAAACCCGACTGTTTGTCATTGAGATCCCTCACATCAGCGGGACGGCTGCCGGCTTTGAAAATGGCAAAGGCCTGTTGATCCGGCAGCTGGATATCGCCGCTGAATTTGAAAGCAGTTTTTTTGTCTACAAGATTTCGGATAACCGGTTCACCAGTGATTATTACAACAAGTTCATGGTGTCCCCGGCCCGGATGATTTCAGACGCAGTCCAGGATACGCTGGGAAATACCGGTTTTTTCCGGCGGGTCCCGGTCAATGAGCCGTCCCGGATCGATTTCCGTCTATCCGGAAAAATCACTCGTCTGTATGCCGATCTTCAGAATCCGGAAAAACCACGCGCTGTCATGGCCCTGCGACTGGTGATGGAAAAACAGACCAAAGGCGGGTTCATGCCGGTGATCAATCAGGTTTACTCTGCCTCCGAGTTCACATCCGGAAAACAGGCCCATGAGATTGTAAAGGCCTGGAATCGTTGTCTGGAACAGGTGATCAAGCAGTTTCTCGCAGATGTGGCTCTTCTGATTTAGCCGTACAGGCATGGGGGCTGTATCCAAGACCCGGCCTGTTTTGTGACCGCTATGATCAGCTTGTCACCCGGGCTGGCGCATGCAGCGGTCAGGCCGGCAGGGGAAATCCGCCGGGACTCACTTTCCAGGTGCCGTCTTCCTTGACCGCCGTGACCGTGGTTTCAAATGTATGTTCTTCGATCAAACCGAAAAGGTAGCCCACAATCCGGTAAAGCGGGTTGATGCTACGAACCATGACCGCTGAGAATTCAATGACCGCTGTGTCTTCATTTTCTTCGATTACCTGGGTTTTCATGAGCAGGGGCCGCATTTTCAGGTAATTCAGGCCCAGTCCCCGGCGGGCCGCATCCTGTTTCTGAAGTCGGAAGTACAGGTCCACCCGGCTGATCTCGTGTTCAGTGTACAGCGCTTCCCGGCTCAGGTAGTCTGCCATGTCCTCATCAAGCATGAAATAGTGGTGGGCAAAGGTTTTGACCACCTCTTCCGGAGATTCGGCAGATTCTGCCAGAACCGCCGGAACATGAAGGCACAGGGTCATGGCCAGCACAATCAGCGGCAGTATCGATCTGAAGCAGTGTTTCATCGGTTATGTCTCCTTATGATGAAATTTGGGTTGCAGTCCTTTTTTACCGCTTTTTCATAGCAGAGAACCAGTCAATGTTCAACTGATTTCAACGCCGGGTAAATTCATTTTTTGAAATAGGTTGGGTCACATCAGAGAATAGGGGTCCACGTCAATGCTCAGGGAGATGGTTCGGTTGCGTTTAAGATCCGGATGGTCCAGCAGGGCCTGAACCATGGCGCGGATCTGTTGAAACGACGGACTTTTGATCAGAATCTGCCACCGGAACCGTGAGGAAATCCGGGGAATCGGGGCCTCGATGGGGCCTAAGATGTCAACAAATGCAGCGGTGTCCGGGGCGGTGTCTTTGAACTGCGCCAGGATACCGGCAACGTCCATGGCAGCCTTTTCCACCTTTTCTTTTTTGAGGCCGGACAGTTTCACCAGGATGATGCGGGTGAAAGGGGGGTATTTCAGGGCTTTGCGGAACGGGATTTCCCGGTTGAAAAACGCGGTGTGATCCTGGTTCCGGGCCGCGTCAATGGTGAAATGATCCGGGTTGTAGGTCTGCATAATCACGGTACCGGGCGTGTCTCCCCGGCCGGCCCGGCCCGCCACCTGGGCCAGCAGTTGAAAGGTCCGTTCTCCGGCGCGGAAATCGGGCAGGTTCATGGACAGATCCGCGCAGATCACTCCCACCAGGGTGATAGCGGGAAAATCATGGCCCTTGGCCAGCATCTGGGTGCCCACGATCAGGTCCACGGTGCGGTTCCGGATGCTTTTGAGCAACGCCAGCGCACTGCCTTTCTTAGTGGTGGAATCCTGGTCCATGCGGGCCAGCCGCGCATCCGGAAACATGGTTTTGAGTAAGGTTTCGATTTTTTCCGTACCGAATCCAAAATTTTTCACGGCTTTTTTGCCGCAGGCAGGACATGCCGCGGATTCGGGCAGGCAGAACCCGCACAGATGGCATTTGTAAAGATGTGCACCCAGGTGCAGGGTCATGGTAACATCGCAGTGCCGGCACTGCAATGGCTGGTGGCAGGCGCTACACGCCGGAAACGAGGCAAACCCCCGGCGGTTCAGAAAGATCAGGGCCTGATTCCCCGTCTCCAGGCAGGTCCGGATGGCTTTTGCCAGTTCCGGGGTGATGATCCGGTCCATGGGCGGGGCGTCTGCATATTTTTCAGGTCCACCAGAGTGATCTGCGGCAGGGGGCGGTCATTGACCCGGTGATGGAGATCCAGCTGATGAAACCGGCCGATGTGCACGTTGTGAGAGGTCTGAACCGACGGGGTGGCAGATCCCAACAGCACTGGGCAGGCACACATTCTGGCACGCACCACGGCCAGATCCCTGGCGTTGTAACGCAGGCCGTTTTCCTGTTTGTAGGAGCCGTCATGCTCTTCGTCCACGATGATGATGCCGATATTGTCAAACGGCGCGAAAATGGCGGACCTGGCACCGATCGCAATGGATACCTTCCCGGTGGCGATGCGGTGCCACTGGTCCAGGCGTTCCCCTTGGGATAGCATGGAATGGATGACGGCGATCTGTTCCCCGAACCGGGCCCGGAACCGCCGTTCGGTCTGGGAGATCAGGGCGATCTCCGGGACCAGCACAATGGCGGACTGTCCCCGGTCTGTGGCATCGGCCACCAGACGTAGGTACACTTCGGTTTTGCCGGACCCGGTGACCCCGGACAGCAGATACGGGACGAACCCATGATCCAGGTTCTTCCGGACGGTGTTCACCGCTTCTGCCTGTTCCCGGGTCAGTCCGGGTGGGATGTCCGGATCCACAGGATCTCCGAACGGATCCCTTAACACCCGGCGCTGGGTGACCGTGACCAGGCCGTCCTGTTTCATCAGAGTGACCAGTCTCGGGGCCGTGGGCACTTGTTCCCGCAGGGCGGTCAAAGAGACCTCGTGTTTCTGCCGGACCAGGGAAAGGATCTGCTGCCGTTTCATTGACAGTTTTTTTTTCGGGTCCGGTTTTTTTTCCCGATGGAAATAAATTTTTCCTGGCGGGCTGATGCGGCTTCTTTTTTCAGTACCGTGTCAACCGACACCCATCCTCGGGTTTCCATTTTTCTGAGAAGGGACCGAAAAGACGGGGAATTGACCGCATTGAATAACTGTTTTCTGTCAATACCTTTTCGGGTGTCCGCCAGGGTCAGCACCTGTGATTCCACAGGTGTCAGATTCGGGTTTTCCAGGGCGGTACGGCCCATGTCCGTGGTGAACACCCAGGCCACATCATGCCGGTCCAGCCCTGCAGGCAATGCCGCCTTGATGGTCTCACCCAGCGGATGGATATAATATTCAGCCACCCATCTGAAGAAAGGAATGGCATTTTCCGGAAACAGGGGATGGTCATCCAGGACATCCAGGACCTTTTTGGCGGTATAGTCCCCGCTGTCTTTACGTCCGCAAAGGGTGTACCCGGTAATCCGCCGCCGGCCGAACGGCACCAGCACCCGCATGCCCGGCCGGCAGTTATCCGCCAGATAATCCGGTACCGCATACACAAAACTGTGAAATATCGGCAGGGTCACTGCCACATCCATGAAAGGCCACTGGGTCATAAATCCATTGTGCACAAAAAACAATTATTGCAATATCTCATCCTATGGGCTTGACTCAATACCCGGATTAAACTAATTAAAACAAAACTTGTCTTTATCCATACCCAAGCATAATTTTTTGATAAAGGAGATATTTATGGCTGTTTTTGTGGGGGACCATCCCCTCATCAAGCATAAACTGGGACTCATGCGTAAAAAAGATATTTCCACCAAAGATTTCAGGGAATTGTCCTCCGAAGTAGCCCGGCTTCTGACTTATGAAGCCACCAAACATCTGGACACGGAAAAAAAGACCGTGGAAGGCTGGGCCGGTCCGGTGGAGATCGAAGGGATCAAGGGGAAAAAAATCACCATTGTACCAATTTTGCGGGCCGGCCTGGGCATGATGGACGGGGTACTGGATCTGATTCCGTCGGCCAAGGTGAGTGTGGTGGGGTTTTACCGGGATGAGCAGACCCTCACCCCGGTACAGTATTATGTCAAGACCGCGTCCGCCATGGAGGAGCGCATTGCGTTGATCCTGGATCCCATGCTGGCCACCGGCGGCACCCTGATCGCTACCATCGACCTGCTCAAGCAGGCCGGGTGCACCAAAATCATGGGCCTGTTCCTGGTGGCGGCGCCGGAAGGCATTGCCCGGCTGGAAGAAAAGCATCCAGATGTGGACATCTATACGGCCGCCGTAGATGAGTGTCTCAATGAGGTGGGCTATATCCTGCCGGGCCTGGGCGATGCCGGAGACAAGATTTTCGGTACCAAGTAAAGCATTCCTTGAAACCCTGTTACATTTGATTTCAACTGCAGTTTAACATTATGAAAGAGAAAAAATTTATGTCTGTATCCAGTTCATCTTCCACGGAATATCATTTTCAAATCAGAGACTGTTTTCTGGGGGCCCAGATGCTGTTTGTGGCGTTCGGGGCACTGGTTCTGGTGCCGCTGCTCACCGGTCTGGACCCCAATGTGGCATTGTTCACGGCCGGGCTGGGCACTCTGGTGTTCCAGGTGATCACCAGAGGCAAAGTGCCGGTATTTTTGGCATCCTCATTTGCGTTTATCGCTCCCATCATTTACGGTGTCCAGACTTGGGGAGTCCCGGGGACAATGTGCGGGTTGGCCGCCGCCGGGCTGGTGTATATCGTTTTAAGCCTGCTGGTGCGGTGGCAGGGCGGAGACGTCATTCGGCGGGTACTGCCGTCGGTGGTCACCGGTCCGGTCATCATGGTGATCGGGCTGATCCTGGCGCCGGTGGCCGTGCACATGACCATGGGGAAAACCGGGGATGGCGCCATGGTGCTTTTCCCCCAGACATCTGCCATGATCGTGGGCCTGACTTCTCTGGCCACCACGATTCTGGTGTCCATCCTGGGCAAGGGAATTTTGAGGCTGATCCCGATTCTGTGCGGTATTTCCGTGGGATATGTCCTGTCCCTATTTTTCGGGTTTGTAGACTTTTCTCCGTTGTTCACGGCCGCCTGGTTCTCCATGCCGGCGTTCACGTTTCCGGAATGGAACCTGGCCGCAGTGTTTTACATTGTGCCCATTGCCATTGCCCCGGCCATCGAGCATTTCGGCGATGTAGTGGCCGTATCCGGGGTGACCGGAAAAGATTATCTCGAGGATCCCGGCATCAAGAGCACCATGCTTGGAGACGGTGTGGCCACCAGTATAGCCTCAATGCTGGGTGGACCTCCCAACACCACCTATTCCGAAGTCACCGGTGCCGTAGCCCTGACCAAGGTTTTCAACCCGGCAATTATGACCTGGGCCGCCATCGCCGCCATCCTCCTGGCATTTGTGGGCAAGCTGGGGGCATTGCTTCAGACCATTCCCTCGCCGGTCATGGGCGGCATCATGCTGCTGTTGTTCGGCGCCATCATGGTGGTGGGGCTCAACACTTTGGTAAAATCGGGCGATGACCTGATGGAAGCCCGGAACCTGGCCATCGTGGCTCTGATCCTGATCTTCGGCATCGGTGGTATGAGTTTTTCAGCCGGCCAGTTCCAGCTTCAGGGCATCGGCCTGGCAGGTATCCTGGGGGTGTTCCTCAACCTGGTGCTGCCTAAGTCCCGGTAAAAAAGCAGGGTCCGGCCTGCCCATCCTGCTGGCCCCGACTGACGAATTAGGAGGTGTGCTGCATGACAAAACCGATTCATTACGGGTGGGTGATTGTACTGACCGGCACCATGGTGCTGTTCTCCTGCCTGGGGCTGGGCCGGTTTGCCCTGGGCATGCTTCTGCCCTCCATGGGGATTTCCCTGGATTTGTCCTATTCCCAGATGGGTCTGATTGGCACGGGAAATTTTGCCGGATATATGGCATCCGTGCTCCTGGCCAGCATGGTGGCCCGGCGCATCGGTGCCCGGCGCACCATCTCCCTTGGGCTCCTGCTGGTGGGGGGATCGATCCTGGGGATGAGCCGGTCCGGGGGTTTTTTGTCGCTCATGGTGTTGTATATCTTGACCGGGATGGGGTCCGGCCTGGCTAATGTGCCGCTGATGGGTCTGGTTTCCCACTGGTTCCAAAAAGATACCCGGGGCCGGGCCGCAGGTACCATGTTGTCCGGGAACGGCCTGGCTATCGTATTTTCAGGGTTGATGGTTCCCTGGATCAATGTATCCCTGGGCCCGGAGGGCTGGCGTACCGGATGGCTGGTGATCGGGGTGATTTCCCTGGGCGTGGCGGTTATCAGCGGGATCCTGTTGAGAAACGATCCAATCGATATGGGCCTGGACCCGGTGGGGCGGCCTGATCCGGTCCGTGCCGCTGCCCAGGCAGCCACAGACAACTCTCCATCTGTCAAGGGTGTCGTTTCTGCCCTATCAATGAATCCGTTTCCGGCAAAAAAATCGCCGCACCGGTGGACTATGGTGCACCTGGGGATGATTTACGCCTGCTTCGGTGCCACCTATGTGGTGTATGCCACGTTTATCGTGACATCCCTGGTTGATGAGCGAGGGTTCGGCGAAGGCACGGCCGGTACGTTCTGGGCCGCGGTGGGGGCGCTGTCAATGTTTTCCGGTCCCCTGTTCGGGTGGCTGTCCGACCGGATGGGGCGGAAAATCACCATCATCGGGGTGTACCTGCTGTTCACGTTGTCCTATGCCTTGGCCGGAGCCGACCTGTCTCTGCCGTTTCTGTATACGTCCATCGGAATTTTCGGGCTGGCCGTGTGGAGCATCCCCACCATCATGTCTGCCGCGGTCGGGGACTATATGGGTCCGGCCCTGGCCGTACGGGCCTTTGGGTTCATCACACTGTTCTTCGGGGCCGGACAGATTGCAGGCCCGGCCCTGGCTGGGGTCCTGGCAGATGCCTTCGGCAGTTTTTCTCCGGCTTTTTTTCTGTGCGCGTTTCTGACCGCCTGCGGGGCTGGCCTGACTTTTTTTTGAGGCCTCCGTCCGGCCGGGTGGGTTAACCTGGAGCAAACACCCGGTCAAGAAATTCCCGGTCATGCATGTCATGCACCTGATCAGCCAGGCAGGACAGTTCTGCGTGGCTGTCCTGGCGGTTGATGTCCGGTCGCCGGACATGGTATTGACGGAAACGCCAGAATGAGGCGGCCACGCCAGCGTATTCGATAAATACCTTTAACTGTTTTTTCTCGGTATGGGTCAACGGACAGGCCTGCTGATAGCCTTCGACCAGGGAAGCGATCCGTGCCATGGAAAGCCGCGCATCCCGGGTGCAGCAACCGATCGCGCACATACCGATGTCATAGAGTTTGTAATAGTGACAGGCCTCTTCAAAATCCAGGACCGCTGCCAGAATGTCATCGTCAAACACCAGGTTGTCCCAGAAAAGATCACCGTGGATCAATCCTTTTTCCATGGCCGGGTCCAGCGCGGACTGAAGAAAACCGATTTTCTGGCGCAGCCAGTCCACATAAGGGTGATGCAGCCTCATCTCAAATATCTGTGAAAATGTTCTCATGCCGTAGGGAAATTCTTGAGGCAAATCCGGGGGAGGATCCAGGCGGTGCAGATCCGCCAGGATTTCTCCCACCTGAAACAGCATGGAGAAAGACAGGTCCGCCCGGACCTGGCCCGGCAGAAATTTCTTGATGTAAACCGGCCGGTTGTTGTGCATGATAAATGCACTGCCAGACCGGGCCGTCATCACCCTTGGGGTGGGAATCCCGTTTTGTTCCAGGTACGCCACCACCCGGGTCAGGCACTCGATCTCCCGGGCGTTTTTTCATTACACACCGTCAGCGTATAGGTACCGGACTCGGTGGTAACCTTCATGCTGGAATTGGCCAGACCGCCTTCCAGGGGCGTCATATTGGTCAATGTTCCCAGGTCGTAGCACGACAACAGGGATGTGAGGGTTTCAAGGGTGAGGCGGGTATACTCTGCCAAGAACATATCTCCTTATTTTGTCTGATCCATGGCACAAACCAGGGCCGATGCCAGACTTTTAAGATCACAGATACGAAGGTGTCGGCACCGGGTGCGCATCTGTTCCAGAGAAGGATGAACCGCCTGAACCGGTGGGTTCGAGGTACCCAGGGCATTGGTAATGATGTCTGGAAACTTGGCCGGGTGGGCCGTGGCCAGGCAGACCATCCGGGTGTAAGCCGGATACTGGGACAACACCTTCCGGGCCGCGGTCACGGCCACGGCCCCGTGGGGATCCAGCAGATAGGGAAGATCTGCGGTGAATGCCTGCCGGATGGTGGCCAGGGTTTCGGCATCTGACACGGACACCGCAGAAAATCCGCTCTGTTCGGCTTGCGCCATTTCTTCAGCCACCCGGACCCGTCCTTCTGCCTGGAATCGGGCCATCCAGGCAATGATTTTGTCAGGATCACACCCCCCCAGAAAGTACAGAAACCGCCAAAAGTTATACGGCACCACAATATCAATGGCCGAGGAAACGGTCCGGCGCAGAGGCCTTTTTTCAAATACCCCGGTGGTCAGGGCCGTGGAAAGGGCGTTGTTGACGTTGTTGGCACAAACAAACCCGGTAACCGGCAGCCCCATGGCCCGGGCCAGATATCCGGCAAACAGGTTGCCGAAGGCCCCGGAGGGAACAGAGAACACCACCGGGTCTCCAATGGTGTTACAGGCCCTGAAATAGCCGTAAAAATAGTGAATGGCCTGCACCATGACCCGGCACCAGTTGATGGAGTTGACACTGGACAACCGGAGCCGCGCTTTCAGCCCTGGATCGCTAAACAGCTCCGCCACCACCAGGTCCAGGTCATCCCCCCCGTCAGGGCAGTTTTCCACCGCCACCGGATGGATGTTACCGGCTGCAAGCGTTATCATTTGCAATTCCTGTTCCCGGGTGATCATGTCTTTCGGATACAGGGGCCAGCAGTCGATGGCGGGCCGGTCTGCGGCGGCATGGGCAGCAGCCGGCCCGGTGTCCCCGGTGGTGGCCAGGACGATGGAAACCCGGTCCTTTTTTTTTTGCAGCAGATAGTCCATGGTCCGGATCAGAAACCCCATGGCGATGTCCTTGAATGACAGGGTGGGTCCGTGGAACAGTTCCATGATCATCAGAGAGGGATCGCCGTTCAGCGGGATCAGGTTCACCACCCGGCCCCGCTCAAACGGCGAAAAACTGTCCCTTACCAGACGGGCCAGGTCCGGCTCCGGGATCACCGAAGGGTCGATGAACAAGGACAAGATAGCTGCTGCCAGGTCCGGGTAATCCATGCCGGACAGGTCGGTCAGGCGGTCCATGGACAGTTTGGGAACTGTCTCGGGGACAAACAGCCCGCCATCTTCGGCAAATCCTTGAAGCACGGCTTTATCAAAAGGCTGGGGCAAAACGCCGCCCCGGGTACTAACATATGAGATCATTGTTGTCCATATCGGGGTCAGGCCTGCGTTATTGTAGTTGTTGGCAACAATAACTACTGACCCCGGGTATTACGGTTTTTGCCAGAGTTTGAACAACGCCTGTGTGCCGTCGTTTTCACAGCCGATGTCGGCCAGACGTTTGTACAGGGTTTTTGCCAGGGTGAGGCCCGGGGTCTCCATACCGAGATCCCGGGCGGACTCCTCGGCAATCGTCATGTCCTTGATAAAATGCTTGACATAGAAACCCGGAGTGAAATCTTCCTTGAGCATGCGGGGGCCCAGGTTGTTCAGGGACCAGGATCCGGCCGCACCCTGGCCGATGGATGTCAGAACCGTCTCGGGGTCCAGTCCGGTTTTTTGGCATAGGCCAGGGCCTCACATACCCCGATCATGCCTGCGGAAATGGCGATCTGATTGGCCATTTTGGTATGCTGGCCCGACCCGGCCGGGCCCTGATACACGATGTTTCGACCCATGGCCTGCAACAGGGGCAGGGCCCTGTCAAACGTGGCTTTGTCGCCGCCCGCCATGATGGACAAAGAAGCGTTTCTGGCGCCCAGGTCTCCGCCGGACACTGGAGCATCCAGGACGTGGATGTTCTTTTCAATTCCGCGTTTGTACAGGGTTTTTGCCAGGGTCGGTTCCGATGTGGTCATGTCAATGGCCAGGGTGCCGGGTGCGGCGTTTTCCAGGACGCCGTCCGAATCCAGGTAAATTTGTGCCACATCCCGGGGATACCCCACAATGGAGATAATCACGTCTGACTCTGCTGACAGGTCTTTGACGGATCCGGCCCACGTCGCCCCCCGGGCCACCAGGTCATCTGCTTTGGACCGGTCCGGGTGTAAAGGCAGATCTCATAACCGCTGTCCAGGATATGCCCGGCCATACTGTGTCCCATGACCCCCAGTCCGATGAATCCGATGCGTGTTTTTTTGGTGAAATGTCCATTTGATCTCCTTATCATGACGGGTGTTCAAGTGATTCAGATTTCTTTATAAGGGTTTTTCCCCTTGACTGTAAAGGGGGTTTCATTCTGAATTATCAAAAGAGCCTGCCTTTGATTCGGGCATATGAACCCCGGCTGCCATCAATTGCCCGCATTTTTTTCGATCCATTGTTCACCCATGTGGCCATGCTGCAGAGGATCGATCGGGATCCGGCCCTCAGAAGCAGAGTCATGCAGGATGGAAAGGACCATTAAGGGGCTGGACGTTTTTTCAACGTTTCACGGGTCAGGCAGTACAACAGCGCAATGCCGATCAAACAGGCGGCGCATACCCCGAAAGCCAGGTGAAATGCCGGCAGAGTCAAAGACGACCCAGGAAAGAATCGGGTCATCAGATGGCCCAGACCCTGGAGAAACACCGCCACTCCGGCCATGGTGAAGAAATTGATGCCGGTCATGGCCAAGCCGGCATTGGCCCGGGGCATCTGTTCCTTGATGTGCGCGTACATCACCTGTCCGGATCCGGATACCAGGCCGAACGAAAAAAACATCAGATGAACGACCCACACCCCGGTGTCCAGTGTTAGCCGGTTTAGCCCCAGCAGCAGCCCCACCATGCAGACCATCCCGGGGATGATAACCTTTTTCGGGATCCCACCACAGAATCGGACAGCCATCCGCACACCGGACATCCCACAATCAGGCCGATATTCATGAGAAACAGGATATTGCCTGCCGTGACCGCAGACAGTTCCAGCACATGGATGAGAAACGGCCCGGCCCACAACGCCTGGACCGCCGCGTAGATCCCGTACCGGCAGAATGTGGCCATCGAGATGATCCAGTAATCTTTCCGGTGAAAGAGGCCCCATGCCTGTGACAGGGTCTGAGATACCCGGGGACGGTCATCGGTCTCCTCCCCGGATTTTGCTGTATCAGTTCCGCCGGACTGTTCCCGGATCACCGCCAGAAACACCAGCGCCAGAAGCAACGTGAATCCTGCAATGATCAAAAAGCTGTGCCGCCACCCCACCCATCCCACCAGAAGCACCAGAGGGGTGGCGGCAGCAATGTTGCCCAGGGTGCCCAGAGATACCAATATGGCGGACAATGTGGCGAACTGCCGGGGTTCAAACCACAGGGTGAGCAGTTTCAGCGATCCCATGAAATTACAGGCCATGCCGATTCCCAGCAGGACCCGGCCAAAGGTCAGCCAGGCCGGGCTGGTGCCCAAAGCAAAGATCACGGCCCCGGCCACCGATACCAGGGTCAGTCCTGCCATGGCGATTTTGGGGCCGACTGTGTCCAGAAAAATCCCCACCGGAATCTGCATGAGCGCGAAGGCATAGAAAAATGCGGCCGATATCCGGCTTAAATCCAGGGCGCTCAATCCCATCTCCTGCATCAGATCCGGGGAGATCACCGCCACAGAAGACCGGTAGAACTGGGACATGGCAAACATCACTGCGGCCAGAAGCACACCGGTGAAAAGATAAAGTCGCGATGGAATATTATTCATTGGATAAGCGGCTGTGACATGCAACGGCAGCGGCTTTTTTTCTTTCCAGTGTATTGGCCGGAATCATCTTGCAGAAGTCCTTTGAAAGACAGAGCTTGGTCCAGATCCGGCCCGTTTTCAGCGTTTCCAAGATCGTTGATTTTCATGTTTTGAGATTCCTTGAGTTCAACTATATCGTCATTATCAAAAACAGCTTCACCATCAGCGTATCTCACATGAACACCAATTGGTAAATGTTCATTGCTATAAAGGAAAAAATTTTAACCATCTTTTTCAAAAATTGTTGGCATTTACGAATACATTCTAATATATCAGCACTTGCAGATGGCTTTATGTTTTGTGAGAAGCCGATATTAATTTGGAAGTGTAATGATTGCCGTTGAAAATGTCAATGTATTCAATCCTTGGCCTGAAGTGGTAATTGTGACAAAAAGGCCGGACAATGAGTTGACATATGGTTGCATACCCGGAGGAAATAATGTCATGAAACAGATCGATTTAAGAAGTGACACCGTGACCCGGCCGTCACAGGAGATGCTGGAGGCCATGATCACCGCCAATGTGGGGGATGATGTGTACGGGGAAGATCCCAGCGTAAACCGGCTGGAGCAGACAGCAGCGGGCCTGACCGGTATGGCAGATGCTCTGTTCTGCGCCTCGGGGACCCAGACCAACTTGGTGGCCCTGCTTAGCCACTGCCAGCGCGGCGAGGAATACATCGTGGGCCAGACCGCCCACACCTATAAATATGAAGCCGGCGGGGGTGCGGTTTTGGGCAGCATCCAGCCCCAGCCACTGGATTTTGAGCCGGACGGCACCCTGGACCTGGCCAAAGTGGAACAATTCATCAAGCCCGATGATTTCCATTTTGCCAGAACCAGGCTGTTTTGCCTGGAAAACACCCAGGCCGGAAAGGTGCTGCCCATGGATTATCTCAAGGATGCCCGGAGACTGGCGGATCGTCACGGCTTACGCTTTCACCTGGACGGAGCCCGGGTGTTCAATGCCGCGGTAAAGCTGGGTGTCGACGTCAAAGAGATCACCACGTTGTTTGACTCGGTGTCCTGCTGTCTGTCCAAGGGGCTGGGAACGCCGGTGGGATCAGTGTTATGCGGTTCAAAAGAATTCATTGCCGAAGCCCGGCGGTGGCGAAAAATGGTGGGGGGCGGCATGCGTCAGGCCGGGTTTCTGGGGGCGGCCGGACTGTATGCCCTGTCTCACAACATCGATCGGCTGGCGGAGGATCATGCCAATGCGGCCCGCCTGGCAGAGGGATTGTCCGGCATCAATGCCATTCATATCGATATGGACGCGGTTCAGACCAACATGGTTCACGCCCGCATCGATGCGGACATGACCGCACTGACGCAGCACCTGGCCGGATTGGGCATCCGCATCAGCCCGGGCGGTTCCGTGCGCCTGGTGACCCACCTGGATATCGATGCAGCCGATATCGACCGGGCTGTGGCCGGATTCGAATCTTTTTTACTGACCAGCAAGGAGAACGGAAAGGCTTTTATGATCGATCCGTGACAAGGAAGTTCTTCCTGGCATGAGAAAATGCGGGATAAGGGGCCTCATTTTTTGAAATGAGGCGAAATATTTTGAAAAACAGAAAGGGCTACTGTTTAAGGAGGGATGAAAAGTTGATGACCGTATTCAAAGAGATGACTTTGGGAAAGCAGATCGCGTCAGGAATTGCCTTGATGCTGCTGTTGATGCTGGTGGTAGGGGGGCTGGATATTACGGCCTGAACCGCGTGAATTCGGTGATGGGTATTTACAGGCAGGTGAATGCACTTCAAAGCCTGGCGGCCGCCTTCCGGGATGAATCCAGCAAATATATGCTGTCGGAGATGCAGGACGATGCCGCAGGCAGTCAGGCAGCCTATGGCAGTACTTTTTCACTTATAGAAAAAGCAGATGCCATGCTGACCCGCCTGGAATCAATGCCGGGAATCACCCGGGAGGAAGCAAGGGAAATTGTTTCGGCCAGAGAGGCTATGGAAGCCTACAAGGAGCATTTTGAGGAATATTTGTCAGCAAACATGGCCAAAACCGATCTTGCATCGCAGACGAACTCTCAATTTGAGGAATTGTTCAAAGAGGTGGATGGTGCGGAATTTTGGAAAGAAGACATGGTCTTTAGCGTCAGAATCATGTCCAATTACGCGTTGTCTTACTTCAACAGGACATCTGAGGTCAACTGGGAGAAACTGAAGCAAAGCATTGATGCATTTGCAGTGGACAGGGATGAATGGGCGGGAAAAACATCCAGCAGTGAAATTCTTTCTGCCCGGGCGGAAAAATCAAACAGATTTGGAGGGTATGTGGGATCAGTGAATGCCTACCGGGAACAGGTTCTGCTTCAGGATAGTCTGAGAAACGCCTTGGACCAGAATCAGGAAACCCTGTTCACTGCCTGTGGGAACCTGGGAGAATCTGCGGAAACCAAGATTCAGTCCCAGGCCAGCCTTTCCGGCAAGATTATTCTGCTGACCATCCTTTTGTCTCTGATTATCGGAGCCATTTATTCGGCTGTATCCATTAAGCGAATAGTGGGCAGAATCAACAGGGTGATCGATGGGGTGATGGAGGGAACGGAGCAGATGATTTTCACTTCCGGACACATCGCCAGAGACGGACAGGAACTGTCTGATGGGGCATCCCGGCAGGCGGCCTCCATTGAGGAAACATCCTCATCACTGGAAGAGATTTCTTCCATGGTGAAACAAAATGCGGAAAATGCCGGCAAATCCAAGGAGATGACAAGGGAAGTCGAGCACATCGTGGAAGAGGTGGACCGCCATATGAATGACATGAGCAAGGCCATCAAGGAAATTTCCGAATCCAGCCAGGAGACGGACAAGATCGTGAAAACCATTGATGAAATCGCATTTCAGACCAATCTGCTGGCGCTGAATGCCGCTGTTGAGGCGGCCCGGGCCGGAGAAGCCGGTGCCGGATTTGCCGTGGTGGCCGACGAAGTCAGGAATCTGGCCATGCGTGCTGCAGAGGCTGCAAAAAATACGGCGGTGCTCATCGAAAACACCATGAAATCAGTGGAAAAAGGGACCCGATTTACCAAAGCGACTCAAGAATCGTTTAAAACGAACAAGGAGATTTCCGCAAAAATGGGCGCTCTGGTGGATGAAATTGCTGAAGCGTCCAGAGAGCAGGCTGAAGGCATCGGAAGTGTGACCCAGGCGGTGACCGACATGGACAGCGTGGTGCAGCAGAACGCTGCCAACGCGGAAGAATCGGCCAGTGCGGCGGAACAGATGAACGCTCAGGCGGAAAGTATGAAAGAACATCTCAAAGAGCTGATCATACTGGTCAGGAAAGATAATAAACACAACAGGGAAGATAACGGAGCCGGTCCTGACGGTATCAGAAAGCAGAAACAAAAATATTTGGAGGGTGGCGCGTCTCTTCCGGCATTGACGGAAAATCTGGAATCTGTTTAACCGGATATCCGGTAGGAGGGCAGCCGGGGAACGGGCTTTTTAATGGGTCAGGATCTTGCTGATGAAATCGGCTGCCCGGCTGTTCTGGGGGGGCGAAGAATTCATCGGCTTTGCCGGTTTCCACGATTTTACCCTGGTCAATGAACAGAACCCGGTCTGTCGCTTTTCTGGCAAAGCCCATTTTATGAGTGATGACGTACATGGTGATGCCCTCAGACATCAGGTTGACCATGACATCGAGCATCTCGCCGATCTTTTCCGCGTCCGCGGTGGACATCCTTCGGACGTTTACCAGCGCCAGCATGACATTCTGAAGGACAGTCATGTGGGGATAGAAACTGCTGGAAAACGAATCCGATGTCGACCCGCAGTTTTGTCAGATTGGTGGCTTTGTCGTGGACCGGCACGCCATCCACGATGATCTGGCCTTCCTGAATCGGTTCCAGACGGCTGATGCACCGGATCAGGGTGGATTTTCCCGATCCGCTGGGGCCGAAGATCACCAGGATTCCTCCTTTGGCGATTTCCAGATTGATGCCATTGAGCCCATGGAGATTGCCAAACCATTTGTTGATTTGCTTGAATTCAATCATATCGTATCCTTAAAATCGTTATACTGCCATACAGCGTTCAAGATAGTTGGACAGCAGGGTCAGCCGGTAGGAAATTACAAAATACCGTGCACCCACCAAGAGAACACCATCAGGCATTCCAGGATAATTTTGAAGTTAAAGTCAGCCAGCATAAGCGCATCTCTTTTGCCAAAGGGCATGCCCGGAAAAATTTGCGGACATGCCCTGTTTTTGATCACTCAGTCCCGCTATGGTTTTCGGGTATGGCTGATCAACGGATCAATGGTCTTTTTTCCAGTCGGCGCCTTCCATCCAGAAAGCGATATTTTTGTCATAGGTCTCATTGGCGCGGATGGTCTTGAAATACAGGTTGATCCGCTACCATAGGTTGGCCGATTCGTGGCGCACGGCAAAGGCCGGAGAGTCTTTGCCCTGTCCCAGACGCTTATCCGGCAGGCGGACCGAATTCGGCGGAAAATCGGGCAGTACCGTGAGGACCGCCAGCTTGACGTCCATGGCCTCCATGCCTTTGGTAAAATCGATCATGGAACCTGCGTGCTCGCCGTGCATGTCAATAAACGCATAGGGGGCGGCTCCGGACTGTACCGCCACCCGAAGTTCTCCATGTTTGACAATTATTGTGAGGGTGCTGGCGAAAGTAAGGGCGCGGAAGCACAGAACAGCGGTCAATGCCGGGGCCAGCACGGTAAAAATGCTTCTGTTCAAAAAACAACAGGCTCAAAAAAAGTTTTTGAGCAGGATTGCTGAAGACGGGTTGCCGAAAAAATCGGTGATGATTCCGCTGGCACCGGCCCGGAGGAACCGGGCTTCGGCGCCGGGGTTGGGGGGTCAGACCTATCCGTTTTCGCTTTTCCGCTGGTCAATGGGGACATAGTCTTTGACGGTGTGGCCGGTATAGATCTGCCGGGGCCTGGAGATCTTCATTTCCGGGTCTGACATGTCCTCTTTCCACTGAGCGATCCATCCGGGCAGCCGGCCGATGGCAAACATGACCGTGAACATGTTGGTGGGAATACCCAAAGCCCGCAGCACGATGCCGGCGTAAAAGTCCACATTGGGATACAGGTTTTTTTCCTTGAAATAGCTGTCTTGAAGGGCCGCTTCTTCCAGACGTCGCCCAATATCCAGCAATGGATCCTGGCGGTTCACCTTGGCCAGCACCAGATCACACATTTTCTTCATGATTCTGCCCCGGGGATCATAGGTTTTGTAGACCCGGTGCCCGAATCCCATGAGCCGGAACGGATCCTCTCTGTCCCTGGCACGGGCGATGCACTGTTCGATGGTCATGCCGTCTTTACGGATCTGTTCAAGCATGTGGATCACAGCCTGGTTGGCGCCGCCGTGCAAAGGCCCCCAAAGAGCACTGATGCCGGCGGAGATGGCGGCATAGATATTGACCTTACCGGATCCCACCACCCTTACGGCCGTGGTGGAACAGTTCTGCTCATGGTCTGCATGGAGAATCCAGAACACATTGAGCGCCCGTACCAGGTCCGGATCGATCTGGTAGGGGACCACATCACTGTCGAACATCATGTTCAGAAAATTGGCGCAGTAGCAAAGACCCGGCTGGGGATAGGTCACGCGCTGACCGATGGAAAACTTGTAGGACATGGCCGCCATGGTGCGGATTTTGGAAATAAGACGAAGAAATGTGTTGTTCATTTCTTCGTCCAGGTCCATCAGTTCCGGATAAAAAGAGCGCATGGCATTGACCATGGCTGCCAGTATCCCCATGGGATGGGCCTGAGGCGGGTAGTTCTGGTAAAAGGCCTTCATGTTCTCATGGACCAGGGAAAAATCGTTGAGCATCACTGATGTTCGGGTCAGCTCTTCTCTGGTGGGCAGGCGCCCTACGATGAGCAAGTAAGCGGTTTCCACAAACGTGGATTTTTCCGCCAGTTGTTCGATGGGTATGCCCCGGTACCGAAGAATTCCTTTTTCGCCGTCCATATAGGTGATGGCACTTTTGCAGGCCCCGGTGTTGCCATAGCCGGGGTCAAAGGTGATACATCCGGTTTCTTTTCGCAGCTGCCGGATATCGATTGCTTTTTCTCCTTCTGATCCGGTGATGACAGGCAACTGCAGTTCTTTTCCGTCGATAGTCAGTTTTGCATATTCCATCATGGTGTGTCCTTTTTTTGATTGATCAGCTCCGGGTTTCACCGGGAACCGTGTAGGTCGTGCAGGAGCCGCTGGAACAGTTCCGCTCCTGGGTGGTAACCCCTTGGGCCGCTTTTTTGCCGGCAGAAGACCCCATGGCATAGTTGGTGGTGGAAACGATTCGCTCAAATTCGGGGGATTGACATTTCGGGCAGGCTACGTCCTCATCGTTCCGGGACCCCATGACAATGATTTCAAAAAATGATCGCACTTTGAGCATTTGAATTCATATATTGGCATGATAACTCCTTGGTTTTCAAACCGGTTGAAAATTTAGATTAGATTTCTAAAAGTTAATCAATAATATAATCAGATCCAGTAGGCCTTGTCAAGACGGTTTGTCCGACGGACCGGTCAGTAGCTCCCGGGCATGGGTCCGGGTGGCTGGGGTGATACGGGTTCCGCCCAGCATTCGGGTGATTTCATCGATCCGGTCTTCCAGGGTGGTCAACGGGACGATATCGGTACACGTTCGGCCGTTTATCACCTGTTTGGCAATGCGGAACTGATGGCTGCCATACCGGGCGATTTGGGCCAGATGGGTGATGCAGATCACCTGGTGAGGGCCTGCCAGGGCTGCTAGTTTCTGTCCGACTTTGTCGGAAGTGGCTCCGCCGATGCCGGCATCCACTTCGTCAAAAATTAGGGTTTCAAAGGACTGGGTCCTGGACAAAACCGCTTTCAGGGCCAGAACAATCCGGGAAAGTTCGCCGCCGGAGGCGATTTTTGCCAGCGGCTTCGGAGCTTCTCCCAGGTTGGAGCTGAGCAGGAACCGAACCCGGTCTGAGCCTGCGTCCGTCAGTTTGTGTCCGGACTGGGTGCATATATCTCTGGACGGGTCCCCGTCCTCCTGATAGATCTGCACCTGGAACCGGGCCTTGTCCATTTCTAGGGCAGCCAGTTCATCTGCGGCTAGCCCGGCCAGACGGGTGGCGGCCTGCTGCCGCTGATCGGACAGTTCGGCGGCTTTCTGCCGGAGACGGGTTTCCAGCACTTTTTTTTCCTTAATCCGTTCCTGTATCTGACAGTCCATGTTCAGGGTCTGATCCAGCTGCTGTTCCAGTTCCCTGTACCTGGTGAACAAGCTGTTCAGGCTGCCTCCGTATTTCCGCTTGAGCTTCGAGATGAGATCCAGACGCTGATCTACGGTATCCAGAGATTCCGGGTCCAGGTCAATGGTCAGCGCATAATTTCTTAAGGTGTGGGTGATGTCCTGCAGGTCCAGGATCACGGCATCCAGCCGGTCAGCCGCCACAGCCAGGCCAGGGTCCGCATCCCGGAATCGGGAAATCCCGGACATCAGGCCTGCCAGCTGCTCCACCACCGATCCTTCCCGGTCATACACTTGGTGGACTGTGCCGTTCACGGCTTCAAAAATTTTTGCGGCATTGGCCAAAATCTTTTTCTGGTGCTCCAGATGTTCATCTTCATCCGGCTGGATGGCCGCATTCTGAATTTCATCAACCTGGAACTGGATCAACTCTTTTTCTGTTTCCCGGCGATGCTTTTCGGCTTCCATTTCCTGTATCTGCCGGTTTAACGGAACCAGGGTCCGGTACAGGTCGGTGACTTCCCGGCGCAGGTCCCTTGTTCCGGCAAATTCATCCAGGATATCCAGGTGGTTCTCGTCCCGTAAGAGTCCCTGATGGGCGTGCTGGCTGGAAATGCCGGCCAGATTCCTTGTCACCTGCTTGAGAAACTCCAGGGTGGACTGCCGGGAGTTGATAAAAACCCGGCTGGTGCCGGACCGGTGAATCACCCGGCGGATGATCAGTCCTTCACCCGGATCCATGCCCTGGTCGGAAAGCAGAAGGGCCGGTTCCGAGTTTGGGGCGATGTCAAAACCGGCTTCCAGTTCGGCCGCGTCTTCACCGGTGCGCACCAGATCTGCCGATGCCCGGGCCCCTAACAGCAGGCTAACGGCCTGAATGATGATGGATTTTCCGGCACCGGTTTCACCGGTCAGGACATTAAGGCCGGAATGAAAAGAGATGCGGAGGTCATCAATAATGGCGAATTTTTTTATGGCCAGCTCGTTGAGCATGCGATCTCCTCAGGGCCGTGAACACAGAAAAGGTGTACGTGACGACTATGGCGGCTGCCAGCCGGGGGATCCACAGCCAGAAGGCAGGAATTCCCAGGGGCAGAAACAGGGCCGGGTCTTCGATCATGGCGTGGTTGATACCGATGGACAGATGCAGTTTGGTCAATGATTCCGGCTCATACGAATGGGTCCGGGTTTCTTCCACGATCACGGCGGATCCATAAGCCAGGCCGAAGATGGCGGCGGTCATCCAGAGCATGCCGCAGGACCGGTCCAGGCCCATAAAGGACAGTACCGGCTGAAGGGGCCGGATGATGATGTCAATGACGTGAAACACTTTGGCCAGTTCCATCAGCACCATCAGCACCATGATGATGCTAAAATCTGAATCACCAGTTTGAGGGTCCCTGCAGCCCATCCTCCCAGCCAGGCCGTGAAGTCAGGGGACTGTGCCATCAGGGCTGATGCAGCCGAAGACCCGTGCATGTCCGGGGTCACCCCCATGAATCTGGCACAGCAGAAGGTCACGATAAACGCGGCTGCCAGGCGTAAGGCGGCGGCAAGGAACGGATTGATGCCGGACCAGCCCTGGACCACGCTTTCCTGGATCAAATTGTGGCAGATCAAGGTGAACACGGCCAGCAGGATCATGTGCTCCATGGCAAACGGCATGACGGACAGGGCCGCCACCGTGCCGTAAATACCTGTGAAGATGCCGGCAATGATCACCAGGGCGGCGGAGGCCGGCAGTCCCATCCAGGACATTACCGGGGTCAGCAGAAAATCCAGTTTATAGATCACCCCGGAATACACCAGCAGTCCGGTGGCAAATGACACCGGCACAATGATTTTCAGCAGCCAGATGAATCCGTTCCAGCCTTTTTTCAGGCCGGTCCGGACGCCCAGGATCAGCCGGGAACCTGCCGTGTCGTCCTTCGAGGCCAAGGTCTCATTTTTTGTCGTCATGGGTCGGACCGTCAGGTAATAGGTGCTTTTTTACGGTTTCATCCACGGTGGCATACACATCTTTGAACGCTTCATGGACATTGGAAGGGGAAAGCCGGCCCATTTCAATGAACTTGACGATGATTTCTTTGGTGGATCGCAGTATCTGTTCATCTATTGATTTCATACACCGGTCAATACCAGAACCCTGCCGGAAGGTCAAGATTTAGCTGTTGCCATGCCCGATAAAATGCGTATAATCAGTCGGTATTTTTACCCTTTCTCAAAAAAGGCGCAGGTGAATGGAACTGACAAACGAAAACAACCCGTCGATCCACCGGGTACGGCAGGGGGATACGGAAATCATTCTGATCGGAACGGCCCATGTTTCCAGAGACAGTGCTCGGCTGGTGACAGATACCATTGCGGCGGAAACCCCGGATACAGTGTGCGTGGAACTGTGTTCCATGCGGCTGGCGAATATCCGGGATACGGACCGGTGGCGGAACATGGACATCATTAAGGTGATCAAGGAGAAGAAATCATTGATGCTGTTCATGAACCTGCTTCTGGCCTCGTTTCAGAAAAAGATTGCCGACAAGTTCGATATCCGGCCGGGTCAGGAAATGATCAATGCCATCGAGGCGGCGGAGAAAATCGATGCGGCGCTGGTGCCGGCGGACCGGGACATCCAGGTCACCCTGTCCCGGGTATGGCGGGGGATGGGCGTGTGGGCTAAAATCAAACTGCTAACCTCCATGGTGTTTTCCTTTGGATCGGCCAATGATATCCAGGAAGCGGATATCGAGAAGATGAAACAGGAGGATATTCTCGAGACCCTGATGGCCGATGTGAAAAAATTTCATCCCATTATAGAGCAGGTGCTCATCGATGAACGGGACCAGTATCTGGCGCAACGGATCGGATCTGCCCAGGGGCCCAAGGTCGTGGCGGTGGTGGGCGCAGCCCATGTGCCCGGTATCAAAAAATATCTGATAGCCGGAAATTCCCGTTCGCTGGCATCCCTTAACCATGTGCCGCCGCCGGGTTCCCTGGGCAAGCTTCTCAAATGGCTGATTCCCGGGCTGATCCTGGTGCTCTTTGCCGTCGGGTTTGCCTTGGAAGGCAAAGACGCCGGCACGGACATGATCTGGATCTGGGTGGCGGCCAACGGCATTTTTGCCGGGGTTGGCGCCGTGCTGGCCATGGCCCATCCTTACACCATCATTTCGGCAGTCCTGGCAGCCCCGCTGACCTCCCTGAATCCCATGATCGCGGCCGGATGGGTATCCGGTCTGGTGGAGGCGTTTTCCCGCAAACCCAAAGTGCGGGACCTGGAAGCCATCCCCAAAGACATCGTGTCCATCAAAGGGTTCTGGCGTAACCCGGTCACCCGGATCCTGCTGGTGGTGATTTTCACCAACCTGGGTTCCTCCATCGGCACCATGACCGCCGTCCCTCTGATGCTTAAGCTTCTCGGATAGGTGAGGGTCAGGCCTGCGTTATTGTAGTTATTTGCAACAATAACTACAATAACGCAGGCCTGACCCCGTTTTTATTCAGAAACTTCCGGATACATTCCGGGTAGAGTTCCCATTCTTTTTCCAGGCCTTTTCGCTTGACGTCTTCCAGGGTGTCGGTGTCATTGATTTCAAAGGCTTTCTGGCCGATAATGGGGCCGGTGTCTTCTCCGTAATCGATGAAATGTACGGTGCATCCGCCGATCCTGCAGCCGTAACGGAAGGTGTCCCCGTATCCGTCGGTGCCCGGAAATGCCGGCAGCAGAGCCGGGTGGATATTCATGATCCGGTGCTGTCCGGGAGCGGTGTTGATGCGGTCGATGAAATAGGGGGTGAGCACCCGCATGAACCCGGCCAGTACCAGCAGGTCGATGTCATAAGGCAGAATGCAGTCCAAAAGCCGTTTTTCCGCAATGGCCCGGGATTCTAAGAAAAACCGGGTGCGAGCATCTGCCGGGTCCATCAGTTTTTGCTTTTCCATTACTTCAGAAAGAGTGAAATCTTTCGGCAGGTCGTCAGAAGAGATGCCGTTGCTCCGGCAGGACCGGATGATCTGCTGGTAATCCACCACAAAGGTGTCGATGCCGGCCTTGTCTGCCCGCTCAAGTCCCCGGACCCCGGGGGTATCAGAGCCTGTGAACTTGATTTTTCCAGGGATGCGGCCGTTTTTGCAAGCATCAATGATGGCCTGGAGATTGGTGCCGCCTCCGGAGATAAGTGTGCCGATTTTAAATGGTGCCGGCATAAGGGGTTCCTCCTTTTTCGGGTGATCGGTTTTCTATTGATTGCCGTAGCCGTTCTGGGACCCGCAGTCAGGACAGGTCCAGGTGATGCCGTTGCAGGTCATGCCCCAGGCGGTTTCATGCATGCAGGCCTGGCAGATGGCAAATCCGCACCGGCAACGCCAGCAGAACATGAAAGTCTGTTTGCAGCAATGGCACTGGCGACGGCTGCTTTGAATCCGTTTTTCCCGGCGTTTCTGCCTCCGGGAGGCTTGGGTATCATCGGTCATGGCAAATCTGTACTTCTCCTTTCGGTTAAAAGATAGTATATATGCCTTTTATTGAAAAAAACTGCAATATCCAAAAGGCAGGCAATTTATGAACGCATCCCCGGAAACAGTATTTCTCATTGACGGCAGCGCGTTTCTATACCGGGCGTTTCATGCCATCCAACACCTGAGCACCACCGAAGGCCATCCCACCAATGCCACATATGGGGTCACCCGGATTCTGATGAAACTGATCCGGGAAAAAATCCGACCCATGCGGCGGTGTTTTTCGATGTTAAAGGCCCCACCTTCCGGCATGAACGATATCCTGAATACAAGGCCAACCGGCCCCCCATGCCCGATGAGATGGCCGTTCAAATTCCGGATATCCACCGGATGATCGCCACTTTGAACATTCCCATGGTCGAGAAATCCGGATTTGAGGCGGACGACCTAGTGGGTACGTATGCACGGATCGCCCGTAAAAAGGGGTTTAAAGTGGTGATGGTCTCCGGGGACAAGGATTTCATTCAGCTGATCACGGAGGACTGCATCCTTTGGGATCCCATGAAGGACACGGTCCTGGACCGTGCCGGCGTGGAAGCGGACATGGGGATCGAGCCCTGTCAGTATATCGACGTGCTGGGCCTGGCCGGCGACACGTCAGACAACATCCCCGGGGTCAAGGGGGTGGGGCCGAAAACGGCTGTCAAGCTGGTGGCGGAATTCGGGTCCATTGACAACCTGTTCCGGAACCTGGATCAGGTGTCGTCAAAAAAAAGCTGTACGAAAACCTGAGCGCCGGCAAGGACACGGTCCTGCTGAGCCGGGACCTGGCCACCATTGATTGCGATGTGGAGGTAACCCAGACCATCGAGGATTTCAAACTCAAGCCCTTTGACAATGCCAAGGCGTTTGCGTTGTTCCAGGAGCTCGAGTTCAAGACCCTTGTCCGGGAATTTGCCGAAAAAATGGATGCCCCTGAAAAAAACTACCAGATGATCACCCGGGCGACGGAACTGGAAAATCTGGTTCAGACGCTCCGGTCGGCTGAGATGTTCGCCATCGATACGGAAACCACTTCCATCCATCCCATGAATGCTGATCTGGTGGGGATCAGTTTGTCATGTCGGGCCGACACCGGGTTTTACATTCCCCTGGGCCATACCGAAGACATCTTGCAGATCGAAAAACCGGATGTTCTGCGGATTTTAGGACCGGTCCTGGCTGATCCAGAACAGCGTAAAGTAGGGCAGAATATCAAATATGACATGATCGTTCTGGCACGGTACGGCATGCCCCTGAACGGCGTGGTGTTTGACAGCATGATCGCGTCCTATCTACTGAATCCTACCCGCCGGGGCCATGGCCTGGATCAGATCGCCCTGGATTTGTTCGGATACAAAATGGTGGCATATGACGAGGTGACCGGCAAGGGAAAGGACCAGATCGGGTTTCAGGAAGTTCCTGCCAAAGATGCATTGTTCTATGCGGCCGAGGATGCGGACCTGACATTTATGGCGTGTGGGCGGTTTTCAGAACTGCTGGCGGAACAGGGATTGTCCGATCTGATGGCGGAAATCGAAGTGCCGCTTATCCCTGTGCTGGCGGACATGGAAATGACCGGCTTCCGGGTGGACAAAGCCGCCCTGGCCCGTCTGTCAGAAACGTTTGAAACCGAGATGAACCAGCTGGAGCAGGAGATCTATGACCTGGCCGGAGAAACCTTTAACATCAATTCCTCCCAGCAGCTGGGCGTGGTTCTGTTTGAAAAACTCGGCCTTAAATCTGTGAAGAAAACCCGGAAAAAACCGGATATTCCACAGATGTCCAGGTGCTGACTAAACTGGCTGACGTTCATCCGCTGCCGGAAAAGCTGCTCCGGTACCGGACCCTTGGCAAGCTCAAATCCACGTACGCCGATGCCCTGGGCGAATTGATCCATGCCGCCACCGGCCGGATTCATACTTCGTTCAACCAGACCATCACCGCCACCGGCCGGCTGTCCAGCTCCAATCCCAACCTGCAGAACATTCCCATCCGCAAGCCCGAAGGCCGGAAAATCCGGGAAACCTTTATTCCGGCGGGCGAATGCACCCTGATATCAGCAGATTATTCCCAGATCGAGTTGCGGATTCTGGCCCATTGTGCTGATGATGAAATCCTGATCCAGGCGTTCCGTGATGAGGAAGACATCCATACCCGCACGGCTGTGGAGGTGTTCCAGGTCCTGCCCGGGTTTGTTACCGATGAACTGCGAAGCCAGGCCAAGGCCATCAATTTCGGCATCATCTACGGCATGAGCGCGTTCCGCCTGGCCAATGAACTGAACATCAGCCGAAAAATGGCGCAAACCTATATTGACCATTATTTTAACCGGTATGCCGGAGTAAAGCGGTTTATCGACACCACCATCGCCCAGACCCGGGATACCGGGGAAACCTTCACCCTGTTCGGCCGGAAACGCCGGCTGCCCGATATCAATGCGTCCAATGCCAACCAGCGCCATTTTGCCGAACGGGCCGCCATCAACACCCCGATCCAGGGCAGTGCCGCCGACCTGATCAAGCTGGCCATGATCCGAATGGCACAGACCCTGAAGGAAAACGGTATGCGATCGAAAATGATCCTGTCCGTGCATGACGAAATCATCTTTGATGTGCCGGTGGAGGAAACCACCGGTCTGATGGCCCTGGCCCGGGAGGTCATGGAACAGGTTCATCCGTTGAAGGTACCGCTGAAAGTCAATTTCGGAACCGGTGAAAATTGGGCACAGGCCCATTGAGCAGGAATCTATGACAAACCAAATCAAACAAACCCGAATCGGTATTTTTGTCAAGCACCAGGAAGATGCATGGCGTACCGCCAACAACTTGGTTCGGCAGCTTGGGAACAGATGCGTGATCCTGACCTCTGATCTTCCCTGTCTGCCGGAAGATTTGATCTGTATTCTGGTGTTGGGGGGAGACGGCACGTTTCTGAGTGCGGCCCGGCTGGTGGGAACCCGCAGTATTCCGCTGCTGGGAGTGAAATTTGGGGAGGTGGGGTTTCTGGCCATTACCCTGGAAGATCATCTGCAGGAAGTACTGGAGAAAGTGTTTCAGGGAGCGTATCTGATTCATGAACGGGCCCGGCTCAACATCCGGCTCGTGCGTGAAAACAAGGTGCTGGCCGACGTGGATGTGCTCAATGACATGGTGATCAATAAATCGGCCCTGTCCCGGCTGGCATCCTGTGCCGTGTATCTGGACGATGTGTACCTTACCACGTTCCGGGCGGACGGGCTGATCGTGGCCACACCCACGGGATCCACAGCCTATTCCCTGGCCGCAGGCGGGCCGGTGGTGCATCCGGCGGTGCCGTCCATCATTCTGACCCCGATCTGCCCCTTTACCCTGACCAACCGTCCACTGCTCATTCCGGACACCACCGCCGTTGAGATCCGCCTGGAAGACAGCCCGGAGGACATTGTGCTGACCCTGGACGGACAGGAAGGGTTTGACATGGATCCCAAAGACCGGATTTTTGTGTCCAAAAGTCCCCATGCGGTGCAGCTGATTTCATTTGAACCCGACTCCTATTACAGGGTGCTGAAGACCCGGCTTCATTGGAGCGGAGGCAGAAGCTGACGTCAGACACCATCAGGTCTTTTGGGCACCCGGCCGTTGTCGCTTCCGGATGCCGCCGGGCATCACCCGACGTCGTGACTGGCCGGTTCCAGACAGCCCCCGGTGCCGGGATCTCAGCCACCGTTTCGGACGTTGTTTCTCTCCCGCCTCGCCTGGCCCTTTTCGCTGATGGTCTGGAAAATATAGTACAGGGCCGGAATCAGAAAAATCCCGAAAAAGGTGGCCACGCACATGCCGGAAAAAACCGCTGTGCCGATGGCCTTCCGGCTGCCGGCCCCGGCCCCGGTTGCAATGAGCATGGGCACCAGGCCGAAGATAAAAGTCAAAGAAGTCATGAGTACGGGGCGGAAACGGATGGCCCCGCCGGTCACGGCAGCCTCGGCGATGGACAACCCCTCCTGGCGCTGGTTTCTGGCGAACTCCACAATGAGGATGGCGTTTTTGGCAGCCAGACCCACCAGCAGCACCAGTCCGATCTGGGCATAGATGGACAACGGCATGCCCAGCAGCCATAGCCCGGCCAGGGCGCCCAGGCTGCCCACCGGGATGGTCAGGACAATGGACAGCGGCAGGTTCCAGCTTTCATACTGGGCCACCAGAAACAGGTATGCAAACACCAAGGCCAGGGCGAACAGCCACACCACTTCGTTTCCGGTGTTTTTTTCCTGAAACGACAGGGCCGACCACTCATAATCAAACCCCGGGGCCAGCACGCCGGCCGCTACCTTTTCCATGGCATCCATGGCCTGGCCGGATGAAAATCCCGTCGCGGCGTTGCCGTTGAAATCCGCGCTGGCAAACTGATTGTACCGCTTGATTAGCTGTGGCCCCAGAACCGTGCGCAAGGCCACCAGGCTGGTGAGGGGGATCATTTTGTGATCATCGCTGCGTACGTACAGGCGCTGGATGTCTTCCATGGTATCCCGGAAAAGGTCGTCCGCCTGGACCTTGACCTGATAGGTCCGGCCCCCGAGATTGAAGTCATTGACATAGGACGATCCCAGATGGGCCTGAAGCGTGGAAAAAAGCCGAGACACCGGAACTTCGAGATACTGGGCCCGGGTCCGGTCCACATCAACAAAGATCTGGGGGGTATCCGCCGTATAGGTGGTGAAGACTCCGTCAAGCACGGGATCCTGATTGGCGGTCATCATCAGACCCAGGGCCATGCCGAACAGTTCCTGGGGGCCCTGGCCTTCTTTGGCCAGTAACTGAAAAGTGAAACCGCTGCTGGCGCCCAGCCCGGAGATGGGGGGCGGTGCAAACGCGAATGCATTGGCATCGGGGATGGCTGCCAGCTTTGCCTGTGCCTGTTTGACAATGGCATCCAGCTGCTGGTGGGGCTCACGGCGCTCATCCCAGGGTTTGAGAATGGGCAGGGAAAACCCCACATTGGGGGCGTTGCCGCTCAACAGGCTGAATCCGGATACACCGATCATACTGGCGACACCGTCCAGTTCCCGGATTTCTTTGTTGATCCGATCCATTACCGCGGCGGTCCGGGACAGGGACGCGGACTGGGGCAGTTGGACGTTCACGAAAAAATAACCCTGGTCTTCCCGGGGGAGAAAACTGGTGGGCGTGTGGATGAACAAAAAGACCATCCCGGTGATCACCGCGGTAAGCAGCAGTACGGGAACGATCAGCCACCGGATCATCCACCCGGAACCCTTGACATATCCTTTGCGGCTGGCATCCACCAGGCGGTTGAACCAGGCATACGGCCCTCTGCCTGCCACCCGGTGCCGGGTCAGAAATGTGGCGCATAACGCCGGACTCAGGGTCAGGGCACAGATGGCGGACAGCAGCACGGCACTGCACATGGTAACGGCGAACTGGCGGTACAGTTCACCGGTGATGCCCGGCATGAACCCCACCGGCACGAACACGGAAAACAACACCAGAGTGGTGGAAATGACGGGACCGGTCACCTGGCTCATGGCTTTTTTCGTGGCCGCCGGTGCAGACAGATTTTCCTCATGCATGACCCGGTGGACGTTTTCCACCACCACGATGGCATCGTCCACCACCAGTCCGATGGCCATGATCAGGGCGAACAGGGTAATGGTGTTGGCGTTGTATCCAAGGGCCATGAGAATGGCGAACGTACCGACGAGCGACACCGGGATGGCCACGGACGGAATCAGAGTGGCCCGCCAGTTCTGGAGAAACAGAAAGATCACGGTGATGACCAGCAAGGTGACCAGGGCCAGCGTGAAAATGATTTCATCAATGGCAGCGGACACATACTTGGTGGTGTCCAGGATGATTTCATAGGCCACATCATCGGGCATGCCGGGTTCCATTTTTTTAAGCTCTTTGCGAACCGCTTCCATGGTTTCCAGGGCATTGGCGCCTGAGTCCCGGTACACGGCCAGGGTGTTGGCCGGATTGCCGTTAAGGATGGACTCGGTATCATAGGCCCGGGCGGCTAGTTCTGCCCGGGCCACATCCCGGAGCCGCACCAGCCCTCCCTGGTTATTGGTGCGAATGATGATCTCTTCAAATTCCCGGACATCGGTCAGCCGGCCTTTGGACCTCAGGGAAAACTGGACCAGCTGTTTGTGTTCTAAGGGTTCCATGCCCACGGTTCCCAGGGAGGCCTGGACATTCTGGTTGCGGACCGCAGACACAATATCATCCGGGGTTAGACCCAGGGCCGTCATCCGTTTTGGATTCATCCAGATGCGCAGGCTGTATTCTTTTTCCCCGAAAATCATGGCATCGCTGACCCCGTTGATACGGATCAGGGTGTCCTTGATCTGGGAGCTGATATAATTGCTCAAGAACAATAAGTCCCGGGTCTTGTTCGGAGAATAAAAACTGATGGCTGCCATCATGTCATTGGAGCGCTTGCGCACACTGATGCCCTGGTCCACCACTTCCGCCGGCAATCTGGGGGTGGCCAGCTGGATGCGGTTCTGTAGGTTGACCTGGTTGATGTCCGGATCACTGCCCACTTCAAAGGTGACCTGCAGGGAATAACTGCCGGTGTCCGAGCAGGAGGAGGACATATACAGCATTTTGGAAACCCCGTTGACTTCTTTTTCCAGGGGTGCGGCCACAGCATCCGCCAGCACTTCGGCATTGGCACCGGGATAAAACGCGGATACCCGGATGACCGGCGGGGTGATCTGGGGGTACTGGGCCACGGGAATGTTCATGAGTGCCAGAAAACCCGCCAGGGTGATGACGATGGAAACGACGCCGGCCAGCCGGGGCCGGTGAATGAACACATCGGAAATCATGGATCAGTTCTCCGGATCTGAGGGAAGAACCGAGACCGGCTGGCCGGGCTTCACCTTCTGGATACCGCTGACGATAACCCTGTCTCCTGCATCAAGTCCTGATTCCACGGCCCACACCCGGTCCAGGGCAGGGCCGGTGACAATGGGCCGGAGTGTGGCAATGCCGTCTTTGACTGTCAATACATACCGGCCGTCCTGATTCATCAGAACGGCGGACTGCGGTACCACCGGCATCAGTTTCGGGGCGGCGGCCCGGACCTCGACCGTGACATACTGTCCCGGCAGCAACAGGCTTTCGGCATTGTCGAACCGGGCGCGAACCGTAATGGTGCCGGTATCACGGTTTACCTGGTTGTCCACAAAAACCACCTGTCCCGTCTCCGAATACCGCTGGTTTCCCGGCAGAATCAACCGGGGAGACAGCAGCGGTGTTCCGGGGTTGTCCATTTCCTGAATCGCTTTCTGGACGGTGGCAATATCAGTTTCACTGACGGCATAGGCCACCCGGACGGGATGGGTCTGTACGATGGTGGCCAGAATCCCGGAAGCTGGATTGACTAAGTTTCCCCGGGTATAGTTGGTGCGGCCGATGCGGCCGGATATGGGGGCAAAGATGGTGGTGTAGGCCAGATTGAGTTCACTGTCATCCAGGACGGCCTGGGCAGCAGCCAGACTGGCTTCTGCAGCCAGTTCCGCAGCCACGGCATTGTCCAGATCCAGGGCGGAAATACTCTGGGGGTTGACGGACCGCATCCGTTTCAGATGGCTCTGGGCCCGGGTCAGTTCCGATTTTGCCTGGGCCATCCGGGCTTTTTCCATGGCCACCCGGGCATTATAACCATCCGGTTCGATGCGGTACAGGACCTGGCCCTCCTGAACGTAATCCCCTTCCGTAAAACTCACTTCTTCCAGAAATCCTTCCACCCGGGCCCGCAGTTCCACACTCTGGATCGCTTCCACATGGCCCACATATTCGGTTGCCGGCACCACGTTCTGTTCTTTGATCGTCATTACCCGTACCTGGGGCGTGGACGACAGGGGATTCGCAATTCCCGTGCCGCAGAAAAACAGAATCGACATTATGGAGAAGAACAGCAGATTTTTTTTATTACTTTCCGGATCATGGGACCTTCGCTCTGTTTGGGAATGAATATTCAGTCACGCACTATAGTGTCCGCCCGAATATGTGTCAACCTGAAAATCATCCTGAAGTTGATGGATCCGGCGTTAAACCGTTTAGAGTTCGATTTTTCCGGAGGGCCTCTATCCCGGTGCTTTGCAAAAGCTATTTCAGGCGCTATACTTCCTTTTATGCGGTCGAAAATGTCATACTGGCTCCCCCGCCTGTTCATCATCGGATTTGCCGCAACCATGGTGATCCCGGCACCGCAGTTTATCGCATCCATGAAGGACGACGAGTTTCTTGTCTGGCTGCTGAGACTGATCTGGGTTCTGACCTTTCCCACCTGTTTTTTGGTGATGCTGGTTTTGAAGAATCTATGGAAAAATAAAAAGTGATTAAAGGCTATGACACAAAGATTTTAGCGATCGCATTTTCAGGGCTTTAAAATGCCTGTCAGAAAACCATCTCCACTTCATATACATCCCCCTCAAGCCGGCTGCTTACCCGTGATCCGCATTTTTTTGACAATCTGATCATGGCGGTATTCTCACACAGGATGTCGGCTTTGAACCCACGGATCCCTTTAGCTCTGGCATAGATTTCCATCCGTTTCTGGAGCACTTTTCCCACACCCCGGCCCTGCCATTCGTGTAAAATCATGTATGCGACTTCAGCCATATTCGTGGTGGGATCCACTACATAAAACGAACTGCCGATGATCTGTTTCTGATCTGGATCACCCACGGCAGCTATAAATGCCATTTCCTTTTCATAATCAACATTGCAGAAATATTCAGCTTCTGAAATCGGAAACTGTTTCAAATGGCGGAAAAATCGGGTATAGACATCTTCGGGCGGCAGTTTGTAGAAGAGATCCTGAAGTCCTGTCACATCACTGGCTTTTGCCGGTCGGACAGCGATACGGGTCTGATCATCCAGAATGATCTCTTTGTCTTCATGCTGAGGATAATGGCATTCCAATGTGCCGTCACTCTTGCATTTTAAATCCTGATCCTGTCTGAGATATCCCAACCGTCTGGCCTCTTTTAAAAGCCATGGCCTGAATGAGGGGTGAGCCACCTCAATAAGTGCCAGTGCCTTTTCCCTGATGGATTTTCCGAACAGGTAGGCAGCACCGCATTCGGTCACGACATAATGGACGTCTGAATGCGGTATGGTAATGCTTTCCCCTTTATTGAAAACTGGCTGGATTCTGGACCGCTTGCCGTCACTGGTGGTGGAAGCCAGACAGATGATCGGGTGCCCCCGGGGTGATGATACGGCACCTCGAATAAAATCGGGCTGAGAAGATATCCCACCGGACAGTTCTCCATTGAACTGATCAGAACAGACCTGTCCCATCAGATCCACCGATTGAGCCTGGGTGATGGATACCAGCTTGTTATTTCTGGCCATAACAGCGGGATCACACACATATTCCATGGGATGAAATGAGAACAACGGATTGTTGTTGATACGGTCGTACAGTCTCCGGCTTCCTAAACAGTAACTGGCAATCACCAGCCCTTTATGAATCGTCTTTTCCTGGCCGTTGACCATGCCGCTGTCCATCAGATCGATGATCGAATCGGTGATGACATCTGAGTGGATGCCCAGATTCCGCCGGCCGGAAAGATATTTCACCGCAGCGTTTGGAATTTCTCCCAGGCCGATTTGAAGCGTGGATCCATCTTCTATAATTCTGGAAAAATAGCCCGCAATCCGACGGGCGATGGTCGGATCCACATCCGGAAATGTATATTCGGCCAACGGGCGGTTGACCATCACAGCCTTGTCGATCCGGTCCATGGACACGGATGTCTCTCCCGAGGTTCGGGGCATGTAGGGATTGAGTTCCGCAATCACAAAGGATGCATTCTGGACGGCTGCATGGGTGATATCGCAGGAGATCCCAAGGCTGACATATCCATGGGAATCGGGCATCGACACCTGAATCAGGGCCACGTCAACGGGAAATCCTCCGGTCTCCATCAGCTTTGGAATCCGGGCCACTGGCACTGGAATATAATCGGCATTGCCTTGTTTGATCAGCGTTGCCATATCAGGATTCACATAAAAGCATTGATGTTGGAATCGGCTCTGGGGCACTCCGTTTTTATAAAAAACTGCCCCTTGGGGAAAAAATGGTAGAGTTTGACATCCTTTAGATCCCGTTCTTCCTGTTCCAGGGTATAGAGCAGGGTGGCCGGCACAGCGCAACCGGTGCCGATGAAAACACGATTTCCGGGCTTTATCAGGGAAAGAGCCTGTTGGGGTGTGCCGATTTTTTCAGCGTAACGATCCAAAAAACCATCGCCGGTCAATGAAAAACGGGGGCCGTCGGGGTTGTTCTTTTTACGAAAAAAGTAATTTAAAGAAATTTTTTCCCCCGGGATTTATCCTGATTCTCATACATGACCCACCCTCCCGCCTGAAATTTTTTTTACACGGTTTGACGTTTATTGGCTGCATAGCTGGTTTGATGTTTATAACGAACAAGTTTACCACAATGTGGTATAAGTCAAGTAAGCAGACCATTTTTCCTTTCCAGCGAATCTGACATCTTTCTTGGACACTATCGAAGAATGTCTGACAGGATACGCAAGCCAGATCATTCCACCCAATGCCATGACCCAGGTGACAGTCCACATCATGGCAATGAAAGATAAGGGCACACCCACCCTTGTCGCGAGGGGCATTTTGTTCGCGGATGGGGTTGAGCATCTGGCAGATGGACGAGTTCAGCGTCAGCCGTGTCTCTGCAGACAAGGGAGGGGTGCTTTAAAAAAAGACCTGTCTCAAACCCGGGGCAGCCGGCGATAACCAGGAGTATTCGGTTAACCCGGGCCGAGCAATTCCAGAGGTTTGTATTTCAGCCGCTGTCTCCCTTGAGCATACAGCCATCCCCCTGGGTTCCGCCGATCCCAGCCCGGCTTTCTTGATCTTCAAGAATACTGCATAGGCCTATGTCTCGCCAGGATACACATCAATTTTCGGATATTCGCTGCGTATAGCAACAATGGCCTGCTGGATTTCATCGCCCGAGCCCCTCATTTTTTTTCGGTCTATTTTTCCGAAGCCCCAGTCAGCATCTGCATGGCCGCAGAGACGAAGAGCCGGATCAATATCAGTATGAAGATTTTTATGTGTCGCTTTGCTGCTTGCTTTTCCCGTAGATGATTCGATCACGGAATCACTGGTGGAATTCACTCAAAAGCCTCGCATCGAAATAATTTTCCACCCGTTCCCTGGGCTGCCTGCTTCTTCTGGAATCGACGGCATTAATGTCCAGCACAACATTGGCCAATCGGATGTCGTTCCCCACGGCCGTGTTCAGATCATGGTTCTGGCGCGGGCGAAAACAATCCGGATTCTGATTTAAATCATTTCTTATGGTTTTGACAATCGCAGCATTAAACAGGGTTGCCCCGATTTGGGCACCCCTGTTAATTTTCGTTCAGACGGTCTTTTTTCGCCTGTCTGAGGCCGTCGCATTTGATTTGAAAGACATGAATACAGGGTGCGAAAGGAAGGGTTTCGCCTGGAAAACAGGCCTTTTGTTGACGGCACGGTGACCAATTTGAACAAACAACTGCAGACGTCAAGGTGGGAATTCCATGGTTTGATACAGAGTAATTAAATGCGTTTTCGAAACCGTAACCAATTAATTTTGCTGGAGCCGGCGAGCAGACTCGAACTGCTGACTTGCTGATTACGAATCAGCTACTCTACCACCTGAGTTACGCCGGCATGGGCTTTTATGGTGGGTTTATAGCAGGTTCGAGCTTCGGTGTCAATATGCGCCCCCCCTGCAAAACGGGGCAAATCGCGTCAAAATGTGAACACTAAAAGAAAGGGGTGAAGTGATGGAATGGACCGTAGACATATCAGTGAACAATGAAAACATATTGACCATTGCAGATAGTTGGGTAGGGGGCAAGCCGAATGATATAGGAAAGATCCGCCGGTGTTTTTTCCAGCAACGTAATACCTGGCAGGAGAAAGGCAGTGATTCTTTTCAATTTCATAAAAGAATCCTAATTATTTTTAGAACGGCTGTTCCTGTTTGTTGAAAAAAGAACCTGGAACGGAAGATGAAGTATGTGTGGTTTAATGGTTGGTTTCCATTAGTAGAAAATTATGCCGGTAAGATCCTTGACGTCAAGTAATAAATTGATTTCTCGCGAGCCGGCTAATAGGCCTGTCCGGAATCCATGTGTATTGACTTTATGGGGAATTCCGTAATAAGCTCGGGTAACTGAATATGGGGCAGGAAAATGGCGGACAGGTATTGTGGGATTCAGGTCCCGGGGTTGAGTCAATGTCATGGATCTGCTCACTGTAATAAACTGCAGGAACTGGGAGAATATTTGGCACAATGTCAATGCGCCTGGAATGCAATGGACTGAATTTCACCTATCCGGGATCGGACTCCCGGGTGATTGAGGATCTGACCTTTTCCTTGGCAGATCCCGGGTTTATGCGGTGTTCGGACCCTCCGGTGTGGGAAAAACCTCCCTTGCCCGGCTGCTGGCCCGGCACCGGGAACATCCGGACCTGCCGGTCCGGACCCCGGGGATTGATACCATCCTGTATACCTACAACCTGGAACGGCTGCCGGGGTGGATGGCTGCCGGGCGGCATCTGGATCAGGTTTGCCCTTCGGATCGCCGGGATCTGAAAAAAGAGCTCATCCATCAGTTCCGCCTGGAACCGGTGCTGGATGCCCGGTTTTCCCGGTTGTCCATGGGGCAGCAGAACCGCATCAACCTGATCCGGTATCTGCTCCAGGATTTCGACCTGATGATTCTGGATGAAAGCCTGGCCAATGTGGATGAAAAACTGCGCCGGACCATTCTGCCGGCCATCAAGGAACGGTTCGCCCATAAAATGTTTTTGTACATTTCCCACAACCTCATGGAAGTGGCCCGGTTCTGCAAAGATATCCTGGTGCTGGCCGAGCCTTCCCAGAGAATGCGCAGCCGCCTGATTTCAGGCCTGGATGAAACCTCCGGGGACCCGGCGGATAAATCCGTCCTGGACCGGGTCATGCTGGAGATCATGAATGCTCTTTAGGCGGCTCTATCAGTTCATGATCGTGTACGGGGTGTTTCTGGGACTGCTGCTGTCGGTGAAAACCGGTTTGTCTCTGTCGGATTATGTGATTCCCGGCATTCCTCTGATTCTGGACACGGCTTGCCAGGTGGTGGGGGGTTTTTCAGGGATGTGCTGGATACACTGTTTGTGGCTGTTCTGGGACAAGGTATCTCCATTTTCCTGGCGTTTTTTGTGGGTATCCTGGGCCGTCGTTCCTCCTGGGCCGGGTCCATGATCCGGGTGACGGCCTACAATATCCAAGCCTACCCGATTGTGGCTCTGGCGCCCATTATTTTCATTCTGCTGGGAGACGGGTTTGTCTCCCGGCTGCTCATCGCCGCGATGATCTGTTATTTTCCCCTGCTGCTGTCGGTGTTGGGGGTGATGGCGGCACCGGTATCGGATATCGAACACTTTTACATCGCCACCGGCCGGATGCGGTGGCACCTGGAGGTGAAAATCCGGGCGTTGAAAATCTGAGCAAGCTGACCACCGTGATTGCCGGGAGTGCCACCCTGGCCATGGCCGGCACCATTGTGGCAGAGTTTATTGCCGCCAATGCCGGTATCGGGTACAGTATCCGCATTGCCCTGTATCAGAGCGACCTGTCAGCGATTTTAACGGCCCTGTTTATGATCGGGATCGTGATTTCCGTTTACCAGGGGATGCTGGAATCCCTGGGAGACTGGGTTAAGGCAAGGTGGGGATCGGAAAGCAAAGGAGTGATGTTATGAAGCAGGTGCGGCAGGCAATGATCGGGACGGCTATATGGACGGTCATATGGACGGCCGGATTGATGGCTGTGTGGGCCGACGAAAGGGGAATGCCGGAGGCACGGGCGGACACCCCTACCTTGAACTACCGGCTTAAATGGCTGTTCAACACCAGTGTGGCCGGTGACGTGTTTGCCATGGAAGGCGGTTTTTTGACGACGCCGGCCTGGAAGTCCGGGTCAGGGAAGGCAGCCCGGAAAAAGATGCCATCAAGGAGCTGGAACTGGGATATGCCCAGTTTGGTGTGGCTTCGGCAGACCAGGTGATCCGCGCCCTGGAAAAGGGGCCGATGTGGTGGTGCTGGCCCAGCTGTTTCAGGTGAATCCCATGCAGTGGATCTACCGCTATCCCCAGGTTGAGATTTCCGGTCCGGCGGATCTGAAGCGGTATACCTTGGGGATCACCTATGGCGGCAATGATGAAACCATCATGCGGACCCTGCTGGCCACCGCTGACCTGACCCTGCAAGATATCAAGGTGGCCGGGGTGCGGTTTGACTTTTCCCCGTTTCTGAAAAACCAGGTGGACCTGTGGCCGGTGTACCGCAATTCCCAGGGGGTGATCCTGGCGGACCGCCTGGGAAGAGAAGGAGAAACCGTCCGGTTCCTCAATCCAGCGGATTTTGGCGTGGATTTTGTGGCCAACTCGGTGGTGACATCCGGTTCCATGGCGGCGGATCAGCCCGATCTGGTGGTCCGGTTTCTGTCCGCGCTGCTCTCCGCATGGGAAGCGGCCATGGACCCGGCCAACACAGAAGCGGTACTGGCGGCGGTGAAAAAATTTGACACCGGTACCCAGGGAGAGGTGCAGGTTGCCCAGCTGGAAGCTACCCGGGCTCTGGTCAAACCCAAATCCGACATTCCGGTGGGCCGGGTTCAGACAGAGGCCTGGGACCAGACTGAGGCCATCATGCTGGATCAGGCATTGATCAAAAAATCGGTGAATGTGGTGTCCCGGCTCAAGGATCTGTCATCGTTTCTTTGAGACCCTCCCCCGCCTTCAGGAAGAGAGGGTACGGCACATCGGATAGTTTCTTACAAGCAATTCACCGGAGACACTGCACGCCCATGTTGCCGCCGGATACGGAACAGGCGGGGAGGCCGTGATCAAGTGCCCGGGCAGGGGTCAGGGGGCCTTGCTCCTCTCACCGGCAATGATCCGGAGACCTTCCAGGGTCAGGGACTGGTCCACGGTTTCAATCGTGGCGGACAGGCCGGCAATCAGGGGGGCCAGGCCGCCGGTGGCAATGACTTTCAAAGGATGAGGCAGTTCTTTTCTCATCCTTTCCACCATGCCGTCCACCATGGCGGCATTGCCGTGAATGATGCCGGACTGCATGCTGCCGATGGTGTCGGTGCCGATCACTCTTTCAGGCGCGGAAAAAATTTCCACTCTGGGAAGGCGGGATGCTTTTTGAAACAGGGCTTCCGAGGAGATCATCACTCCGGGACAGATGGCTCCTCCCAGGTATTCTCCGGCCGGGGTGATGACATCGAATGTGGTGGCGGTACCGAAATCAATGACGATCAGACCGGTCTGATACTTGTCATAGGCGGCCACGGCGTTGACGATGCGGTCGGGTCCCACCTCGTTTGGGTTGCTGTACAGGATGGGCATCCGTTTTTTGACGGAAGAGGGCTGGATCCACAAGGGTGTCAGGTTCAGGTACCGCCGGCAGAACCCGTCCAGGATTCCCACAGATGACGGCACCACCGACGAGATGGCCACTTGGGTGATGGCGGTCAGAGGCAGTCCCCTGTCCGCAAACAGGGCCCGGGCCAGGATGTTGAATTCATCGGCGGTATTATCCCGTACGGTTCGGATCCGCCAGCTTTCCTTGAGCTGATCCTCGTTATACACACCGATCACGGTATTGGTATTGCCCACATCAATTACCAGCAGCATGGGATCTCCTTTATTTTTCAATCGTCACGGTAAAGACCTGTGGGCTTGACCGGGTCATGGTCAGACCCACAGGGATGTTGATGGTTGTGTGCCGGGCATAAACGCCCGGCCCGGCCCCTTCTATATCCAAAAACGCATAAATCCGGTCCAGGGTGTCCTTGTTGTGAATGAAACTGTAGGGTCCTTTGACCGAAATGGTCATAACGTTGGGTTCGATTCTGGCGGAAAAAGAACAGTTCCGGATCTGGATGGGGAGATTTTCTATGGATGTTTCCACCTGTTTTTCCTGAATTTGAACGGACACCATGATGATCTGGGTATCCGCTGTCACGTAACGGGGGGCCTGAAGGTCCAGAGGGACTTCTTTTTTGAATGATTCTCTTGCCTGGGTCAGATTCACAGGTCGCGTTTTCACCGCCTGAATGTCATTGATCACCGACTCGGCACCGACAAGGGTCACCGACGCCGGGTCCACCGCCGGCGAAAGCGCGATCAGTCCTTCGGGGAGGTCGCCGGAATAGGGCACTTCAATTTTGAACTCCCGGGAGATTTCGTTTTCCAGTCGTACCCCCAGGTAAGAGGGGGATATTTCCAGAATGCTGATAGCCGGGTCGATGGGAATCCGTCGTTTATCCACCGGCAGCATGTAATATCCCGGCCCGATGGACTCGGAAGCTCCGGCGGGATCAATGTCCAGGTCCGTGTATAGATCTGCCGGGTAAAGAACCGGTTTTTCCGTAAAAGCTTCGATCAGCCGGGGGTCCCCCTGGATATGGATTTCAATTTTATCGGTGTGGTACTGGGTGACGATCATGCCTTCCGGCACGTTGGCAAACTCCACGGACAGAAGCAGATGGGTTTTCAGCGGCTCCGGAGCGCAGCTCCAGACAGACAGCAGAATCAACAAAATAAGAAATAATTTTTTATTGGACCCCAGGTCAGGCATTCCGGATGGCGTCAAATACCCGGATAAACGCGGCGGCCCGCGGCACATCATGAACCCGGATGATGTGGGCGCCATGTGCCAGGCAGGCCCCGACAGCCGCCAGCGTACCGGTTTCGATCGGTTCCGGTGTGGCCTGGAGGGAGTCAGGGCTCCCTTTTTCCAGAATGTTCCGGATAAAGGACTTCCGGGACGGTCCCATGAGTACGGGAAACCCCAGACCCACAATGGTTTTCAGGCCCCGGATGAGCAGCAGGTTGTGGTGCACGGTTTTGCCGAATCCGATACCCGGATCCAGAATGATCCGGGATTTTTCAATGCCTCTGGAAACAGCATGCCGGGCCCGGGCCGACAGGTAATCGGTGACCTCCTGAATCAGGTCGATATACACCGGGTTTTCCTGCATGGTTTCCGGGGTGCCTTTCATGTGCATGAGAACCACCGGCACCTGATATCGTACTGCCACATCCGCCATGTCCGGATCCATCTCAAAAGCGGAGACGTCGTTGATGATGGCGGCACCGGCATCCAGGGCCGCACGGGCCACCGGTGCTTTCACCGTGTCAATGGAAATGGGGATGCGGATGTTTTTCGACAGCGTTTCAATGACCGGCACCACCCGGTCGATCTCTTGCTGGACGGACACCGGTTTGGAAAATGGCCGAGTGGATTCTCCGCCGATGTCCAGGATATGAGCCCCTTGTTCAGCCAGACGGATGCCCTGGGCCACGGCCGCATCATAATCATGGAACCGGCCTCCGTCTGAAAAGGAATCCGGGGTTACGTTCAGAATTCCCATGATGCAGGCCCGTGTTCCCAGGTCCAGACGCAGATTTCCGCAGTTGATCTGAAATTCGGTCATGCACTATTCCTTTTCAGAAGGCGTGCTACCGGATTCATCTTCAGGATCGTCCGGAACGTCATCTGAAGCGGTTTCATCGGAATTGTCCGGGCGTTCCGGCCTGTTTTCATCCGCCGGATCACGGTCAGCCGGGCCCTGATCCGGTACAGTGCGCACGTTCCGACGGCCGTAAAAATCATATTCCGGCCGCATCTCCGCAATCAGGTCGTCCAGTTCCGGGCCCAGCACGGTTTCTTTGTCAATGAGCAGTTCCATGAGCCGGTGCAGGATGTCGACATTTTCTTCAAGAATCTGTTTGGCTTTCCGGTAGGCATTGTCCACCAGTTTTGCCACTTCCGCGTCGATCTGCTGGGCCGTGGCTTCGGAATAGCCTTTGGCCTGGGTCATTTCCCGGCCGATGAAGATATTGTCATCATGGTCCTCATAAGACAACAGTGCCAGGTCATCGCTCATGCCGAAGCTCCGGATCATTCGGTTGGCCAGCTTGGTGGCCTGCTTGATGTCATTGGCGGCTCCGGTGCTGATGCGTTTGAAAATAATTTCTTCCGCTACCCGGCCGCCGAATGCGATGGCCAGCTCGTTTTCCAACTGGTCTTTATATTTGAAATCTCCTTCTTCCGGCAGAAACCAGGTGACACCGGCGGCCCGGCCCCGGGGGATGATGGTGATTTTGTTGATGGCGTCAGTGTTGGGCAGAAACCGGGCCACCAGGGCATGGCCGCCCTCATGGTATGCCGTGGTCTTTTTCTCGTCTTCCTTAATCACCTTGGATTTTCTTTCCAGACCCATATAGACTTTGTCTTTGGCATCTTCAAAATCCTTCATGGTCAGTTTTTCATGGTCCCGCTTGGCTGCCAGCAGGGCAGCCTCATTGACCAAGTTTTCCAGGTCGGCTCCGGAAAACCCCGGGGTCCCTCTGGCCAGGATCGTCGGATCCACATCCCGGTCCAGGGGCGTTTTTTCATGTGCACCCGCAAAATGCCTTCCCGGCCCTTGATGTCGGGCATGTCCACCACCACCTGCCGGTCAAACCGGCCCGGCCGCAGCAGGGCGGGGTCCAGAACATCGGCCCGGTTAGTGGCCGCCATGAGAATGACCCCTTCATTGGATTCGAATCCATCCATTTCCACCAGCAGCTGGTTCAGGGTCTGCTCTCTTTCGTCATGACCCCCGCCCAGGCCGGCGCCTCTCTGGCGCCCCACGGCGTCGATCTCATCGATAAAAATGATACAGGGGGCGTTTTTTTTGCCCTGGGCAAACAGGTCCCTCACCCGGGAGGCGCCGACACCCACAAACATTTCCACAAAATCGGAACCGGAAATGGTGAAAAACGGGACCCCGGCTTCGCCTGCCACGGCCCGGGATAAAAGGGTTTTTCCGGTACCGGGGTTGCCCACCAGCAGAACCCCCTTGGGGATCCGTCCCCCCAACCGGGTGTATTTGTCCGGGTTTCTCAGAAAATCCACCACCTCGGTGAGTTCTTCCTTGGCTTCGTTGATGCCTTCCACATTTTCAAATGTGACTTTTTCTTTTTTGTCATCCATGAGCCTTGCCCTGCTCTTGCCGAAGGACATGGCTTTGCCGCCGCCAGCTCCGCCCTGCATCTGGCGCATGAAAAAGATCCATACTCCGATGAGTACGATCATTGGGAGCCAGGATACCACAATGGACATGAGCCAGGAGGATTCCGCCGGTGGTTTTGCCTTGATATCCACCCCGTTGGCCCGCAGCATCGGAATGAGTTCTCCGTCATTGGGGGCATAACTATTGTACCGGGCGCCGCTGGCATCGGTGAAATACAGTTCCTGACCCTGAATCACCACATTCTGGACCCGGTCTTTTTCCACCATGGCCAGGAATTCCGAATATCCGATATCGGTCTGTCCGGCCTGCTGCTGGTTAAAGATGTTGTAGAGCATCACCATCATCAGGATGATGACCAGCCACAGGGAAATATTTTTATAAAATTGATTCAAAGTTCACCCTCTCTTTCAGCATCTTGTAAACGATACACCAAAACTTTAGTATATATAAACATAATTTGCGAATATACAAGAAAAACTTTCGGGTTTTACGTTTGTTACACGCTTGAATGGCTGTCTTTGGCGTGTTTCTGCATCCGTCCCAGCTGCCGCAAGGGCAGAGTTTCTTTTTGAAAGCGGATCCGGTCCCGGGTTTTATACACCCGGATCCGGTCCGGCAGATCCAGGTGTTTGCCCGGCGGGGCCTGGACGGCCAGATGCCGGATGTCCGCGATATGATCATGAGTGATTCCTCGCAGGTTGGTTTTGACATGGTTGATGGCGTGCCGGATCAGCCGGGACAAAAGAGCCGGATGACAGGTTGCCAGTTTTGGGAGAAACAGGGTTACAGCGGTGGTTTTTTTTTGTTCCGCACACTGGTCAAATGCCTTCCGGGCAAGGGTTTCCATAAACAGATCTTCCTCAGAAATGATCCGGCTGAGCCGGCGGAGGCCTTGTTTCATGCCGGGATTGTAGTCTTTTTCCAGCAACGGCATCAGGTGATGTCGCACCCGGTTTCGCAGGAAAGCCGGATCCTGGTTGGAGTCATCCGTGACCGATGTCTGGCCCAGCGCATCCAGAAATTCCAGAATGTCCTGCCGGGAGCAGTCGATGAGCGGGCGGATGATCCGGTCCTCCCTTTTGGCCGGAATACCGGCCAGTCCCGTGGAGCCGCTGCCCCGGATCAGGGCCATGAGCACCTGTTCCGCGTTGTCGTCTCCGGTGTGACCGGTGGCGATGCGGGTAAATCCGTGAGTGGCGGCGGTCCGGAAAAAAAATCATACCTGGCCTGTCGCCCGGCGTCTTCCAGTGAGGTTTTTTTTCACCGGCCAGGGCCTGGACATCCCGGGTGCCGCAGAAACAGGGCAGGCCGTGGACTGCCGCGAACGCCTGAACAAATGTCTGGTCACGGTCGGCATCCGGGCCGCGCAATCCATGGTGAAGATGGGCCAGACCGATCCGGACCTCCAGTTCCGGTGCCAGCCGCTGAAGGACCCGGGCCAGAGCCATGGAATCCGGTCCTCCGGAAACAGCCATGAGAATCCTGTCCCCGGCCCGGACCATGGCATGGGCCTGAAGGGTTGCGGACACCTTCCGGCAGAAACGGTCCGGTATGGAAACAGGGTGGTTCATGAACCCAAAAACCCTTTCAACAGGCAAACAGGGGCAGGTCTGTGTCCGGGATCATCCCGGTTTTCCGGGCATAGGATAAGAATGCCGTCACTGCCTGTTCTCCGGTTTTTCCCAGATCTTTTGAAAAGTCATTGACATACAGGTCAATGTGCTGTCGGATCACTTGTTCATCCATTTCCTGGGCATGCAGCTGAATATACTCAACCCCCATGTCCGGATGTTCAAAGGCATGATCGATGCCGGCCCGGATCAGCGCCTGAATGTGGCAGGCTGTTTCCGGGTCCATGTCCCTTCGCACGGCAATGCATCCTAAGGGAATGGGGAGATCGGTCTTGTCTTCCCACCACTGCCCCAGGTCGGCCATCTGTGTCAGGCCCAGGGTCGGATATACAAACCGGCCTTCATGAATGATCAGGCCGAAATCCACCCCATGATCCTTCACCGCCGGCATGATTTTTTCGAATGACATGGGTTTTACCGTAAACTCTATTTCCGGAAACCGGTCAGCCATGAAAAACCGGAAAAGATGATACGCCGTGGTTCCCATGCCCGGGACGGCCACTGTCACTTCGCGGCCGGATCCTTCCTGAAGAGAGGTGCCGGGCCGTGATACCACCAGGGGGCCGCAGCCGTTGCCCAGTGCGGCCCCACACTTGAGAAGGGCGTAACGGTCCAGCAGGTTTCCCAGAGTGGCAAAAGAAAGCTTGGTAATGTCGTGGGTCAACCGAACCGCCGCCTGATTCAATGCTTCCACATCATTGATGTGAATGTCGAAGTCAACGCCCTCCAGGTCGATTAAGCGGCCGGCAATGGCCTTGAACATAAATGTGTCATTGGGGCAGCTGGAATAAGCCAGGCGGAAAAGGTGGTTTGAATTCATGGATACGGCCTTTAAAAATGCATCAGACTCGGGGCGGGTTGATCATATGCCAGACCTTCTTCGATTAGGGCCAACAGATGCGGTTTTTCATCCGGAAACTGATACCCCTCGTAATCATGGGACAGCAGCAGGCCTCCCCCGGGCCGCTGCCAGTGGTTCATGGCATGATCAAAGCAGACCTTGCCGGTGACCTCCAGATCCTGAATCATCACTTTGAGTTCTTCCAGCTGTTCTATGGCGGTCATCATGGTGACCGTTCCGTTCTGGACCATCTGGTGAAGCGGGGTTCCGGGAATGGCCCGGAAGGGCCGGGAGCGGATATAATGAGGGTCGATGGCATTGAGGACCCGGGCCGTGTTCCTGGCATGGTCCAGGGATTTTTCTGCCTCCCAGGCCGGGCATCCAGTATTCAGACACCTGGAATCCGGCGGCCACGGCTTTCCGGCCACCTTTGATCTGGCCCTCAGATGTCACGCCTTTTTTAATGAACTTCAACAGCTCATCATCTCCGGTTTCCAGTCCCAGGTGGAGCCGGTCCAGTCCGGCTTTCCGGATGGCTTCCAGGTCCTGGGCCGATTTCTGGGCCACGGTTCTGGCCCGGGCATAGGTGGTGATGCGCCGGATATGGGGAAACGTGGTTTTCAGATGGGCCAGGGCCGCCACCAGATCCGGGGTTTTCATGATCAGGCTGTTGGCATCCTGGATGAACGCAGTCTTTGCCCCGGCCATGAGCCAGTGCACCAGCATGGCCAGGCCCGGATGCTGTTCCAGGGCTGGTTCCTTGTTCAGCAGGGCCAGAACCCCGTCCCGGGTGACGGCACCGTCCGGTCCGCCTTTGGCTTCGGAAAGGGTTCGCATTTGTTCAGCCAACGCCGCCATGGCATCGATGTCCGCCTTGATCTCGTCTACAGGTCGCAAAGAAAATTTTTCCGTTTTATACATGCTGCAGAAGGCACAGTGGTTCCAGGGACAGTTCCGCGTAAACCGTACCAGCAATGAAGCGCTCCCCCCTTCGCTGGGGGGCCGGTACATGCCAGTCTCAAAGTGATATGTTTCAAGGGTCATGACAACTCCATATATTAATATCATTCCATATTTTTAAAAATAAAGCATTTATGACGTCAACGCAAGAGCCGAGTTGTCATGGTCACAAGGATCGCCGGGCGGAACGCTGGACCAGTACGGATCCTATGGTCTGTCAGAATCCGATAGATATGCCCGGCGTTTTGTTTATGAAATGGATGGCCATTACGGGGGGCTGACACGTATCAAACTGATGCCTGAAGAGTTGGATATTTCCTGTGACTGTCCCTATCCGGGTACCGGATGCAGGAATGGGGTGGCGGAAGCCCCGAATGTCCGGGATCTGCCGGCCCTGCCGCTGAAAATGGATCTGTATCCGTTCCAGAAAAAAGACGTGCAGTTCGGACTCTACAAGACCGGGGTTCTTACTGGTGATGAAACGGGTATGGGTAAAACCCTTCAGGCCATTGGCCTGTGTGTACTCAAAAAGGAAATTTTTGGATTTTCAAACGAATAAATGAAACGGTACTCAAGGAACTGGCCGGCTTACGGTCACGGCATCCGCGGTTCAGAGCAGGTCTGAAAACAGGCATTTTCCACCGAAAAAAATCACTCCGGCTCAACGTGGCTAACCGGATACCGTCTTCCACGACATCCATTTGGCCGCTGATGATTAGAAATAATTGTCTCCGGGAGCTCTCTTTCTGAACAGTACTTCACCGGAAAATGATGTTTCAGGGACATCGATGGATAGAAATTCCAGGGTTTTTTCCTGGGGCAGGGTCCGGAAATAGTTCATTTCCGCTTTGAGGTCTGGAAATCCTGGTGTGGACGTCTCTTTGTGAAATTCCAGTTTGGACAGGCTGATCCCTTTTTCCAGGGAAAACATGGACCCGGGGACGCTGAAGATATTTGGAGCCCCGGTGGCCATGGTATCTTTGATGGTTGCCGGCAGGTGGATATCAGCAGGCCGCCACGGGCAACGGCTGGATGTCTGGGGTGCTGTCGTTCATCTCCATCTCCCGTTAGAATCATATCTGATTGATTTCACATATCATTCATGTTTCAAATTTTTAATTGGTATTGTTTGTCCAAGGACGTGTCTTTACTTTTGGGCGGGGCATGCTTATGGTTTTTCAATAATTGATAGAATCAGACAAACACACGCATCCAGTGAGGATCAAACAAATATGGGAAACAAACTGAATCCGGTATCGAGACAGGCCGGTTCCGGCCCGGCTGTAGCCATGGAACTGGACCGGATCATTGTTAAAGGGGCGCGGGAACACAACCTCAAGAACATTGATGTGGAGATTCCCAAAAAACAGCTGGTGGTGTTCACGGGCGTGTCCGGGTCCGGTAAATCCAGCCTGGCCTTTGACACGATATTCGCCGAAGGGCAGCGCCGGTATGTGGAATCTTTGTCCGCCTATGCCAGGCAGTTCATCGGTCAGATGGAAAAACCCAAGTACGACACCATCCGGGGATTGTCCCCAACCATTGCCATCGAGCAGAAGGCAGCCAGCAAAAACCCCCGCTCCACCGTGGGCACCATCACTGAAATATATGACTACCTGCGGGTGCTGTTCGCCCGGGTGGGAACCCAGTACTGTATCCAATGCGGCAGCGAGGTGGGGCAGGGTCATGCCCAGGGCATGGTATCCCAGATCCTGACATTGCCTGCCGGTTCGAAAATCCTGATCCTGGCTCCCGTGGTGGAGAACCGGAAAGGGGAACACAGGGAACCCCTGGCTGCGTTGAAAAAACAGGGCTATGCCCGGGTCCGTGCAGACGGGGTGGTCCAGGACCTGGAAAATGTCCAGACTCTGGCAAAAAACAAAAAACATTCCATCGAGGTGGTGGTGGACCGGCTGGTGGTCAAGTCGGATGACGGGTTTGAAGAGCGGATCACCGATTCCGTGGAAACCGCGCTGAAACTGGGGAACGGGCGGATCATCGTGCATATCCTGGGCAAAGAGGACATTCGGATGAGTGAGGCCCGGTCCTGCTGCGGCATTGCCTATCCCGAGCTCGCCCCCCAGATTTTTTCGTTCAACGCGCCCCAGGGCATGTGCCCGGAGTGCAATGGCATCGGGACCCTGCTGTCCATGGACCCGGACAAGGTGGTGCCGGACAGAACCCTGAGTATCAGGGAAGGCGCCGTGATCCCCTGGAAAAATTATTTCATCAAAAATCCCCGGTATCCCAATGACAATTCCTGGGGCATGGGCCAGCTCACGGCCATGGAAGAACAGTGGGGCATCGATTTTGACCGCCCCTGGAAAGACCTGCCCCAATCCCAGAAAGACCTGCTGCTTCACGGCTCCGGCACAAAAGAGATGAAAGTGAGCTGGCAGTCGGACAAGATTCAAGCGGCCTTCACCCGGACCCATGAAGGCCTGCTCAACACCCTGATGCGGCGGTACAAGAACACCCAGTCCGAAAACCAGAAAAAATACTATACCCGGTTCATGACGGCGGCCACCTGCCCGGCCTGTCATGGAAAACGCCTGAGAGACGAGGTGCTGCATGTCAGAATTGAGGACCGATCCATCATTGATGTCACGGAGATGACCGTGAAAGAAGCCCACCAGTTTGTGTCCTCCCTGACCCTGACCGGCAGCCGTCAGCTCATTGCGGCGGAGCTGCTCAAGGAGATCCGGGACCGGCTGGGGTTTCTCAGAAATGTGGGCCTGGATTACCTGTCCCTGGACCGCAGCGGTCCCACCCTGTCCGGCGGGGAGTCCCAGCGGATCCGCCTGGCATCCCAGGTGGGATCGGAACTCACGGGTGTGCTGTACATCCTGGATGAACCCAGCATCGGCCTGCACCAGCGGGACAACATCAAGCTGCTCAAAACCCTTCAGCACCTGCGGGATATCGGTAACACCCTGATTGTGGTGGAGCATGACCAGGAAACCATGGAAGACTGCGACTGGATCGTGGACATCGGCCCCGGGGCCGGACATCTGGGCGGGCGAATTGTGGCCCAGGGCACACCGGCTGAAATCAGGGCCAACCCCGCCTCCATCACGGGACGGTTCCTGTCCGGAAAGGAATCCATTGCCGTGCCGGACGGCCGCCGGTCCCCGGATGCCAGAAAATGGGTGACCATTGTCAAGGCCGGTGAGAACAATCTCAAGAATGTGACGGCCCGGTTCCCTCTGGGCCTGCTCATTGCCGTGACCGGGGTGTCCGGGGCCGGCAAATCCACGCTGGTCAACCAGATCCTGTATCCGGCCCTGGCTGTGAAACTGCACGGCTCCCAGATGAGCGTGGGCAGGCATGAGGCCATTCAGGGGCTGGAACATGTGGACAAAGTGATCAACATCGACCAGAACCCCATCGGCCGGACTCCCCGCAGCAACCCGGCTACCTACACCAAGGTGTTTGACCCCATCCGGGACCTGTTTGCCCGGCTGCCGGAATCCCGGGCCCGTGGATACAAAAAAGGCAGATACTCCTTCAATGTCAAGGGTGGGCGGTGCGAGGCCTGCCAGGGGGACGGATATATCAAGGTGGAAATGCATTTTCTGGCGGACGTGTTCGTGCCCTGCGAGGTGTGCCATGGCCTGCGGTTCAACAAGGCTACCCTGGAGATCAAATACCGGGACCATTCCATCGCCGATGTGCTGGACCTGTCCGTGCACCAGGCCCGGGATCTGTTTGACGCTCACCCCAAAATCACCCAGATACTGGACACGCTTATGGACGTTGGGCTGTCCTATATCAAACTGGGTCAGGCCGCCACCACATTGTCCGGCGGAGAAGCTCAGCGCATCAAACTGGCCCGGGAACTGGCCCGGCGCCATACCGGAGATACCCTGTATATCCTGGACGAGCCCACCACCGGCCTGCATTTCAGGGATGTGAAACTGCTGCTGGCCGTTTTGCAGCGGCTGACGGATGCCGGAAACACAGTGATTATCATCGAACACAACCTGGATGTGATCAAGACAGCGGACTGGGTCATGGACCTGGGACCGGAAGGGGGTGACGGCGGCGGCACCGTCGTGGCGGAAGGGACTCCTGATCAGGTGGCCTGCAAAGAGAGGAGCCATACCGGCCGGTATCTGAAAAGATGCTGGCATCCGGGCCATCATCCACATCGGATGAAGACGTTGCTCAGTGTGATGGCGGGGGTGAATTGAAAAAGGTGTCGTGCAGTGCCTGAATCGTTTTATCCAGGCTGTCTTCATCCACCAGAAAATACATGGCCGCGTCTGAAGCCCCGAAGGAGATCATCTCGATGTTGACATCCGCGTTGGACACGGCGGTGAAACAGCGGGCCGCAATGCCCCGGCTGTGGTGAAGGCCTTCCCCCACAATGCTGACCAGGGCCACCCGGGTTCTGCACACGGATTCCCTGAAAGGCCGGGGGTGGATTTCCCGGATGCCGGTATGGGCGTTCCGGGCGTCATTTTGGACACCAGCAGACTGATACATGTCTGGGATGTCACCACGGATTTGATGTTGATACCTTTGTCTGACACCGCCCGGGTAATCAGGGACAAGATCCCCTGTCTGGCCCCCACCCCGGAGGCATGGATTTTCAGGATGGCCACATCCCGGGTGTAGGAAACGCTTTTGATGACGGTGTCCGCTTCCCGGGCCTGGCGGGTGATCCGGCTGCCCCGGGTATCCGGGTCATAGGTGTTTTTGACGGCGATATCGATGCCTGCCTGGCGCACTGGCTCCACGGTCCTGGGATGCAGGATCCCGGCACCGGTATAGGCCAGTTCAGCGGCCTCTTCATAGGTCAGTTCGGGGATCAGCCGGCACTCGGGGATGTTGTCCGGGTCCGCCGTCATGAATCCCGGGGTGTCTTTCCAGATTTCCAGGAGATCCGCAGACACGCCGGCCGTGACCACGGCCGCAGAATAATCGGACCCGCCCCTGCCAAAGGTGGTGATCTCTCCGGTGTTACTGATGCCGTAAAATCCGGGAACAAACAGGATCCGGTTTTCCGTAATTTGGCCTCCGAGACGCAAGGACAGGTTTTCCCGGGTGGGGGTCATGAGGGCCGTGGCATCCATGAACTTGCCGTCCGTGATAATGCCGGCCTCTTCCGGCAGGACCACCCCGCTGTCAACGCCCCTGCCGGCCATGGCCGCCGCCAGGATCATGGCGGACATCCGTTCTCCGGACACGGCGATCATGTCCCGCATCCGGGGTGTGGCTTCCCGGGTGAAGCTGATGCCGAAATAGTACCGTTCCAGTTTACCGAGCAGTTTATCCAGTTGTTGAAGCGTCCGGTTTTTTGCTTCAGGCGGTTTCACCAGGCAGTCGACAAAGGTCCGGTGGCGGGTTTTCAGATCCCGGATAACCCCTTCAATGAAGTCTTCAGATGCCAGTGCGGCCTCAATGCCGGAAATAAGGATATTGGTAATCCCGTAAAATGCGGACACCACAAATATATTCCCCTTTCCCCGGGCCGTTGCCAAGTCCAGAATGATGTTTGCGCTGGGACCGTCCTTGAGACACCCACCGCCGATTTTGATGATTTTCATGATAAAAAACACCATATGCAAGTGTGGGCCCGGTGTCAAACAATTATTTCCAGTTTGACTTGACACAGATTCATCCGGATCAGGAATTCCAGAGTGCCATCATCCAACTCAAGGACGGTATTCTCGGCCAGGAACTATTCCCCAGAGATGGTTGAGATCTCCGCCCGTTCGGATTCACATCCAACCCTTTTGCCGAAATATCGATCTTGTCATGATCATATCCCGTATGCTAAACTTGATATATAAATCATGGGAGAACAGAGAAATGATATCTCTCAATCAAAGGCAATTTCTGATCAAACAAGATACGGACGATGAGCCGAATGGCACTGAACGATTAAACTGACAATCAACGGGATAGGGTTCCCGCCCTCTTCTGAAGTCGGTGGAAAAGCCGACATCAGTCTTGCTGAAGAATTTTGACTGGCAAAGGAAAGCAGATGAAAGTTTCGCTCACAACCCGCCGGAATTCAGCCGGTTTTTATGGCTGACATCACGATCACATATTACATCACTCACGGAAAAGACCGGATCCGGCGGTATGAATCTGCGGATGTGTCCGCCCTGCAGTCTCGGCTGGCGGACAGCTTTCCCCCGGGAGCCCGGCTCCTGGAGCTGGGATGCGGCTCTGGAAGGGATGCCGCGTTCATGTTGAAAAACGGATTTGATGTCACGGCATCGGACGGGGTGCGGGAAATGATTGATGGGGCGGCTGCCTGTCATCCGGATCTGGCCGGCCGACTGGTGTGTATCCGCCTGCCCCGGGACCTGACCCCGGCTCTGGGATGCTACGACGGCGTGTATGCGGTTGCCACCCTGATGCACCTGACCCGGCCCGCCATTCAGGAGGTTCTTGCCGGTATCCGCCAGATTCTGGCTCCCGGCGGCCGTTTGTTTTTCTCCGTGCCCCTGTGCCACGACGAAATTCAGGACGATGAATTGGATGGCAAAGGCCGCCGGTTCGTCACCATGCCCGGTACCGCCTGGATCGGCCTCTGCCAACGGGCCGGATTTGACATTCTCGCATCCACCACCTCGTCTGACGGGCTGGGCCGGAAAACCATTGCATGGCTCAACTGCCTGGCCGTGATCCGAAAGACCGGCGCTTAACGTCCCCAGGTCTGTGATGTCATGATCAGGCTGAAACCTTCCGTGAAAAGAATTCTGCCCTGCTCAACAGCTATTTTTTGCAGAATGCCAGTATCCTGCCGGCGCAAAAGAGAATCGCCGCTGTAACCCGGTTCTGAATCCGGGCTAAGTTTTTTTGCCGCAGCCATTTGAATACCCGGGCACCGAACAGGGCATAGGCCAGGGCGCTGCTGCCCTGGATGACGGAAAAACTGGCCGCCAGAATCGCAAAATGAGCCGTGTAATGATCCGGCTGGATAAACTGGGGAAACAACACCGTTAACACCAGCACGGATTTCGGGTTGGACATCCCGGTGGCACACCCCAAGGAAAACAGTCTGACCGGGGAGACGGGCAGGTCGGTATGGGGCATCTCCATATCCCGGACGGACTGCCGCCAGTTCCGGAATCCCAGCGCCACCAGGTAAACAACCCCCTCCCACTTGATGGTGTTGAACACAATCGTGGAGTTCTGGACAATCACCCCGAGACCCAGGTACACCACCACCATCTGGATCATATAGGCCACCGAACCTCCAAAACCCCGGGCAGGTCCGGTAGAATCCGTGTTTGACACTGGAAGACATGGCAAACATGGTCATGGGTCCCGTCCAGAACTATATTTTGATCTGCCGTCCTGAAGCCCAGTATCTGAGAAAAAGACCATGGTCCCATCCGGTTTTCATGGAAAACAGATGATCTGTGTCCCAAAAAATGTCATAATACCTGAATGTGAGCCTTCAGACCATGATCCTGTGATGGTCTGTGACACGGCAACCATTGGCATAAACACGATGAAAGGACAGTCCCATGGCCCATAAATTCAACACCCTGGCTCTTCATGCCGGCATTCACACCGATGACACCCTGTCCCGGGGGGTCCCGGTCCACCGCACCACGGCCTACTTGTTCAAAGATACAGCCCACGCCGCCGACCTGTTCGCCTTAAAGGCGTTGGGCAATATCTATTCCCGTCTCCAGAACCCCACCCAGGATGTGCTGGAAAAACGGGTGGCGGCCCTGGAGAACGGGTCTGCGGCCCTGGCGGTGTCATCCGGGACGGCAGCGATTTTCTATACCATCATCAACATCTGCGGCCATGGGGATGATGTGGTGTCGACGGCCAACCTGTACGGCGGCACCATCACCATGTTTACCCACATGCTGCCTGAAATGGGTATCAAAGTGCACTATGTCCATCCGGACAGCGAACAGGACATCGAACAGGCTGTCACCCCGGCCACAAGGCTGTTATTCTGTGAGACCATCGGCAATCCATCCCTGGACGTGGTGAATATCCGCAAAATGGCGGACATCGCCCAAAAGCACCACCTGCCTCTGGCCGTGGATTCCACCTTTACTACGCCGTACCTGATTCGGCCCATCGAACACGGGGCCCACATCGTGATTCATTCCCTCACCAAATGGATGGGGGGCCATGGCACAGCCCTGGGCGGCATCGCCGTGGACAGCGGAACCTTTGACTGGACCGACGGCAAATTCCGTTTATACAATAATCCGGACCCCTCCTACCATGACCTTCGGTTTGCCCGTGACCTCGGCGACCTGAACCCCCTGGCATTCATTCTGCGGATGCGGGTGGGCCCGCTGCGAAATCTGGGGGCCTGCATCAGCCCGGACAATGCCTGGATGTTTCTCCAGGGCATTGAAACCTTAGGCCTGCGCATGAGACAGCACTGTGAAAACGCCCAGGCCACGGCCCGGTTTTTGGCGGATCACCCGGCCGTGGCCTGGGTAAGATACCCGGGCCTGCCGGAAGACCCCTCCCATGACACGGCCGCATCCCAGTTTGAAAACGGGTTCGGCGGCATGGTGGTGTTCGGGCTTAAATCCGGCAGAAAAGGTGGGGAAACATTCATCAACCGGTTGCGGCTGTTTTCCCACCTGGCCAATGTGGGAGATGCCAAAAGTTTGGCCATCCATCCGGCCTCCACCACCCATTCTCAGCTGTCAGATGCGGAACTCATCGAAGCCGGGGTTTCCCCGGACATGGTGCGGCTGTCCATCGGCATCGAGGACATGGACGATATCCTGGCGGACATGGACCAGGCCATCACGACGTCCTGCTGAAAAACGCCCTTTTCCATTTTTCCGTGTAATGCCGAAAGATTGAAAAAAGGGGGCCCCTGATAAGCTTATTCTATGAAACATACGGGTCTGAAAAGGCTTCGCGGTTCTCCGTCACCAGCCGGGACATTCCCTTGATGATATGGTCCCGGACATTGACGATATGGTACTGCAGTGCATCCTTGACCCCTTTTTCATCCTTTTTTTCAAGGCAGTCAAGGATGTCCATGTGTTCGTTCAATGAGGTATCCATGACACTGGAAAAATAGAGGTTCCGGCTGTACCGGAGCAGCAGGACATCAAACAGCTCCTGAAGCATGTTCAACTGAATCCGGGTATCTGCCAGGGAAGCCAGGCACATGTGAAACTCCATGTCCGTGAGGATGCGCTTGTAATAATCGTCCTCCGCCACGGCTCCCTGGTATTTCTCCATGGCAGCCCTGAGTTTTTTTATACCGGTTTCATCTAAGCGGGCCATGACGTCTGAGACCAGGGCCACCTCGATCAGCAGCCGGGTGTTGTACACCTCGGCGATTTCCTTGAGGCTGATTTCATTGATATAATATCCCCGGTTGGGTTCATGCCGGACAATGTTTCTGAATTCCAGCCATTTCAATGCCTGGATCACCGGGGTCATGCTCACACCGATCCGTCCGGCCAGGTCCTTGTATTTGATTTTCTGCCCCGGATGGATCTCGTTGTAAAACAGCATCTGCCGGATGGCATTGTACGCCGTGAGGGTCAGATCCGGTTTTCCCGCGGGTTTGTCTTTTTTTTCTGACATGGGCATCCTGTTCATCTGAAAGTTTTATATACATTTTCATTAAATATTTTATTAAATTACAAGCGCCCAATTGTCTATGGTTTTTTTTACTAAAAGGTGTTGACAAACACAAACAACTCTGAAATATTTTTAATTAATTATTTTATTAAATATATTATTACATAACATAGTCATGTAATACCTGCGGGAGAACCCCTCCATGATCGGGAGCCATGTTATCGTCAAAATGCTGGAAGCCTATGGGGTAGGCCATATTTTTGGTGTCCCCGGAGATACCAGTATTTCTTTTTATGAGGCACTCCACGACAGCCGGGACCGGATCCGGCACGTCATGGCCAGGGATGAACGCGCCGCCTCTTTTATGGCGGATGCCTATGCCCGGCTGAGCCACAAACCAGGCATCTGTGAATGTCCCAGCGGCGCCGGGTCGCTCTATACCGTTCCCGGTGTGGCCGAAGCCAATGCCTCTGGCATCCCGCTCATCGCCATCACCTCGGACATCCCCCTGGCCGGAGAGGGCAGGCAGACCATCACGGAACTGGATACCCAAGGGCTGTATACGTCCATCACCAAATGGGCCGCCCAGGTAAAACATGTGGACAAAATTCCGGAAATGCTGCGGCGGGCGTTCCGGATTGCCACCAGCGGCCGTCCCGGGGCAGTCCATCTGGCCGTTCCCCAGGAAGCGCTGAAAGGCCGGTTTTCCAGTAACACCTCCGATTTTTACGCGGAACCTCAGTGCCGGACCTATCCGGCCTTTCGCACCAGAGCGCCCGGAAGGAACTGGAAACCCTGGTATCCGTGATGCTGGACGGCCGACGTCTGGTCATCATTGCCGGCGGCGGGGCCAACCATTCCCAGGCAGGAACAGCCATCCAGTCCCTTGCCGAATGGCTTTGCGCACCGGTGGTTTCGACCATTTCCGGCCAGGGCATCATGCCGGACGACCACCCCCTGGCCATGGGGGTGATCGGTGACAACGGATTTCATCCCCATGCCCACCGGGCCGTGGAAGAGGCAGATACCCTGCTGTACATCGGATGTAAAATGGGGTCTGTATCCACCATCAACTGGACGATGCCGTCCAGCCCGGAAAAACGAAAAATACTCCAGATCGACCTGAACCCGGAGATGCTGGGAAACAATTTTCAGAACACCGTCAGTATTGCCGGTGATGCCCGTTTGATCATGGAAGACCTGTGCGTGTTAATCAAGGGCCGGATCTCCTGTAACAGTGCATCCCCATGGGTGGACAGCCTGAACCGGGAACGGTGGGCGTTCTGGAAAGAGGCAGATGCCGGCTTCCGTGCCGGCACCACCCCTTTAACCCCCCGCAGGTGATTGCGCAGTTGAATCGACATCTCCGTGACCCGGCCGTGGTCATCGCGGACGCCGGTACCCCGACCCCTTATATCACCCGGTATCTGCGCCTGGCCGCCCCGGGTTCCCGGTTTATCATTCCCCGGGCCTATGGGGGGCTGGGATATGCCATCCCGGCGGTGGCCGGCGCCCATTTTGCCCGGCCCGATGTGCGGCTGGTGGCGCTTTTCGGGGACGGCTCCCTGGGCATGTCCGCCGGAGATCTGGAAACTGTTTCCCGGTTGAACATTCCCGCCGTGCTGATCCATTTCAACAATGCGGCATTCGGCTGGATCAAGGCCCTGCAGAAACTGCACTGCAAAGAAAAATATTATTCCGTTGATTTCAATGCCAATGACCCGGTCAAAGTAGCCGAAGGATTTGGGCTCAACGCCATATCCATCGACACCCCCCGGGATCTTGAAGCCGCTTTTAAACAGGCATTTGAAGACCGTTCTCCCGTGTTTCTGGATATCAAAACCCGGCCGGAGTCAGATGATCTGCCGCCGATTTACTCCTGGACAGCCGTGAAGACCCCGCAGTAACCCGGCCGAAACGGCCGGTTAACCATACATCAACCTTAATTTTACAGGAGAAAACCCATGAAACACGCATTGATTTTTACCACGGCTCTTTTGGTGGCCGTTTGCATGGCACTGCCAGCCAGCACCATGGCAGACGAGTACAAGGTCACCGAACCCACCACCCTGACCTGGGTGGCCGGCGGGGTCGGGGGTGGCTGGTATGTCCAGGCCGGGGGGATCGCCCGGATGATCGCGGAAGCGGAACCCAACTTGATCCTGAAGGTGATTCCCGGCGGCGGGGTGGTCAATCCGGTGCGGGTATCCAATCACAAGGATGACTTGGGCTGGGGCATCACCTTTGTGGACAAGATGGCGTTCAAGGGGCTGGCACCGGTGTATAAAAATCCCAATCCGGATGTCCGGGCCATGGGCGGCATTTTCGGAATTTATCACATCCATGTGCTGGGGGCGGCAAACGAGGGAATCACCACCATGGCCCAGCTGGCCGACCATGTTAAAAACGGCGGTAAAATCAAGTTGGCGGCCCCCATGAAAGGGACATCCGACCTGCCCTTGATGAAAACCATCCTTGATTTTACGGCATCTCCCTGGATGATATTGAAAACGCCGGAGGGAAAGTATTCCATGCGGTTTATTCTGACATGGTCAATCTGTACAAGGACAAACACGTGGATTATGTGTTCACCCATCTGGCACTGCCAGGCGCGGCCGTAACGGAGATGACCGTGAGCCGGGATTCCTCGCTGATCGCATTGTCAGATGCCTGTATCGACCACCTGCACACGGAACTGGGCACCCTGTCTCGGGATTCCGGCAGGAGCCTGATTCCCACGGGCACATACAAAGGCCAGACAGCCGATGTTCCAACGGTGGTATCGGCCGGCGAACTGATCATCAATAAAGATGTCCCGGATAGCGTGGCATACACCATCATTAAAATTATCTGTGAAAATACGGAGGAACTCTATAAAATCAATCCGGCCAATAAAAATTTCATTCCTGAAACCGGTTGGAAGAATGTGGCGCTTCCCCTTCACCCGGGGGCGGAAAAATACTATAGAGACGCCGGATATATGAACTGATCCGTTTTAATACATCATTCGAACATGATCGGCAGCACCGGAAACGGCTGCGGCGGCCGGGTGGGGACAGCCCCTCCCGGCCGCCCCTGAAAGGGAAACACCTATGAAACACCTGAATTCATGGCAGGATAAAGCCATTGGGGCCTGGCTGGCGATCATTTCCATTTTCCAGCTGTATACCGCCACGGTCGGCATTTTCCAGCCCCGAATCCAGCGGGGCATTCACCTGCTGTTCCTGCTGCCGGCCGCCTTTGTCCTGTTTCCAACCCTGAAAAAAAACGACCACAAAGGCGTTGGCTTCATCAACTGGATACTGGCGGCGGTGTCGATTTTCCCCCCGCTGTATATCGTCTATTTTCATGAGCGGCTGTCTGAACGCCTGGAATTTGTGGATGAGGTCCTGCCCGTTGAAATGCTTTTGGGCGGCGTCATGATCCTGCTGCTTCTGGAAGCGGTCCGCCGGGCAGTGGTGCCGGCCATGGCATTTCTGATCGCCGGGTTTTTTGTGTACCTGTATGCGGCCCCATACCTGCCGAGCGTGTTTTATGCCAAACCCATCTCGCTGGCGGAAATCATTGAAATGCAGTTCCTGATCACGGATGCCGGTATTTTCGGTTCCATTACCGGGGTCTCCGCCACTTTTGTGGCATTGTTCGTTATTTTCGGGGCGTTCATGGAAGCCACCCGGACCGGTCAGTTCTTTACCGACCTGGCCTGCCGGGTGGCTGGTAAAAGCATGGCGGACCGGCAAAAATCGCCGTGATTTCATCGGGCCTGTTCGGCTCCATCTCCGGGGTGGCAGCTGCCAATGTATACTCCACCGGCGTTTTCACCATCCCCTTGATGAAAAAACTGGGATACCGGCGGCGTTTTGCCGGCGCCGTGGAGGCCGCCGCCTCCACCGGGGGCATGCTCATGCCCCCGGTGATGGGGGCGGGTGCCTTTGTCATGGCCGAAATCACGGGCATTTCTTACATCAATATTGTCATTGCCGCCATGCTGGGGTCGATCCTGCTTTACGCCAGCATGGTAATCCGGGTCCATTATACGGCCCTGCGGGAACACCTGTCAGGCGTCGGTGCCTCGGATATGGTCCCGTTCATACAGATTGCAAAAGATTCTTACCTGCTGATCCCCATGATTCTGCTGGTGGTGCTTCTTCTGAAAGGATTTTCCCCGTTCCTGGCAGCCAATGCCGCCATCCTGGTGACTTTTATCATCAGTTTTGCCAGAAAAAAGACCTGGATGACACCGGCCAGAATCTGGTCCACCCTGCGTCTGGCCGGCCAGAACATGGTCATGATAGCCCTGGCCTGCGCCGGGGCCGGCATGGTCGTGGCCATCGTCACGCACACCGGCCTGGCCCTGGGCATTGCCACCGTCATCACCAACTGGTCCGGGGGACAGATGCTGCCGGCCCTGCTGCTGATCATGGTCACCTCCCTGGTCATGGGTATGGGCCTGCCCTGCACCCCGGCCTATATCATAGCCATCACCATCGGGGGGCCGGCGCTGCTGGCCATGGGTGCGGACATGCTGGCCGCCCACCTGTTTGTCTACTATTTCGCCGTTCTGGCCGGGGTCACGCCGCCCGTGTGTGTGCCGGCCTTCTGCGCCGCCTCCATTGCCAACTCCAAGCCCCTGCAGACCGGGTTTGAAGCGTTCAAGCTCGCCATGGCCGGATTTGTGATCCCCTATATCTTTATTTATAACCCGGCCCTGCTCATGCAGGGGTCTGTCCTGGAAATCGTCTCTGTCGTCCTGGGTCTGCTCCTGGCCATCACCTTTTTTGCCGGAGCGCTGAGCCGGTACTTTTTTGTTCCCCTCAACCGGCTGCAGCAGGCAGCTCTGCTGGCACTGGCAATCGGCACCGGTATGGTTTGCGCCATTCCGGCACTGATTAATTCCTTTCCGGTCAGGCTGCTGCTGGTGGTAGTTCTCAGCGGCCTGGGTTTCTGGCGGTTTTTCAAAAAAGGACCCGCTACCTGATGGGTGCTTTCCCCCATGTCCTGATCATCGGCGGCGGTGTCATCGGCACCTCCATTGCCTGTCACCTGGCTGTTCAGGGGGCACCCATCACCCTGGTGGAAGCGAAGGATCTGGCTTCCGGCAGTTCAGGCGCCTGTGACGGTCTGGTGTTCCTGCAGTCCAAAAAACCCGGGGTGCACCTGCAGATGGCCATGGAAAGCCTGAAGCGTTTCAGAACATTGCAGAAACACCTGCCGGTTTCCATGGAGTTCATCCAGACAGGCGGCCTGGTGACCATTGAGACCGATGACGAATACCGGGCCATGAACGCCTATGTTAAGGACCAGCAGGCCATCGGACTCGATGTGCATCTGCTGGACAAAGAACAGGTCCTTCAAAGAGAACCCGGCCTGTCCGGACGTGTCATCGGGGCGGCCTATTCCCCGCTGGACGCAAAGATCAACCCCATCAACCTGACCCTGGGTTTTGCCCTGGCCGCCAGAAACCACGGCGCCCGGATTTTGACCCGGACCCCCGTAACAGAGCTCATGGTCAAAAACAACCGGGTCACGGGTATTCTTACGCCCCGGGGCCCGATTCCGGCCGACCTGGTGGTGAACGCGGCCGGGGCGGCCGCCGGAAACGTGGCCCGCATGGCCGGAATTGAGATGCCGGTCATCCCTCGCCGGGGCCAGATCGCGGTTACCCATGCCGGTTCCCCTGTGCTGCATCACTGCCTGATCTCCGCCGGATATATCGCGGCAAAATACAACCCGGAACTGGCCCGCACCGCCGGCCAGGGCATCTCCATGGAACAGACGGAAAACGGCAACCTGCTGCTGGGCTCCACCCGGGAATTTGCGGGATTTGACACCGGCAACACCCTTTCGGCCATCCGGAAAATCATTGCCCAGGCTGCTGCCAGGCTGCCGGCCCTGGCATCGTTCCAGATCATAAGGACCTTTGCCGGCCTCAGGCCCTGGACCCCGGACGGGCTGCCGATTTTAGGCCCGGTGTCTAAACTGGACGGGTTTGTGATGGCGGCCGGCCATGAAGGCGACGGCATTGCCCTGTCCGCCATCACCGGAGAGCTGATGGCAGACGCGCTGCTTGACAGAAAACCGGCTATTCCCTTGGACCGGTTTTCGCCGGACCGGTTTGAGGACTTGGCCCCGGATCCCGCGTTCCGGACGGACCATGAAAACCGGCAGCCCGCCCCCCAGTCATCCCCCCAGGTACCACCACAGGTGGGTTTTCAGGCAGACCCCCGGCCGGCCAGACAGGAGCGCATCCAATGACACAGGACCTGCGGATACCCTCTGCCGCCCGGGGAAAACAAATCACCATTAAAATAAACGGAGCCCTCGTCACTGCTTATGAAGGGGAAACCGTGCATGCGGCCCTGACCGCTGCCGGGATTGCCCCATTGCGCCGGACCCTTTCCGGCGGCAACCGGGGCGTGTTCTGCGGCATGGGCTTGTGCTATGAATGCCTGGTGACCGTCAACCGTATCCCGGACCAGCGGGCCTGCATGACCGTGGTACACGACGGCATGGAGATCCAGATTCATGACTGATCAGTACCGGAACACATACCACGTGGCCGTGATCGGTGCGGGTATCGGTGGATTGTCGGCAGCCCGCACCCTGGCCGGCCAGGGCCTGGACATCATCCTGATCGATGAAAACCCCCACATGGGGGGACAGTTCCTGCGGCAGCCCTTCTGGCCGGACCGCCGGGACGCGCCCGGCATCGGGCACATCAAAGGACACCCTAAAGGACATGTCACCGGGCACGGGGCACGGTCGCGCCTGCCGGACCGGATCCTTCAAGATCCCATGGTACGGGCTGGGACAGCTCTGGCAGGGGCAATATCTGTCCCCGGTGCCGGCGTGGACATCCTTCATCCGGCTCAGGTGCTGGGCATTTTCCCGGACCGGCGGATTTGGATCATGGCCGGTCCGGCCGCCGGTCCCGCCGCAGGACCGGATGCCCGCCTGATGGAGATCCGGGCGGAGATCCTGGTTTTGGCCACGGGTGCCAGGGAGCAATACCTGCCCTTCAAAGGATGGATCCTGCCCGGAGTCATGTCCCTGGGCGCGGCCCAGATCCTCTTGAAAAGCCACCGGGTCCTGCCCGGGGTGTGTACGGCCATTGCCGGCACCAGCCCGTTGATGATGGCCCTGGCCCATGACCTGTTAAAGCACGGGGGACAGGTCGCCGCCCTGGCGGACGGCCATTCCCTGTTATGGAAACTGGCGCAGCTGCCATTTTTTGCCCGCCATGGGTCCAAACTGATCCAGGGCGCTCGGTATGCGGCCCAGCTGCTGCGACATCGGGTCCCGGTCCTGCACGGCCATCATATTAAAGAAGCCCGGGGACGGGAACGGGTGTCCGGGGCCGTTTTTGCCCGGACCGGACCGGATGGCCGCTTCCTTGCAGGCACGGAAAAGTTCCGGCAGGTGGATTCCCTGGCTGTGGGCCACGGGTTTGTGCCCAATATCGAGCTGCCGGTCCAGGCCGGGTGCCGGGTGACCCATGATCCGGACCTTGGGGGCTGGGCCGCGGCGGTCAATGCGGATATGGAAACCTCTGTCACGGGCATCTATGCCGTGGGTGAAACCGCAGGCATCGGCGGGGCGGAACAGTCCCGGGTTCAGGGAGAACTTGCGGGCATGGCCATCCTGGAACAGCTGGGCCGCATCCATCGGCGGCAGCCCCGATGGGACCGGTTTGTCAAAAAACGGCACCGGTTATACCAGCGGTCGGATGAATGCCGGTCTTACGGCGCCCTGCTGAACCGCATCTGCCGGGTACCAGCGGCCGCCTATGGCCACATCCCGGACGATACTGTGATCTGCCGGTGTGAAAACATCACCATGCGAACGATCAAGCAGGCTGTCCAGAACGGATTCACTTCCTGGAGCAGCCTCAAGAAATCCACCCGCTGCGGCATGGGCAGATGCCAGGCCCGGACATGCGGCCCCGTCATCCAGCAAATCCTTAAGGCCCTCACCGGCACAGATCCGGAAACCATCGGGCCGCCTGTTTCCAGGGTCCCGGTAAAAAACCTGCCTGTGCGGCTGCTGATGCCCTCCGGCGGACATCCTGACACCCCGCCCGCACAGGAGAAACGCCCGTGACCCAAACACCCGGAAACCCTGACTCCGGCCGGCCCTGTGTGGGAATCATCATGCTGGACACCCGGTTTCCCCGTGTCCGGGGCGATATCGGCAACCCGGACACTTTTGATTTTCCCGTCCGCTTTTCCGTGGTAAAGGGGGCCAACCCGGACAGAATCGTGCGTCGTCTTGACCCATCCCTGATCGAGCCATTCATTCAGGCCGGACAGACCCTTATCCAGGACGGGGCCGTGGTCATTACCACTTCATGCGGGTTTCTGTCGCTGTTCCAAACCCAGCTGACAAGCGCGTTGACGGTTCCTGTTTTTTCCTCCAGCCTTCTCCAGATTCCTCTGGCAAGAGCCGTCATTTCCCCCCTTCGGAAAGTCGGCATCATCACTGCGAGCCAATCCGCGCTGACGACGGAACACCTTTCTGCCATCGGCATTGATAACCGCGGCCTGGTCTTCGCCGGCATGGAAAATGCCGCTGAATTTTCATCGGTTTTTTTAGGCAACAAGCCCACCCTGGACCAGGACCGCTGTGCCGCAGAAATGCAGGCGGCCACGGAACGCTTGATTCAGAGGCATCCGGATGTCGGCGCCATCGTTCTGGAATGCACCAACATGCCGCCTTACACCCGGGTGGTCCGGAAAGCGTCCGGGGGCCTGCCGGTCTTTGACGCCGTGACAATGATCAATTATGCCTGGTACGTCATCGGGCTGAAACCATATCCGGTTTAACCGGGGATCCGTCAATATCCATCTGGGGGATCGTCAGGTAAGGAAATCTTCACTGCTCAGGCAATTTGCCATCTCTGTCTGATTCTTTCTATAACGGAACGATCCGGTTTGAACGGGATGTCCGGGGTGTCCGGCACGGGCAGGGCATGGGTTTCGCAAAAGGGCGTATTTCTGAGTTTCATGTTGTAGGCCAAGACCATCAGGGTTTCCAGGTTCACCACGTCCTCAATATTGTATGCCAGCAGGGTTTCCAGGGCCTTGATATTGCCTGTGTGCTGAAACTCCTGCCACAAAAGGACCGCAAAAAATCCGTCTACCCCGTCCAGTTCCCCCCGGTCCAGGCCCAGGGCCTTTTCGCAGCGCTTTAATCCGCCTGCATACCCTAAACTTTTCAGCACATACCGCAGATCGATATGCGCATAGGGCATCTTGATGCCGAAATACTTCTCGATAAACGGAACATCAAATGTTTTGCCGTTGTAGGTAACGATCACGTTGTATCGGTCAATATCCTCCATGAATGCATCCAGGTTTTGTCCCTGGATGTAATACTTGATGGATCTGCCATCATACAGGGCGATGGTGGTGATTTCAGATCCGAACACATCCATGCCCGTGGTTTCAATATCGATGAATGCCGTGGTTTTCCGGAACTGCGGAAAAAACCGCCAGTGCTCCCCGGCCGGCAGATGGTCCGAAAAATAGGCCGGGTTGTTTTTGTCCAGGTACTTAAGGGATTCCGCCATGCCGGCGGCAATACGAATCAGGCTTTTGGCGGGAAAATTCCCGGAAACCGATGACCCAGCCTGGTGCCAGTCCAGCAGCCCCGCCGCCCACAGCCGTTTTTCCGTGACTGCCCCGACGCCCGGCATATGAATAAAAGAATTGGTCAGCATATCTTTCCCTCCGCTTATTCAAAGTCAAAGGGCAGTATAACAGATTGATTGGATCCGGCAATCATGATATTTTTATAGAAAAAATCAAAGGAGACAGCATGAACCCCAAAGGCCCATGGATTCACCGGTTTTCGATTCGACTGTTCACCTTGTTCCTGGCCGTTCTGGTCTACTGGGTTCTGGGGTTTCTGGTCCAGGATATCGAATCCGTTCCGGGGCCTTCTTATGATGACATTGAACAGCGGTACATCGATGTGACCCTGGTCGAAACACAGAAGATCCTGGCCGCCGACATTGCCGAGGCAGACCGGGCCATTGCCGGGAGGCGCGAGGAGATGCAGATCATCAGCGACAGCACCCGGAATCTCCAGAGCACCATCAGCCAGCTGATCGAACTCCAGAAACTCACGGTCCAGAAATCGGCTGTCCTGCCGGAAACGGAACAGGTCAACCTGTCCGACAGCCTGGCCCGGTTTCTCGACAACCAGACCCGCTACCAGACCCTGAACACCGAACTCTCCCGCCTCACCGAACAAAAACAGGACCTGGCAGCTGAAAAGCGGCAGGTGGACCAGCGCATTGAGCAGCTGAAAAAGCCGGCCCGGGAGGAATTTCAGCGCCTTAGAGAAAAACACCGCCTGCGTCTGGCCATTTACCAGCTGCTCATTCTCATCCCGCTGTTGGCCATCGGCGCGTTCCTGCTGGTCAAAAAACGCGGCAGCCTCTACTACCCCCTGTTTTTGGGATTCGGTGCCGCCGTCCTGGTCAAGGTAGCTTTGGTGCTGCACACCTATTTTCCGTCCCGTTACCTGAAATATTTTTTGGTGGCCGGGCTTTTGGTGGCCGTTGTCCGGATCCTGGTCTACTTTATTCGGGCCGTAGCGTTCCCCAAAGCCCAGTGGCTGACCCGGCAGTACCGCGATGCCTATGAACGCTTCCTGTGCCCTGTGTGCGAATATCCCATCCGCACCGGCCCCCGAAAATACCTGTTCTGGACCCGTCGGACCATCAACAAACAGGTGGTCCCCGGGGAACCGGAAAACGAAAAACCCTATGTCTGCCCTGCCTGCGGTACCGTGCTTTTTGAGGTATGCAGCAGCTGCGGCAGCATTCGGCATGCCCTGCTGCCCCACTGCCAGCATTGCAGCGCGGGCAAGGAACTTAAAGAGAATACCGAAAGGGGGGTGTCCGGTGACTGAAAGGCAAGGTTCCAGACTCACCCCGGACCATTTTACCGGCTGCCTTTTGGCCGGGGCGGTCGGCGATGCCCTGGGCGCATCCATTGAATTCATGGCCCCGGATCCGATCCGTCGCACGCATGGCGCCAGGTGTCGCCCAAAACTGTGCAGAACTGGTTGGCGGTGCTGGAGCGGATGTACCTGGTGTTTGCGGTGCTGCCTTATGCCCGCAACCTGCCTCGGGTTATCGTGAAACCGCCCAAGATCTATTTGTTGCAACAACGGGGGCTGTGATCGGCGATGAAAGGGCAATATTTGAAAACCTGGCGGTGGCCCTTTTGCTGAAATGCCTGCATTTCTGGGGAGCCGGGTCAGATTTTGCTGTGAGCTGCGGTACCCTTTACAGGCATTCGGTGGTTCAACGGCTGTTCGATTCCGTGTCCTGATACAGGTGCGTGGACAGTACGTCATTGTGCCGCACCATGCCCAAAAGCTTTTTGGGATCATCTTTGTCCACCACCACCAGCCAGGTGTCGCTGGGATGTTTCTTGAGGGCCTTCATGGCGGTCTCAATGGAGTCGTCCGGGGTCAGCTTCAGGATGACGCGCGTGGTGATGTCCCCGGCCACCACGATGTGCCGGAGTCCGGGTTCAAAAAGGGTGTCCGCGATGTCGGCATACTTGATTACCCCCACCAGTTCGTCCTGCCTGTTGACCACGGGCAGCTGATCGTAACGGGAGTGCCCCAGTGCCTTCAGGACCTCGTCAAACGGGGTGTCATTGAAAATCACCTCCACATTGCGCCGCATGATGTGGGAGACCCGGATGCCGGCCCGGTGGTTTGCGGCCCCGGGAAGGGCGATCCCAAAGGCATCCCTCGCCTGGTGAACGGCCTGGCCCAAACCCTCGGCAAACCCGACCGGACTTCGTAAGGCCAGGAGATTGAGCACGGTCACCTCACCGGCATTCACCAGGGACCGGCGCGTCAGAAAAGGCCCGGCCACTTCGAATACTACCACTGCCGCCAGCACAACCGTCTGTATGTTCTGGCCGGGGCCGGGCCAAGACCGGGCCAGGGTACCGGCAAGACCGATGGCCAGGCCTGCCTGGGCCAGCATCGCAGTCCCCAGCCATTTTTCTGCACATGGGAGGCACCGGCGGCAAAAGCCCCCAGGGTGCAGCCGAAATACTTACCTGCACTCCGCAGTATCACATATGCCACACCGATCCATCCCATGTGCACCAGGGACTCCAGGTGAAGTCCCACCCCTGCCATGATGAAAAACAGCACATACAGAGGATAGTCAACCGCTGACAGGTCTTTGATGGTGCGGTCCCCGAACGGGGATGCGTTGACAGTGGTCATACCGGCGAAAAGGGTAGCCAGCATGGCGGATACCTCCAGAAATATCGCCAAGCCCACACTGATGAACACAGCGGCTATGATCAGTATCTGCCGGTCCACCTGCCGGGTCAGCCGCTGGTCCATCACGGCGATCAAAAAACCCGTGCCGATGCCCAGTCCCACTGGAACCGCCAACTGGTACACTGTTTTTGAAACAGATCCGGCCGCATCGGGCAGCAGGTTGCCCAGGAGGACAAAAACGACAATGGCCAGCAGGTTGTTGATGCCGATCAACGGCAGGATGGTGTCGGTCAACGGGCCCTCGGACTGACACTCCCGTATGACCATCTGGGTGGCGGCCGGAGCCGTGGTCACGGACGTCATCGCCAGAAACCCGGCCACCAGGAGCGATCGGTTCAGCAAAAAGGTGCCGGCTCCCACCAGCAGTGCGGTCAGCGCGATTTCAAAAACGCTGAGAACAAACAGCCCTGATCCGATTTTCCGCACTGCCTTTAAACTGAAACTGCCGCCGATGGTGAATACAATCAGCCCCAGGATCATATCATGGACCGGGGCCAGTGCATGGAACTGCCCTGGGGTCATCACCCCGGGGATGCCCAGCATTCCGCTCATAGAAGGGCCGGCAGCCACGCCTACGGCCAGGTAACCGGTGACTCTGGGAATCCCCAGAGGCGCACTGATCCGGCCGGCACCCAGGGCCAGAAGATACAGAATTCCCAGAGACAGCAGCACTGGCAGCATGGTCCTCCCATAGTTTCCCGCTTTAACAGACAGCGCTGACATAGTACCGTTCCCGGAGAAAAAACACCAGCCCGGTTTGCGAATAACGGAAAAAACGCCCGGATCTGATACCTGTCCAGTCTTCAGGTGTTGGCTTGACATCAAAACAAATGATTCATACAGTGAGGCAAAAACAGTGGGTGGCCTTCACCTTGAATTTTCTTTCCCCGGAAGATTGCATGCCCCTCAAAAAAGATCTGGCCCTGGATGCCGTTCAGACCAAGCACTTCTTAAGATTCCGCAGGGCGGTCAGACGTTACCGGGACAAATCCGTTCCCAGAGACCTTTTTGAAAAAGCGCTCGGCATTGCCTGTTGTGCACCCACAGGCAGCAACCGCCAGGATGTCCGATGGCTGGTAATTGACAACAGAAACGATGTAAAAACAATCGCACCCCATGTGATTGAATGGATGCAAAATCTGGTAAAGACCCGCCCGGAAATTGCCCGGGCGTTGAATATGCAGACCCTGATCCAACACTGGGAACGAGGCAGTGACAGGATCTGCCGGGATGCTCCCCAGCTGGTATTCGCCCATGCATCCAAAGAATTTGGCAGCGCCGTTGCCGACTGCCATACCGCACTGGCTTAGCTGGAACTTGCGCTGCCCGGGTTCGGCCTGGGGTCCTGCTGGGCCGGATATGTCAACTATGCGGTTGGGCGTATTCACCTTATTTCATAAAAAGAGGCGGGGGACAAAAACGACCGGGCGTTTTTCAGATAAATTTCAGACATGGCATGGATGCTTTTGGCAAGCTGTTCTGGATCGTCATAGGTCTTTTTCACTTTTCCGGGGGAACCGGTGACAAGGGAACAGGGTGGTATCGCGGTTTTTTCCAGCACAACCGCACCGGCGGCTACGACAGAGCCTTCTCCGATCACGGCATGGTTCATAATGACCGAACCCATGCCGATGAGGCAGCCGTCTTCGATGGTACATCCGTGGATCACACTTCTGTGGCCGACAGTGATGCCACGGCCGATGGTCAGGGGAATGCCTTCATCCGCGTGGCACATGCAAAGATCCTGGATATTTGTCTTTTCACCAATGGTGATCGTTTCCAGATCCCCCCGGATGACCGTCTGGAACCAGACTGAAGAATCCCGGCCGATACGGACATTGCCGACAATCTGGGCCGAGGGGGCGACAAACACGGATGGGTGAATCCGGGGGGTATGGGTTTTAAAAGCATACAGGGGCATGGCGTTCCTTGTTAACAATGATGACTCCGACGGGATTGGAACCCGGTTTTCCGGCTTGAGCGTTTTGAGCGGAAAACATCCCAAGGTCATATTTATCATAGGTAAATACGTAAACGCTAAATCTGAATGTCATATTATATTAGTTATCAAAAAAATAACAGGCAGAACTCCCTGGTGGCATAGAACATCAAGGTGTTCCGGCAATTCCCTGGAGGGCATGCGATTCACGGACATTTTCTGGATGAGATGGCCCGGTTTTTTGAAAATCCCCATCATTTTCTGCCATGCCGGCAAGATCTTCCCCGATTTTTTCGATCGCCTGTAATTTGTTCTCGACGTTCATTTGCTCTTATGGAATGCTAAAGTACATGATAACTTTTCAACTATGTTCAAACGCTATTTGTTTTTTTTTGCCGGTTCCAAATGCGTTTAACGCTTGAATTTTTTCTTGCTTTCACCGGTGTAACACTGATAGAGGTACATCAAAAAATAGCCTTGTGAAGGAACTGCCCAAAAACACCATGGGAAAAATCCTGGTCGACAAAGAAAAAAAATTTTGTTTTCGTAAAGGAACCTGCCATGCTTTCTTTTCCCTTTGAACAGGGACCGATCCGGCCGGTGGACGAGGCGGACAGCCTTCTGATCCGCACCACGCGGGGATGCCCCTGGAACCGGTGTTCCTTCTGCTCCCTGTACGGCACCATGAAATTTTCCATCCGCCCGGTGGAAGAGGTCAAGCAGGATATATGGGCGGCAAGGGATTATTTTGGGGGGCGGCCGTTTGACACATGCTTTCTCCAGGACGGAGACAGTTTTGTCATGCAGACAAAAGATCTGATCGAGATCCTTGAAACCCTGAAAAAAGCCTTTCCTTCGCTCCGGCAGATCAGTTCATACGGCCGGGCCCAGACCATGGTGAAAAAGTCTGCCCAGGCCATCAAAGAGATCTGTGATGCCGGCCTGAACAAGTTATACTGCGGCATGGAATCCGGCTCCCGTGAGATCCTGGAAAAAATCAAAAAAGGGATCACCCCGGAATCCATCCTCCGGTCCGCCCATATGGCCCGGCAGGCCGGGATGCACACCACCCAGTTCATCATCCTGGGATTGGGGGGGACCGAACTGTCCGGAACCCACGCCCTGGAAACCGCCCGGGTGCTCAATGCCATCAACCCGGATCATATCCGGGTGCTGACCATCGGGGTCAAGCCGGGCACGGACCTGGACCGGCAGATGAGGCAGGGTGAATGGACACGGCCCTCTGAAGTGGCCATGATCGCAGAACAGCGGCAGCTTTTCGCACATCTGGACGGCGTTGAAAGCCATTATGCCAACCACCACAGCGTGGATCTGCTGCTGGAGATCCGGGGGCATCTGCCCGCAGACCGGCAGCGGCTGCTGGATATCATGGACCGGTTTCTCTCTCTGTCCGAATCCAGGCAGACCAACTTCATTATGGGCCGGCGGCTGGGCTATTACCGAACTCTGGATGACCAGGCCTGTGAACCGGACTTTCAGTTTGTTGAAAAACAGGTCAAAAAAGCGTTGACATCGGGCCGCGGATGCCTTGAAGATTTCTTTCACCGCCTTCGGATGCAAGTCATCTGACAGGCAGTGAGCCGGTATTTTAAACATCTCAAAATCACGGTTGATTCATGTCTGGAGGGCATCCAGGACCTCCCGGATTTTTTCAGCCAGCTCATTTATGGAAAAAGGTTTCTGCATAAAGGCCACCCCATCATCGAGTACTCCCTTGTGGGCAATAACATTGGCGGTATATCCGGACATAAATAAAATTTTGATTTCCGGATAAATCGCTGAAATCGTTTCTGCCAGATCTCCGCCATTCATTTCCGGCATTACCACGTCTGTCATGAGAAGGTGAATTTTACCGGCATGTACATTGGCTGTGTTTATCGCCTCAGCCGGTGTGGCAGCTTCCAGGACCGAATATCCTTTTCGTTCAAGCATCATCCGCGTCATCCTGAGAATGGCGGGTTCATCTTCCACCAGTAAAATGGTTTCATCACCAGCAGGGACGGGTTGCTCCGGTTTAATTGTTTCAGGGGGCACATCAGCAGCATGGAACCGAGGTAGATAGATCTTAAAACTGGCTCCCTGACCTGGTTCGCTGTAAACGGCTATAAAGCCGTTATTCTGTTTGACAATGCCGTAAATGGTTGCGAGGCCGAGCCCGGTGCCTTCACCGACATTCTTTGTGGTGAAAAAGGGTTCAAACAAATTGTTCTGGGTCTCCTTGTCCATGCCGCATCCATTGTCCGTTACAGCCAACATCACATAGTCTCCGGGGAGACATCCTGCATGTTCTTCACAATATGAAGAATCCAGGGCCTTCATTTGTGTTTCAATGGTGAGTTTCCCCACTCCGGAAATGGCATCCCGGGCATTCACACACAAATTGGCCAGAATCTGGTCTACCTGGGAGGGATCAATTTTGACCGGCCACAATTGCCCGGCCGGCCTCCATGACAGATCGATATCCTCACCAATGAGCCGGCGCAGCATGCTAAGCGCATTTTCAACAGTATGATTCAAGTCAAGAATTTTAGGTTCAATGATCTGTTTCCTGGCAAAGGTCAACAACTGTTTTGTCAGATTGGCCGACCGTTGGGCGGCCTTTTTAATTTCTGTCAGATCCGCATACAGATCCGGATTTCCCTCTGTTTTTTCAAAGGCAAATTCCACATGTCCCAGGATGACACCTAGCATATTGTTGAAGTCATGGGCCACACCGCCGGCCAGGCGGCCAACGGATTCCATCTTATGGGCCTGAAGGAGCTGGGTCTGAAGTTTTTCCTTTTCCGCCTCGGCTTTTTTGTTTTCTGTAATATCCCGGAAAAAACAGATGAACTGTCCTCCTTGTTCCGGCCGATACTGCACGCTGACTTCAACGTCGAAAAGAGTGCCGTCTTTTCTGCGGTGTCTGGATTCAAAACGCTCTTCACCCTTCAATTTAATACTCTCTATCCGTCTTTTGACATCATCGGAAGATTCAATGCAGTCCAGATCAAAGCTATGCAGCGAAATCAATTCCTGTTCACTGTAACCGCTCATTCTTTGATATGTGGCGTTGACTTCACGAAGACGGCCTTGAGAGTCGGTAAGCCAAAATCCATCCATGGCCGTCTCAATAATGGATCGATGTTTTTTCTCACTTTCCTTCAGCGCCCTTTCGGATGATTTCCTGGCGGTAATGTCGACATGGGTTCCAATGACCCGGACGCCTCTGCCATTTTCATCAAAAATCACATCGGCCCGGGCCAGGATATCAACCCAGTGTCCGTTTTTATGACGCATCTGGAACTCGGTTTCAATTCGGTCCCGCTGACCCGTTAACACCTCATTCAGCATGGCCCGTGATTTTTCCATATGCTCCTGTTTGATCAGCCGGTCCCATTCTGAGGAATCATTTTTTATTTCATTGTCTTCATACCCCAGCATCCTTTTCCAGCCGGGCGAATAATAGATTTCATTTGTGATCAGATTCCAATCGATCAAACCATCCTGAGAAGCTTCCATAGCTAAATTAAAACGTTCCTGACTCTCGAGTAATGCTTTTTCCGATTTTTTCCGCTGGGTGATATCTTGAACTGTGCCAGTGACTTTTACAAGTTCACCCGTTTCATCTTTTATGGCGGATGATATCTCCTGGACCCATCGAATTCGATTGTCCGGTAATACAATGCGGTATTCGATATTGACGTCCCTGTTCTTCCTTAAGGCCGCTTCTCTTTCCACCAGAAATGTTTGGTAATCATCCGGATGAATCGCTTTTTCAAAAGATTCGACGGTTACTTTGAATGTTTCGGGCGATTGCCCAAATATCCGATATGTTTCATCAGACCATACCAGTTCGTTTTTTTCCAATTGCCAGGACCAGTCGCCAATTTTTGCTGTTTTTTGGGCTCCCAGTAACCGATTCTGGTTGTCTATCAGTTCATTTTTTGTTTTTCTAAAGTATACGAGTATTAATCCCAGGGCGGTGATAGATGCTAATATTGCGCCGAGTAAATATCCCCATGGAGCGAACCAGATGACCGGCCTCAAAAAAAGGATAGTTTGCTTTGTGAATCCCCCAGACAATAAACGTCCACCCAACAATTTGTGCCTCTTTTTGTTCATATCGGTAATGCTTTAAAAAAATATACCCTGTCCATATGTAAATAATGGCAAGAAAACTGAAAGTGTGCAAAGATGTAACTAAAAAAGCAAGGTCGTTTAAAACGGCAAAAATAATCCAAGAAGCACTCAGAAGCGATAAATAAAGAAAAAATCGTGGGAATTTTTTATCGATAAAAAGATATGTTCCATACAACAGGAGAATCCCACTTATGAGGCTTGAAACCTGATTGCCGATTAAGAATAATGGGGATTCCATCCAGACCAGGAATGCCAGCATAAAAATATGGCGTAAGAAATAGATAGCCCAGCTGATGGACCAGATTTTTAAATATTTTTTTGGGTCCTGTAAGAAAAGATAATAATAGCAGAATGCGAGGATCGCCGTTCCTGCTAAAGTGGCTATTATGGATGGTATCAGCCAGGCCATGAAAATCCCTTTTTAGCTATTCAAAAAAAGTATTAAGGATTTCAAGCCTCCTCAATGCGCAATTCAAATTGCCTATATCAGTCGACTGTTTTGCTTGCCATGGCTCAATACAAATTTTCCCGATGATTCCGTCAGGATGAGGCGGATTATATTTTGCCATGTTTCTCCCTGATGATAATCTTTATCATTGATATTGAAGATACCGCCTGTTTAAATCTTTAAAGGTTTTTCGCCGGCTGCGGCTGACTTGGACCGCTCAGGTTCCTTTACGCTTTTTTATCATATTGTAACCAGGAACGTATCAGGTTTCAAATCAAAAAACAACCGGAGCGGTGGGCTTTCACCGGACCCTGAATAACCAGACACATGAACCAGAGTGACTGTTTGTTGAAAACAGGTCAAGAAGGCGTTGGCATCAGTTTATGGCCCCTTTGAAGACATTTTCCACCACCTTCGGATACAGGTCGCCTGACACAGGATTGAGATGTAAAAAAAAAATGATTCCAGGCATGCGCGGCTGATCGGCGTGACCAAAGGTGCGGTTTCCCAAATGCTCAAGCGCCTCGAAGAAAAGGGGCTGACCCAAAAGCAGGAAGATCCGGATAACCGGTCAAAACTGCTGATCTCCCTGACTGCTTTAGGGAACACGGCTTACTGGGCCCACAAGCACTGGCATGAAACCATGGACAGCGGGTTCATCTGCCGGTACCGTTTTTTTCGGCAATCAGAAAATTGCCATCCGGATGAATGGGTGCGGCACTGTGGGCTGCGGGTCGTATAACGGCAGTAAGGCGGTTCTTTTTTTCGCTAAAACAGTCTTTCATAAAATTAAAGAAAAAAATTACCCGGGCCCGTTTGCGAAGCTGGTCTGGGCGGCATTCAGAATCATGGACCATTGATGCTGCACCCAGGTCAGGTGGGTCTGCATTTCATCGCGGGCCTCCCGTGGATTCTTGTTTTTGATCGCGTTCCATACCCTGCGGTGCTGCTGAATGACTTTGGGCAGGTTGGTGGATTCCAAAGCCAGCTCCTTGAGGACACTGTCCAGAAATTCTTCTGACATGTCAAACAGGTGTTTGAGGATATGGACCCGTAAAAAGTTGTGGGCCGCACGGGCCACGGCCAGGTGAAATCCGATGTCCGAAGAGATGGATACCCGGTCTTCAGCCACGTCTGATTCCATTTTGCTGATGGTAAACTCAATGGCAGCCAGGTCTTCATCGGTCCGGCGCTGGGCCGCCAGGCTGGCACCGGCCAGTTCGATATCTTTCCTGACCTCGTACAGGTAGGGAAGCATGCCCCTGTCTTCCCGAAAAATTTGTTGAAGCGTATCAGACACCAGAGGGGTGCTGATATTTTTTATAAACACCCCCTGCCGTTTCCGGATTTCCAGAAATCCCCTGGCTTCCAGGTGGTTGAGGGCCTCTCTGAGGGTGGGCCGCCCCACGCCCAGCATTTCCGCAAATTTGCGTTCCGGCGGCAGTTGTTCCCCGGGCTGTATCTTGCTTTCCTTGATTAAGGTTTTGATCTGTTCCACAATTTCTTCGGAAACCGTTTTTGTCTTCACACGCTGATATATGGCATTTTTCATAGTTTGTTCCTGGTAAAACCAAAGGGGATGTCAATATTACAAAGAGTAAATTCATTATAAATTAATAAAATTCTGGGTCAAGGAAAACTGTCTTGACAAACCAGATTGCTGCTGGTATCTGTGGTTTTACCAGAAAAAAAGGTCAATATTTACACAAAAGGAGAGGGATTATGAGACTGCACAAATGGGGTATCTGTCTGATGGGGCTGCTGCTGGCTGCCGGGCTGATTACGCCGGCCGTTGCCGCTGAAACAATCACCTGGAAGATGGCATCTTCCTGGCCCAAGGGAACCATCCTGCAGAAAACTGCGGACCAGTTCGCCAAAAATGTGGAACAGATGAGCGGGGGGCGGTTGGTGATCAAAAGTTATGCCGCCGGGGTGCTCATGGGCGCGCTCGAGGTCAATGACGGGGTGAGAATGGGTACCATTGATGCGGCTCACTGCTCGCCGGCCTACCAGATGGGAAAGCTGCCCGCGGCGCCCCTTTTTGGGTACATCCCCTTTGGCATGGATGTGCTGCCGTACCTGACCTGGTTTTACCAGGGGGACGGGTCTGAGCTTTACCAGGAACTCTATGCATCTTATGATTTGGGATTTGCGGCCCCATGCGGGATGCTGCCGTCCGAGAATCTGGCCTGGTCCAACAAGCCCATCCATTCCCTGGATGATTTCAAGGGGCTCAAGTTCCGCACCTCGGGTTTCTGGGGAGAAATCCTGTCGGAAGCCGGTGCATCGGTAATGATGCTGCCGGCCGGTGAGATTTATGAAGCGCTCCAGCGGAAAGTCCTGGATGCCGGTGAGTTCAGCATCCCGTCCATGGATAAGGACCTGGCGTTTCATGAAATCGCCAAATACCTTCTGGTGCCGGGCATTCATCAGCCCAGTACCTTTCTGGATATCACCGTGAACAAAAAATCCTGGGCAGAATTGCCTGAAGATCTCCAGGCGATCATCCGTTTCGCGGCCCAGGCCACCACCCTGGAAATGGTGACCCTGGCCATCCATGACGATATCGACGCCCTGGCATTTTTCGAGGAAAAAGGGGTTCAGATCGAATACCTGGATCCTGCCATTCAAAAGGATCTGGCAGATAAGGCCCGTGCCCTGCTGGACAAAAAAGCGGCCCAAGATCCTTTTTTTGCCAAAGTACTGGCATCCCAGAGAGCGTTTCGGAAAGGGTATGACAACTACCGCCAGCTCATGACTCCGGCGGTGGATTAACCGGCAGGCCCGAAGCCAGAGGGAGTGGGATGACAATCTGGAATCGATTCACGGCATTCATTGACGGTATCAGCGATGTCACGGCAGCGGTTATCATCTATCTGGTGGTGGCCCTGACCCTGGCGCTGGGGTATGAAATCGTTGCCCGTTATGCGTTTAACAGCCCCACCAAATGGGCCTTTGATATCAGTTACATGCTGGGTGGCACGTTTTTCCTTTTCGGCCAGGCGTATGCATTGAGACACCGGCGGCATGTACGGATCGATATTTTCTACAGCCGGTTTTCCCCCCGGACACAGGCCGCCGTTGATGTGGTTTGTTACCTGGTGTTCTTTTTCCCGCTGTGGATCGGCATGCTGGTGTATCTGTATCCGTATGTGATGTTTTCCTGGTCCGTTCAGGAACGGTCCATGCAGAGCTATTGGCAGCCGCTGATCTATCCCTTCAAGACATTGATGCCCATCGGGGTGTGTCTGCTGGTGCTGCAGGGGGTGGCGGATTTTGTTCGCAAGCTGATGTCACTGCTGGGAAAGGAAACGGTCCATGAGTCCTGAATTATCAGTCTTTCTGATGTTCATCACCCTGTTTTTGGGAATTTTTCTGGGATTTCCCACCGCGTTTGTGCTGGGCGGAGTGGCCATGATTTTCGGACTGGTCAATGTCGGGCCGGAGATTTTCGGGTTTTTCATCACCCGGCTGTTTGGGCTGATGACCAATTATACCCTCCTGGCCGTCCCGCTGTTCCTGTTCATGGGGGTGTTCATGGAAAAATCCGGTGTGGCCCGCCGGCTGTTCAACGCCATGTACCTGTTGTGGGGCGGGCTGAGGGGCGGCCTGGGGATCAGCACCATTGCCATTTCTGCCATTTTTGCCGCCACCACCGGTGTTGTGGGGGCATCGGAAGTGACCATTGGGCTGATGGCGCTGCCGGCCATGCTGAAAAACGGGTATGACAAATCCCTTGCCTGCGGGAGTGTCTGTGCCGGCGGGACTCTGGGCATTCTGATCCCCCCCAGTGTGATGATCGTGATTTACGGGCCCATTGCCCAGCTGTCCGTGGGAAAGCTGTTTTTAGGGTCCGTGGTCCCGGGAATCCTGCTCACGGTCCTGTATATGATCTACATCGGCATCCGGTGTTATTTCCGGCCCCAGGACGGCCCGCCCATGCCACCGGAGGAACGGGCGGTTCCAGCCCGGCAGAAACTGTGGCTGTTCGTGAGTGCGGTGCTGCCCTCCATGCTGCTGATTGCCGCAGTGCTGGGCAGCATTTTCATGGGCATTGCCGCCGTCACGGAGGCCGCCGCCGTCGGGGTGATTGCCAGCATGCTGCTGGCGGCCGGCTATGGGCAGCTGGATTTCAAGACCCTGAAACGGGCGGGGTATGAAACCCTGAGCATCACCAGCATGATCATGATGATCGCGGTGGGGGCCTCGTTTTTTTCCACGGTATTTGTCACCCTGGGTGGAGATGACGTGATCATCAACCTGTTTTCCACCCTGCCGTTCGGCCGGTGGGGGGCGCTGTTCGTCATCATGCTGCTGCTGATTCTGCTGGGGATGTTCATTGACTGGATGGGGATCATTTTCATCGTGGTGCCGTTGATCACGCCCATTGCCGCGGAACTGGGATTCGATCCCATCTGGTTTGCGGTTCTGGTGATGCTTAATCTCCAGATTTCGTTCCTGACCCCGCCGTTTGCGTATTCCATTTTCTATCTAAAAGGGATCACACCCCCGCACGTGAAGACATCGGACATCTATCGGGGGGTGATTCCGTTTGTAGGAATTCAGATCCTGGCGGTGCTGCTGTGTATCCTGTTTCCCGGCCTGCTGACCTGGCTGCCCGGCTATTTTATCGGATAATCCCATGACGACTGAGATTCCAGAAGTGACCTTGTTTGTCCAGTGCATGGTGGATGCCATGGCCCCGGATGCGGCCATGGGCATGGTTCGGCTCTTCGACCGGCTGGGGATCCGGACCTGTTTTCCCCAGGACCAGACCTGCTGCGGCCAGCCGGCGTTCAACGCCGGTTACCGGACCGCGGCCCGCCGGTCGGCCCGGCATTTTATCCGGGTGTTTGAATCAGCAGAGTGCATTGTGTGTCCGTCCGGGTCCTGCACGGCCATGGTCCGGCAGCACTACCCGGAACTGTTTGAAGATGACCGGAAATGGCAGCGCCGGGCCGAAGCAGTCAGTGCCAGGGTGTATGAACTGACCGAGTTTCTGGTGGATGTCCTCAAGGTCACGGATGTGGGGGCCGTGTATCACGGCACGGTGACCTATCATGACTCGTGTCACCTGCTGCGCACCCTGGGCATCGAGCGCCAGCCCCGGGCGCTGTTGTCCCGGATAAAGGGACTGACCTTCAAAGAGATGGCGCAATCGGACCGGTGCTGCGGATTCGGCGGGACCTTTGCCGTCAAATATCCGGATATTTCCACAGCCCTGGTGGCGGACAAGGTGGCCCGGATTCTGGAGACCGGGGCGGACACGGTGGTGGGCTGCGACATGGGATGCCTTCTGAATATCGAGGGATACCTGAACCGGATGGGGCACCCGGTCAAGGTCCGGCACATCGCGGAACTGCTGGTCTCTGAAGATGAAAAGGAACGCACATGACTCCCTTTACCACGGAAAAATATATTGAGCGGAGCCGGAAGGCTCTGGCCGACTCCCGGCTGCAGGGGGCGCTTTCCAGTGTCCAGTCCCGGCTGGGACCGGCCACGCAGCGGATGTACGGCCGGCAGCCTGAAGGGCCCGGCATCCGTCAGCAGGCCCATGCCATCCGGCGCCGGGCCATCGACAACCTGGATCTGCTGCTGGAAGAACTGGCGGACCGGGTGACGGAAAACGGGGGGCAGGTTTTTTTTGCCCGGGACGGGGCCGAGGCGGTTGCCTACTGCCTGGATGTGGCAAAAGAGCACGGGGTCCGGTCCGTGGTCAAGGGCAAATCCATGGTGACCGAGGAAGTGGGGCTGAACCCGGCCCTGGAATCCGAAGGCATCATGGTGACAGAAACCGACCTGGGGGAGTACATCATCCAGCTGGCCGGGGAAAAGCCCTCCCATATTATTGCACCTGCGATTCACAAGACCCGGGAACAGGTGGGGCAGCTGTTTGCCGAAAAACTGGGCATTGATTACACGGAGGATCCGGCCGCACTGACCCAGGCGGCCCGGGCCGCCCTGAGGGAAGCGTTTCTCACCGCGGACATGGGGATTACCGGGTGCAACCTGGCCTGTGCCCAGACCGGGCATATCACCACGGTCTCCAACGAGGGCAACATCCGAATGTCTTCCACGCTGCCGAAGGTGCATGTCGCCTTCATGGGCATGGAACGGGTTGTGGCCACCCTCACGGACCATGACATCCTGTTCCGGCTGCTGTCCACCGGGGCCGCGGCTCAGAAGCTCGGTGGATATGTCAGTTACGTGGGAGGCCCCGGGCCGGCCGGGTTTCCGGACGGCCCGGAAGCGTTTCACCTGATTGTCATTGACAACGGCCGCAGCCGGATTCTGGCGGATCCGGCATTTCGGGAAATGCTCTGCTGCATCCGGTGCTCGGCCTGCCTGAATGTCTGTCCCGTGTACGGTAAAATCGGCGGACATGCCTATGGGTCCCCGTATTCCGGTCCTGTGGGTGCTGTGGTCACCCCGCTGCTGGCCGGCTTCAACCGGGCCGCAGACCTGTGTCGGGGAGAGACTCTTTGCGGGGCCTGTAAACAGGCGTGTCCCATTGATATCGACCTGCCCCGGATGCTCCGGGAGCTGAGGTTTCGGCTGGCGGAAGGCGATGCAGTATGGGACACGGTCCCCGTGAGCCGGCCGGAGAAAGCCGCCATGGAGGCATTTTCCTGGCTGACCACCCACCCGGCCGTCTTTCGAGCCGCCCTGTCAGCGGCTTCCCGGCTCCAAAGCCTGGCCGGGTCATCCCGGGATTCTCTTCACCGGCTGCCGGGCCCCTGGCCGGGTGGACCCGGTCCCGGGATCTGCGCAGAATCAGCCGGCAGCCGTTCCGGTCCCGGTGGAAACAGCTGAAACCGTCAGATAGGGGGGAGACGGGAGTATGACAGACCACCGCACCGAGTTCATTCAAACCGTCCGTGAGGCCTTGGCCCTGGACCCGGCCTCTGCTGAAAACCGCCGGGCCCGCCTGTTTCCCTCGGGGCTGAGTGACGAAGCCAAAAGAATTCTCCAGATGATCCGGGCCCGCACCGATAAGGACCGGCATCTCCTGCTGGAACGGTTGATGGAACAGGCCGTTCCCCTGAACCTTAAGGTCACGCCCGTGGAAAACCTGCCCGGGGCCGCCGGCTACATCGCAGACCTGATCAGGGACCGGTCACCGGAATGGGGGGAAAACAAATCGGTGATCCGGTGGGCACATCCCCTGGTGGATGCCCTTGACCTGGAGTCGGTCCTGGCAGAACAGCAGGTCCCGGTTCACACCAGTGCCCTGGATCCGGAGGCGGATCTTTTCCAAAAGAAACAGACCATCCGGGCCCATACTATTACGTCTTTTGTAGGGGTGACCGCCGCAGACTTCTGTCTGGCTGACACGGCCACCATTGTCATGAAAACCCGCCCGGACCAGGGCCGGGCCGTGTCCCTGGTTCCGGCCGTTCACGTGGCCGTGCTGACACTTGACCAGATGCTGGCAAACCTCACCGAGCTGTACACCCTGCTCGAACAGGACCGGATTGAGCACGAAACAGGGCTGACTCACCACATGGTCTTTATTTCCGGGCCCAGCAAAACGGCAGATATCGAACTGATCATGGTCCACGGGGCCCACGGCCCCAGGGAAATGCATCTCGTGGTAGTGCGAAATGCTGCCTCTTAAAACAGGGACTTCTTTGGGTTGCAAAATACCGGCATGAAGAATATGATATTCTTGGTTTTAACCATCTGACCCAGAGGACATCATGAAAAAATCCATTACTGAAATCACTTTTGAAGAGGAATTTCGAATCTGTCACATCTGCGGATATCAGGACGGGTTTCATTCTATGGTAAAACAGGGAAGGGACCATATCCAGTGGCTTTTTATCTGTCCTTCATGCCATGACATCTTTGATAACGGTCACGGACTGGACCGGTTATGAACATGATTTGTCAAGGAGACAGCCTCACTATGGGCATTTTTCTCATTTTTGCCGGAGATGCGGACAATGGCACTGTCAGTCGTTGACCTTTACCGGGACATCTTGCCCAAAACCAACTGCAAAGACTGCGGATATCCCACCTGTTTGGCATTTGCCAGCATGGTGGTGTCTGAAAAATTTCCCATTGAAAACTGCCCGCACCTGCCAGAACAGATAATCGAGACGTGCAAGAAAGAGTTAGCGGCACAGTATGCCGCCGGCAAGTGGCTGAAGCGGGACATGAAACAGGATGCGCTTGCATGGGCCAGAGAAAAATCCGCGTCCTTGAAAATAGAAGACCTGCCGGACCGAATCGGTGGGAAGATCATTGAAAAAGAGGGGCGGCCCGCCCTGGAACTGCCCTATTTCAACACGTCGGTTGTCATCACCCCGAACCAGATCATCCGATCCGACGGATCCGGGTTGACCCGGTATGAACAGGTATTTATCTACAACCACATGGCCCAGGGAGGCCGTGCGCTTCCATCGGGAAAATGGCGCAATCTGGTAGAACTGCCTAACACCGTATCAAAGATCAAGACCATGAAAGAAGTGGTGGAAACACCTTTAATCGAGTTTTTCCAGGGGAACACGGACGGCCTGAAAAGGGCGGCATTAACTCTTGGCGGAAAGGATCAGCAGAAAAAATTTCCAACCGCGGATGTGGCCATGCTGTTTACCCCCCTGCCCCGGGTGCCGGTGATGCTGCTGTTCTGGGATACGTCAGATGACGATGGATTTGGTGCGGAGGTCAAGCTTTCCTTTGACGATACCATTACCCGGCACCTGGATATTGAATCGATTCTGTTTTTAAGCGAACGGCTCCGGGAACTGCTGTGCAGATGACTTGAGAAAATCCGGCACCAACGGCAGATAACGTATGTCCGGTTTCAAGAGGCAGGGACCGCATCCAAAATTAAATACGGGATTGTCAGGCTGATATGGCCGGTCTGGCGCGACATCCTGTTCAGCCGCCCTTCGATCCGGGCAAAGACGGATGACTGCCTTTCCGTGGGGACCAGGCTTTTCCAGCCATCCAGAAAAAAATTTTGGATCAGGTAATGACCAAACAGGGTGGTACCGTCGGCAAACCGTATGGAAAATCGGTCTTCAATGACCCGGCAAACCTCAAATCCGCAGGTGTGAAGCACCGCCTCCAGTCGCTTTCGGGACAGCCGTTTTGCAAGGATCTGTTCCTGGATTTTCGCCGCGGATTCAGCCAGGCCCTGTTCCAGAAGCACCTGTTCAAACAACCGGTAAAACTCGGCCATGGTCTGTTCGGTATTCACGGCAATCACCAGCTGACCGTCCCGCTTCATCACCCTGCGGCATTCCCTGAATGTCTGGTGAACATCCGCCACATTATTGGTGCCGTTGTTGGAGACCACCAGATCGACGGACTGTGCCGCAAAAGGCAGTGCCTCTGCCATTCCCTGCACGGCATGCACACCGGGCAGCCGGTACACCTGTTTTTGGAGCCCAGCCGTGTCAGGGGCCGGAACAGGGGATCCAGCCCGATACATTGGCAGGTTGGCCCGAACCGGGATGCGATCTCGATGACGGGGAATCCCTCCCCGCAGCCGATATCCAGCACCGTGGCGTGCTTTCTGAACCGCAGGGTGTCCAGCAGGGCCAAGCCGAACGGTGCGGACCACAGCGGCAGTTCATCCATAAACACATTGAAATCATTCATCGGCACACCTCCTTGTTGCCACCAGCCGTATCAATCGATTGTTGACCGGACACACGATAGCATAGTTTGTTGACCGGGTCGATGGCTGATCATCCGTTCCAGGGAAAACAAGACGGTCCCTTGACACCCGGATTGAATCAATTGTACCTTGCATGCGGTAAAACTACATATTCAGCAATGCAGGAGTGATAATGAAAACGAGAATCACCGAGTTGTTCGGCATCCAGTACCCCATCATCCAGGGGGGGATGCATTATGTGGGGTTCGCGGAGCTGGCGTCTGCCGTGTCCGGTGCCGGGGGCCTGGGCATCATTACGGGGCTCACCCTGAAAACACCCCGGGATCTGGATCGGGAAATCAAGCGGTGCCAAGAGATGACAGACAAACCATTCGGGGTAAACCTGACTTTTCTGCCCACGGTGTCCTCGCCGGATTATCCGGGGTACATCAAGGCGATTATTGATAACGGCGTGAAAATCGTCGAAACCGCCGGCAGAAACCCGGAGCCGTACCTGCCCGTGCTCAAGGATGCCGGTGTGAAAGTCATCCACAAATGCACATCCGTCCGCCACGCTGTCAAGGCGGAAAAAATCGGGTGCGACGCGGTTTCCGTGGATGGGTTTGAATGCGGGGGCCATCCGGGCGAGGACGATATTCCCAACATGGTGCTGCTGCCCCGGGCCGCCGAAGAGCTGGGCATCCCGTTTGTGGCATCCGGGGGCATGGCGGATGCCAGAAGCCTGGTGGCGGCCCTGGCCCTGGGCGCGGACGGCATCAACATGGGCACACGGTTCATTGCCACCAAAGAAGCGCCCGTGCACGAGAACGTCAAGCAGGCGATTGTCAATGCCAGTGAAACCGACACCCGCTTGGTCATGCGGCCGTTACGCAATACCGAACGGGTCCTGAACAATGCTGCTGCCCGAAAACTGCTGGAAAAAGAAGCGTCTTTGGGCAGCAGGTTGCGGTTTGAAGATATCATGGATGAAGTGGTGGACGTCTATCCAAAGGTCATGCAGGAAGGGGACATGGAGTCCGGCGTGTGGTCCTGCGGTATGGTGGCCGGCCTGGTCCATGACATCCCCACCTGCAAAGAACTGCTGGACCGGGTCGTTTCAGAAGCCAGACAGATCATTGAAAACCGTCTGACGGCCATGCTGTGACATGAAACATGAGGCGGCCATGACCGCCGGACAACCGTTCAGGATTCCTCCAGTTTATGGCTGTCGTCACTGGAGAGGTCCAGACCATAGACCTGTTTCAGGTCCCGGATCCGTTTCAGATTTTCTTCACTGAATGGGGTTTTGCCGTCAAAGGCATGAAGCACAATGCCTTCCAGCAGATCCCCCCAGCGTTATGTCATGAAACTCAGCCAGGCCCTTGAGAACTTTAACCAGCTGTTTTTCCATCCTTACGCCGGTCTGTACCCGTTGAATTTTTTTAGATCCCTGGACGGCACTTTTCCGTGTCATGGCGGTCCCCTGAGAATATGGTGAATGCGGTCAAACCCAGGCCGGAAAGGACCAGGCCGGATACGGGCAGTAATAGGTCACCCTTTATGAATTCCCCAAGCAGGCCGAAGGCAATCATGGCGACCGGGATTGATCCGTTCCCCACGGTGGATGCCAGTGTAAACACCCGGATGGCAGCATCGTGCGACCAAACCCTATATTTCGTCAGCCGCTATCGCCATAAAATGAGCCATTACTGTGATCATTGTCATTACCACCATGGGGAAAAACCGGGGAGAGGTCCTGTCCGTTCAACAGTCTTTTACTGGAAGTTTCTGGTACGCCACAAGGCCCGGGCGTATCGGACCCATCTGAACGATCTGTAACATCCCTGAATTACGGCTGATGGATGAAAGCAGATTTATTTCAGGAGATCGGATCACCGGATTTTTTTCAGTTTGCCGGGGTATTCACCGGCAAGATCCACATATAATTGTTTCCCATAGGTCCAGAAATCCTTGTGCCGCTGCTGAACATCTCCGATGATCCGGTATGGGACGCCACCGGTGATTTTTTCATCCGGTATCCGGGTTTTCTGGGGAATGACCGATCCTTCCGCCACAATGGCCCAGGCCCCCACCACTACATCAAATCCGATGACAGCACCGATACCGATAACGGCATGGGTCCTGATCAGCCGGCCGTGGATGATGGCACCATGGCCCACGGTCACATGATCCTCCAGTTCCAGCAGGCCGTCCGGACGGATATGGAGAATGGCACCTTCTTCCACGGCCGTGCCCCGGCCGATGTGAATTGTGCCGTAATCCCCCCGGATAATGGCCCCGTGACCGATATAGCAGTTGTCCTGTATTTCCACATCACCGATCACCCTTGCCGAATCACTGATATAGGTATTTTTTCCAATCTTCGGAATTCTGTTTCCATACTGATACACAGTCATCTGTTTTTCCTTTCCTGTTTCAGCCGTTCCTTCCCGGGGCTTGATTATATCTCCTGAAACCCGGTATGTCTTTTTTTTATATAAATTGCCGGATTCAGAAAACGGGTTGCAATAATATAACGAATGTAATATTATATCTGTTATATTATAAACTGCATAAATTCAGGAACCTTGTCCATGCCCCCGCAGCAGACCATCACCCGTGAAAAAATTGTGGCGGCCGCGTTTACCCTGGTGCGGAAAAAAGGGTTCCATGCATTGTCGGCCCGGAATATCGCCAGGACGCTTTCATGCTCCACCCAGCCCATATACTCGTGCTTCCGCAGCATGAAGGCACTGGAAGAGGCGGTCACAGACCATGCCCGGTCGTATGTTGCCGAGACATACCTGGCCGGGAATTTTTTTCCACGGGAACCTTTTTTCAGCATGGGACTGGGATATATCCAGATGGCAAAAAATGACCCGCAGCTCTTTGACCTGGTCTACCAGTCAGGCCGGACCCGGGCATTACCGGGTGCCGATCCCCCGGCCAGGCATCAACGGGCGCTAATCGAATTCATGAAAACCGATCCCCGGCTCAGGGGACTGGATGAGGACACCCTTTCACGGATTCTGAAACACATGTGGATCTACACCCACGGACTTGCCATGCTGGCACGGAACAACCCGGAATACAGCGACGTCTGGATCCGCGAAACACTTCACGACATGGGCCGCATCATGATCACCCGCATTTACCAGGAAAAAGGAATCCCGATCAATGAATTTTTTGTGATTAACGCAAGTCCGAAGACCAGACACAGCATCACCCTCCAGCATTTGTATTTCCTTGAGCAGCAGTATCCACAGCACCGGTTTGAGATGGTGCATGCGGCGAACCAGATACCGGTCTATGAAAAAAACCGTTCGGCCGTGCAGGAACTCATGGAAACAGTCAAAACCTGTGATGCCCTGATCTGGTGTTTTCCCGTGTATTACACCTCCGTGCCGTCCCAGCTCAAGCGCCTGATTGAACTGTTTTTTAAAACGGAGCAGGGGGGACCGTTTAAAGGAAAGTATGCCACGGCCTTTACCACTTCCATCAATTTCTTTGATCACACGGCTCACAATTATATCCAGGGGGTGAGTGAAGACCTGGGCTTTCAGTTCATTCCCTCCTACTCCGCCCATATGGATGATTTTTTCAACGCGGATGAACGGGAAAAGATGACTCAGTTCTTTGGCTGGTTTGTCCGGTGCATCGAACAGAACATACCGGTCCAGCGGAAATATCCCCCTCTGGATATCATTCCTGTCCGATACCGGCCGGACCTGGAAGCCCTGGACGGTTCGAACATGCCCTCGGCCGGGCCCGGGATTCTGCTGCTCACGGATGAACAGGATACGGACGGCAACCTGGTCCATATGACCCGGGTCTTTACCCGGCTGCTGAAAGAAAGGGTTGAAAAGAAAAATATCCGGCAGATCGGCCTGAAAAATGGGTGTCTGGGGTGCTGTACCTGCGGGTGGGACAATACCTGTGTTCAGAAAGACGGGTTTGTCGATTTTTCAATAAAACGGTCAAACCCGCCAGGGTCATCATCATTGCCGGCAGCATCCGGGACCATCACCTGTCAGCCCAGTGGAAAAATTTTTTGACCGCACCTTTTTTAACGGGCATGCGCCTGTACTGAAAGACAAGTGGATCGGGTTTATCATCTCAGGGCCGTTGAGCCACCGCCAGAACCTGAGAGAAACCCTGGATGTACTTGCTGAAACCTGGTACACGAAACCCGTGGGCGTGGTCACGGATGAGCACGAGACCGAAGCCGGGATCACCCGTCACCTGGAAGGGCTGGTCCAACGCCTGGATCTGGCCCGGAAAAACCGCCTGAGTTTCGGTCCGAAATTCTACCATGCGGGGGGGCAGAAAATTTTCAGGGATTTTATTTTCAATACATCCGCCGTGTTCCGGGCAGATGACCGGTTTTACAGACAGATCAAATTGTACGGCACCTTTCCCCAGCGCCGGTTTGGGAAACGGCTGAAAAATGCCCTGTTTTCCTTTTTTCTCCGGCTGACACCGGTACGAAAAAAAATCCATCAGGGGTTCATTCCAGCAATGGTGTCCCCGTACAAAAAAACCCTGGAAAAGCTGAAGCGATAGTGACACCTGTCTCGGCCGTTTTCCGGTTATCGGCTGCAGGCTTCCCCAAGGGCAGAATTGAATCCACGTATTGACTGTAGGGCGGACATGTTCTCGGAATGAACTATTACCAGTTCCAGGTCAGCATAAGATTGAGGCCGTGCTGCCGGTCATCAGAACGCCGGTAATGGTAGCCGGCATTGACGTCGAGCTGACGGTGCAACCGGTGGGTGATACCCAGACTGGCCAGGGTCCGGGCATTCGACGGGGTAAAGCCCTGCAGATGGAAGCGATAGTGCGACACACTGCTCAGGCCCATGTCAAGTGATTGAGGGTTATCCTCGAATTCCTTCTCTCGAACCATTTCGCCAAAAATCCGGGTGGCGGAAGTCAGTTGATGACTGAGCTGAAGGCCGATACCCAGGCGGCGGCTGATCCGCCGCTGGTCCTGAAAGATCATGGTGGTAGTGCGGCGGTTCTGTTCCTGATAACCGTCCACCTCAATACGCACCACATCGGCACTGAGAAAGGGGCTGACCTGCCACCTGTTGCCGGAATCAGCCAGATTATAACCGATGCGGCCCGACAGTCCATAGAGCCGGCCGTCACTGGCGCCCTTTTCCGTGCGGCGGGTTTTACCAAGGATCAACCCGCGCATGAGATCCGGATAGTCAAGATATCCCAGGCTGAAACCGCCGTTCAGCCACAGACGCTCCCGCTGGTACCGGACGAATCCCCCGAACAGGTAACTGTTCATATTATATTCGGAACTGTTGCCTACTTTCAGCTCCCTGTTCTGAAAACCCAGGCCCAGACAAAGATGCCAGTCTCTGTCCGGACGATAACTGCCCCCTATGGTCAAACCGAGACCGTCACTGTCTCCTTCGGCAACGGCGGCTCGGTTGTGGAATTCGTCGCGAATGCCGCTGGTGCTGAAAAAACTGCGCCACTGACCGACCGTCTCCGATCGCCCTGTCGGAGCCTGGAGCTGATCTTGAAAATGGAGCAGGCTGGACATGGCTATTTCCGGAAGCAGGGTGATTTCCCAGGGTGCAGACACGATGCTGTAGATGAAGTCGCCACTGATCTGATGCATCGACGCGGTGGGATGGACACTGTCACTGAAAAGCAGCCGGCCGGGATCGGGACTGATGCCGGAAATACCCCAAACCGGGTGCTCCTGGTTCACGCAATCACTGAAACAATAGTCTGTCTGTGCAATGGTGGGGTCAAAGCCAAAGGCGGCTAGGTTGTCCTGTATTTCGTTGATAAGTCCGCGGGAGTTGAGACGGATGACATTGCCCCCCAGTTCTGACAGTTGCCGGTCCAGTTCCCGGTTAAACAGATCCGCGGCATCAGACAGCCGGTCACGCTGTCCGGTGATGACGCCTTCCGGTGTCATCCCGATATCCGGCAGATCGGAAACGATGATGACCCGGGCGCCCGCATTCTGCAGGGCAGCAACGCCTGACACCAGATAGCCCGCCGCCGCTTGGGCGGAAGCCTGGTCTGTGATGTTGCCCTGAAACACATCGTTGCCACCGCCGTTGACATAATACAGCGCATTCGGGTCCGCGTGAGTAAACTCACTTAGAAAGCCCGGCCGCCTGGCCAGTACAAAACCGGCCCCGGAATAACCTGGCGGGACAGTGGTCTGAGATTCAGTGATGATGGAATTAAGCACTTGGCCGGTGCGGTACCCGCTCACCGCATAGTTGGTGCCGGCCGGTAAACTCCCCTGCAGCCCCGGGGTAGACGGCAGGGCCCTCAGGCCCAGCCGTTCTGCCAGCTGCTGTGTAAAAACAGCAGCAAACGGTTCGCCACTGCCATCCAGATAAGTGGGGCCCGTTCGATTGGTAGAGCGCCGGGCATTGTTGAAAGCGGAATCATAGAAGTCACTGCTTGTGTCTGGAAACTGGCCGCTGTCACTGAGTGAATCGCCAAAAATAATCAGCTGGGAATAGGGCATTGCCTGGATTGTAACCGGCAGGCAGATGCATACCATGGCGGCCGCCAGCCACCTGACCGTTACCAGTCTGCCGAACCGATCACTCCAGTTCATGGGTGGCCCGGCCGGATCTGGTGAAGGCTGAAGGTAATTGTTCAATTGGGAATGGCAGGTCGGCATTTTTGGGGATCGGCGTAAGATACATGGAAGCCGCATTGCCGCCATGTAAATCTGCCAGTGATTCGGCCTTGTCATGGGAAAAATAATACAGTTTAACAAAGAACCAGGCTTTCAGGGAATAGGGACCGAGCAAAGAGGCCTTGATTCTTTCCTTACCATTGCTTACCAGAACATTCATGTTCTCCGGTCCGGGCAGGTTTGGGAAGTGGTATTTGAGTTCCATAGGACCCTCCAGATCACCTGGCCGTTAAGTTGAAATTTAAAATACGTAGGACAGGAACCCTGTTTTTGTCAAGAACTATTATGATATTTTTTGTTTGTATTCAGCGGTTGTAAATATTATGCTGGGCAATGATTTTTTCACAACTGTGAAATATTGACAAATGCCATATTTCAAGGAGTCCGAACATGGGAATGACTGCTGTCATCATTCTTGTTATTGCTGCCGCGGCCGGGTTGTATTTCATGAAACGGTTATCCGGCGGGCACACCCGGCAAAGGGGACCGGAAAGCCGGCCGGCTGCCGCCCCGCAGGCGCCGTCCCCGGAAGAGGAATACACCGGCATTGTCGACATGCTTTTGAAACTCAACATCATGATGCGGAAGGATGCGCGGTTTTCAACGACGTACCAGACCGAAATCGAAGCGATCATTGATGACCTGATGGCGGTGATTCCCGCCATGATGGAACGGTACCCGGGGGAAACTCTGACCTATGAATTAAAAAAAATCGGAAAAACGCATCTTTACAAAACCGTCAAGGAGTATCTTGATCTGTCTGAGGACAGCCGCACCAGCCAGGCCGGGGTGTTCCAACAGACCATTGACAGTCTCCGGGAGGTATCCAACCGGTCCAGGAACATCGTGGAAAAAAATGAAACCGCAGAATTCAAAACCATGGCCAACTTTTTGGCAGGAAAATTTTCATCATAAGACATTCCATTAATCTGTGATATGCGGAGGCACACATGAACGACATGGCAGCTGATATTCAACAGGTGGCCCAGCAGGCCAAGGCACCCGTGCTTGCTGAAATTGACCAGGTGTCCGGCCAGGGGGCGCTGACTCCGGTTCAGACCCCGGCCAGCCTGGAACCGGTCCAGCCACGGCACCTGACCGTGGAAGAGATCCAGGCCCTGGAGGCCCGGGCCGATGAATTTGTCGGAAAGGTGAAATCAGACCCGTCTGACTGGCAGCTGGGGAATTTTGTGTTCAGCCTGGGCCAGGAGGTCATGGCTGAAACCCAGTCCCAGGTCAGTCTGTATGACCGGAAAATGGCCAGTGTGTTGAAAAATGTCGCCACGGACGATTCTTCCCCGGTGGGGAAAAATATCCTGGCCATCAAGACCGAACTCGACAAGGTCAATCCCACGGTGGTTGCCAAAACGGAACTGCCTCTGCCCCAAAAAATGCTGGGCCTGTTCACCAGGACCGTCAACCGGCTTCCCCGGGGAGATGAAATCCTGAAAATCATTGCGGAACGCCGGGAAACCGTCAACTCCACCATCGACGGCATCCGGAACCATTTGAGAAACGAGGCAGACCAGGTGGCAATGGATGCGGCCGAACTGGCCACCATCTGTGATGCCCTCAAGGGGATCCAGCCCGGACTCCAGGAACAGATTTATCTGGGACAGCTGATCTGGCAGAAACTGTCGGCGCATATCGATGCCGTGACGGATCCCCGCCAGAAAGAAGCCCTGACCACCCTGACCAGCGACTTGGCCATGGCCGTCATTGACCTTCAGACCATTGACAATTCCAACCTCCAGACCCGGTTCGGCGGTGAGATGATGGTCCGCAATTCGCATCTGGTGAAACGGCTGGTCCAGCGGACGGACATGATCCTTTCCACGGCCGTGAAAAATGCCCTGGCCGTCCGGGTGGCGGCCGAACAGCAGATGGAGGCCCTCCAGCATCTGGACATGGTTCAGCAGGCAGCTGCGGAAACCATGAAAGACACGGCCAGGGTGATCGGGCAGGCCGCTGTCAAAGGCGCCCGGATGAGCCAGGGTATGACCGTCAACATTGACGCACTTCAAGAAGCCTGCCAGACTTATGAACAGGCGTTTGAAGCCTATGCCGCCATCAGCCGGGAAACCATAGAAATCGCCACCCAGAGTTCCAATGCCCTGGGAGAGATGAACCACCGATTCAGGGCCAGGACCGATGCCCTGACCGCAAGGCGCCGGGAGGGATAATCCCCCCGGTTCCATGATCATGCCGATCACAAGGAGAACACCATGCTTGATGCTGCCACACAAAAATCCTTCCGGGAACGGTTTCATGCCATCCGGTCCCTGGACCGCGGGGATCTGGTTCCAGATCAGGAGGCATCCCGGCTGAGTGTCCGGGATGCCGGTCCGGGGGCGTTTTTCACCTGTCTTGACAGGACCTGGTGGGTCCGGGAGATCAATTCATACCAGGAGACCTCCGATGATTTCAACACTCTTGAAGATTATGAGATCCATGAACTGACCTGTCTCTGCCTGGAAACCGGTGAAACGGTTTATTTTGAATGGGAATACGATGACGCGCTCGAGGTGTCCATGACCAGAGAAAGGCTTTCCTTTCGAAACCTGACAGATGAGGCGGGCGAGTCCATTGATGGGGATGATCTGGACCAGATAGCGGGGGACGGGGACTGTGTCGTGGTCAATGACCAGACCTTCTGGTATGAGGATGACTGGGCCGCCGTGTTCAACCGGGGAGGAAAACAGGAAAAGGTCTACATGTACGAATTTGAAAATGAGGCGGGGTCCCTTTTTTTGACCATTGAGGAATGGCAGGGATCCAGCAGGGAGGAATACCGGATCTACACCTCCGTGCCGGTCAATCCGGACAGCATCACACTGATCAGCAAAGGTGCCCGGTAACATGGGGATCTCACGAAACCGCGCCCCGGTATCCCTGGTTGTCATTTTTTTACTGATGGTATCTCTCACCGGAATTTCCGGATGCGGCGGTCTGCCCGAACCATCAAAAAAGCGGCCGAATCCCTGTCCGGTGACATTCATGCTGCAGACGCATTCATCCGGGACCAGCACAAAAAATACCAATCCCTGATCCGGGCACCTGCTTTTTCCAAAGTCCGACCGACGGCTGACAAAGAGAAGTGGGCCGGATGGCTGACCGAAGCGGACCAGACCCTGGCCCGAGCCAGAGAAATTTATGACAAAGACCTTGACGTCCTGCTGAAAAAAACCGGCCGGAAACCGCCGATGAGGTCCGGCAGCTGACACGTCAGGTTAAAACAGTCCTCCAGGATGCCCAAGGATTGTCAAAGAAACCGGTCGAACGCTACACCGCCATCAGAGATGCCATGGAAAACATGGCGGATTATCACACCCGGGCCGAAACCGATTTCAACCGCATCAGCCGATCCATCAAAGAATTAAAACCGGCATGGTTGAAAAGGCCCTGGCGGACTTTCCCGACAACGGCAGCGCCATCCGCTCCCGATTCGCCCCGTTCCTGAAAATTGAACAGGATGCCGCCCGGCATCTCGAAGGGGTGAACAGTCAGTTTGACCGGTATACCGGAAATGGGAAGGCTGATTTTGCCGTGTTCGCGGACAGTTGTTCAGCCCTGGGACTGTCCGCCGCAACCATCGACAAACTGGCCGGGGACGTCCAAAAGGATTTTCAACAGCTGTACCAGAGCTATACAAAGGTCCTCAAGGACATGAAGATCAACTATCATGTCACGGTCAAGCGGGAGTCATGGAATGAGAATTCCGATTTTTATGACCCGCGCTTCTTCACATATCACCGGGAGATACCTGCCGACGTTTATGAACAGGTCACGGCCGACAATGTCGACACGATTGCTGAAATCACGGCCGGATTCACGGGATCAAGGCTGAAGAACCGGATCGGGGACGTATGGAACCGCCTGAGCATCGACCCCACGGAAAACTGGCCGGGCCGGTCACACAATGCCGCCACCTTCTGGATCGATGATTCAAATGAAACCTTTTTTCACAACTACATTCTGGAACAAAACGGGGAAACTTCAGAAACCGGCTGGGAACAGGTGGATGAACGTGTGTATGACGTCAACCTGGAATACCTGGCATGGCCGTTCTTGCGAAGCCCTACGGGCTGTTTGAAAAGGACCGGTTCACCCAGGCCGCCCCGCCCGGTATGGCGTATGTGGGCAATCCCGAGTACGGCGAATGGGGCCAGGATGATTCCGGGGACCGGTTCTGGTCCTGGTATGGCAAATACGCGTTTTTTTCCAACCTTCTCTTTTTCCCGCCCTATTATTACGGGTACCGCTCTTGGTCGGGGTGGCGCAGCGACTATCGGTATAAAAAACCCTATTTTGGAAACACCTCCAGCGGAGCGAGACAGTTCGGCACCTCCGGCACAGTTGTAAAAAAATCCCCCCTTTTTCAGAATACCCATTTTGCTAAAAGCGGCGGTTTCAAAACCCAGGCCGCTTCCGTCAGGGGCGCTGCATCGGGTCTTCGTGGGGGCGGTCCTAAAGGCAAGGGCAAATAATCAGATTTTTCAAGGAGAATTCGGATGAGTACAGCGATGTTGTTAACCGGTCTGGGGCAGGCCGTGATTTACGTCATTTTGGGGACCGGGTTTGTCTGGCTCGCCAAACGGATCGATGACTGGCGGACCAAAGCATTTAACGACGACATCCATATCGATGACGGCAATGTGGCGGTCGGGCTGCGCCGGTCCGGCCTGTACCTGGGCATTGCCATTGCCCTGACCGGTGCCATGACCGGCAGCTCCAAGGGCTTCTGGCTCGATATCGTCCAGCTGTCTGTCGACGGGCTGTTCATCACGGGATTCATGTTTTCCACCCGGTTTATCAACGACACCATCATGCTGGGCCACATCGACAACGATGCCGAATGTGTCAGGCGGTTTGAACAGCCGGACGGAACTGTCAAAACCGGCAACACGGCCGTGGGCATGGTCGAGGCAGGGATGTACCTGGCCACGGGATTCATCCTTCACGGCTCCTTTTCCGGCGGGGGAGGCACCTTTTTTCAGGGGATCCTGAGTGCCATTCTCTTTTTTGTCATCGGCCAGGCGATCCTGCTGATCCTGGGGCTGTTTTATGAAATGACCACCCCGTTCAACGTCCGCAATGAAATCAAGGCAGACAACCCTGCCGCCGGAATCGGGCTTGCCGGCATTCTAATCGCTTTAGGGATCATTCTGATGGCCAGCCTGTCCGGCCCGTTCACGGGCTGGAAAAACGATCTGGCAGGATTTTTCATCTATGCGGTGTTCGGCATGGTCATGCTGCTGATTTTCCAGCGGGTCATCGACCGGCTGCTTCTGCCGACCACCAGCACAGCCGTTGAAGTGTCGGAGGACAGGAACACAGCGGCCCTTCTCGTCACTGAAAGTGCTTTGATTGCCGTGGCCGCCTTGATTGCGTCTGCCATGTGATCGGCACACGAACCGATCCTGATGACCGAATCAACCCGGCGGTTTAATGTTGCGTCCCTGCTGCTGTGCCTGTGCATGTTTGCCAGCGGGGCCTGCGGGATTATTCTCGAATATATCCAGGCAAGCCTTGCCTCCATGATCCTGGGCAACTCTTTTGAACAGTGGGCCATGGTCATCGGGCTGATGCTTTTCTGGATGGGGTTTGGCAGCCTGATCCAGGCACAGATTCCCAAAAAAAAGCTGATCTACACCTTTATTTTCGTTGAAACCGGGCTGGCGCTGTCCGGCGGATTTTCCCCCACGCTGACCTATATCGCCTACGGGCTTACCGCTCACTACAGCCTGGTCCTCTATTTTTCGTCAGTTTTATCGGCATCATGATCGGCCTTGAAATTCCGGTCATCATCCGGATCAACAACGATTTTTCGACCGAGCTGTCCACCAATCTGGGCAGCATCCTGAGCGCGGATTACCTGGGCAGCCTGATCGGATCCTTGATTTACGTTTTTGCCCTGTTAAGAGTGATGCCCATTACCGAAGCCGCATTTGTCACGGCCGGGGCCAACTTTCTACTGGCGCTCATCACCTATGTCTACTTTTCGAAAAAAGACCTGATTCCAAAAGGAAGAGTGATTCCCGTGATGATGCTGACGGTGTTCTGCAGTCTTTTTTATGGGTACCTCAACAACCGGGAATGGCATGCTAAAATCGAACAGCCGCTTTACGACGACCCGGTTGTATTGAGCCGGACCAGCCGTTACCAGCATATTGTCATCACCCATTATAGACCCCTGGACGACATCCGGCTCTTTCTGAACGGCAACCTTCAGCTGTCCAGCACGGATGAACAGCGGTATCATGAACCCATGGTTCACCCGGTCATGAACCTGGTGCCGGTGCCGGAAAGGGTATTGATTCTCGGGGGCGGGGACGGGTGTGCCCTGCGCGAAGCGGTGAAATATCCATCGGTTAAAGAGGTCCTGCTGGTGGATCTGGATCCTGAAATGACCCGCCTGGCAAAGATCCATCCATTGCTGACACGGATCAACGGCAACGCATTTGCCGACAGCCGGCTGGTCACGCTGACCGCCCCGGGAATCACTCCGGGGATTCATCGGGACCTGTTCATCGAGACAAAGGATCGGCACGGCAGTGACCGGCCGGCATCCACAGAAAAGCTGGCCACCGTCCGGTACATGAATATCGATGCAGACCGGTTTTTGTCGGCCGTCCCCGGTCATTTTGATGTGATCATTGTGGATATGCCGGACCCGTCAACCCCTGAACTCACCAAACTGTTTTCCCGGCAGTTCTACATGAAAATCCGGCATCACCTTTCCTGGCACGGCATGATGGTGGTGCAGGCCACCTCGCCCTACCTGGCAAAGGAAAGTTTTCTGTGCATCGGCAGAACCATTGAAAGCGCTGGATTCAGCATCCTGCCCTATCATGAAAATGTCCCCAGCTTTGGTGATTGGGGGTGGTATCTTGCCTGGCAGCCTCATCTCAATGCGGACAAAATCAGGGCGCGTATCCGCCGGGTCCAGTTCAGCGTGCCCACCCGGTTTCTCACACCGGCCGTGTTCCAAAGTGAGCTTGTTTTCGGCAAAGGCGCCCTTGAAAGCCGTCACACCTCTGTCAACACCCTGCTTAATCCTGTGCTGCTGACGCTTTATAACCATGAATCCTGGCTGCTGGACTGATCTGGAACCGAATTCATTCAAAGTTGAAAACAACCGGCGTTTATAGTACCCTGTCCCCTATCCGGATACCCGGATAATGAATGCCATACGCTGAAAGGGACCATTGTTGATTCATTTTATCAGGCAACTTGTCCGGACGGGTCTCAAAAGAAAAGGGGTCACCCTGGTGCTGGCCTACCTGACCCTGTTGATCGCATCCAGTCTGCTCATTCGGATGGTGGAGCCTGCGGGTTCGGCCCTGACCCGGTTTGACCAGGCATTGTGGTGGAGTGTTGTCACCAGCACCACGGTCGGTTACGGTGACCTGTATCCGGCATCCACCCCCGGCAAAATCGTGGCCGTGTTCCTGCCGATGTTCATGGGGATCGGTTTGGGTGCCGCATTCATCACCTATGTGGCATCTGCATTGATAGAAAGGAGAGACAGGAAAATGCACGGTGAAAAAAAATATGATGGCACACACCATATTCTCATTGTCGGCGTTACCGATGAAACCGAACAGCTGATCGCAGAGATCCAGCGGGATGACACCTATCTCAAGCTTCCGCTGGTGGTTGTGGCAGACAGAGACCGCCATCCGTTTCCGGAAATGGAAAATGTTTTTTTTGTCAAAGGACGGCCGGATGCCTCGGCCACCCTGACCAAGGCCGGCATTCGTACCGCCGACCGGATTATCATTCACACCGGCAATGACGAAACCAGTCTCTTTGCCCTGATCAACGCCTTGAAGCTGAAAAACGAGACCTGTGAAATCACGGTGCGTTGTCTCGATTCCCAGTCCCTGGAGACGTTTTCCAGTGTTCCGGGAAACTTCCAGACCATTATGCAGATGACGGCTGAAGTGATGGTCCAGGCCATGCAGGACAAGGTCCACCTGCCACTTCAGGTGCTTTTGAGAAACGATGCCAGAGACGAGATCTATTATGTGGCCGTACCGCAGACTGGCCCAGTCATGAACTGGTGGGAACTGCACACGTATCTGAAAGAAACTTACAATTTCCTGACATTTGCCATGCAGACATCCGATTCAAAGGTGATCATCAACCCGGATGCGGCCCAGGTGGTGTCCGGCGGCGACGGTATCTGGCTGATGGCACAGAAAAGGCCCCTGCATATTGACTGGCCGTAATCCTGTGGATTCAGACGTTTCGGCTGACAATGATTCACCATCCAGCAAAGGAGCCATTATGAAAAAACGGTTACAGAAATCCCTTTTGAAGAGGAATTCCGGATTTGTCCGGTCTGCGGATACCAGGATGGCTTTCATTCCATGCTGAAACAAAAAAAGACCATATCCAGTGGCTGTTCATCTGCCCCTCATGCCACGAAGTCTTTGATATCGGCCGCAGACTGGACAGGCTGTGAAAATTATCTGCCACGGAGACAGCCTCACCCAGGGTAAGGATATGGAAAAGTTTTTTGCCTGGACGTCTCTTCTGGAAAACCGCCTCCATGTTCCGGTCTTCAACACCGGGATCAGCGGCGACACCACCGCCGGGATGCTGGCCCGGTTTCCCCTGGATGTGGTTTCCCTGAAGCCGGGAATCGTCATCCTCATGGGCGGGACCAATGACCTGTGGTATGATCTGGATGCGAACCTGATTCTGGCCAATCTGTCTGCCATGGTGAACCAGGCCAAATTCCATGACATCGCTCCGGTCATCGGCCTGCCGCTCCCCATCTGTGTGGATGCGGTGAGCCGTATGGACTGGACGCCGCCTTCCAAAGGCTATGCCCACCTGTTCCGCCGCATCAAGGATCTTGTGGACCGCCTCGTTGATGAAGCCGCTGCATGGGAAACCCCGGTCCTGGATTTTTACCACCTGTTTTTAGATGAACAGGCAACGGCCAAACCCAACTGGTTTCTGGCGGACGGTGTCCATCCTGCGAAAAGGGGGCACCAGGCCATGGCCGGCCATGGGGCCCAGGTTCTGGGAGAAGTTTTCTGTTTTCCGGCATCCCGGGGGAAAAGACCGTGATGCCGGCAGGCATAAATAAAGCGCGCCGCTTCCGGATGGATGGAAACGCCGCGCTTTGTAGGGCGGCCGCATCAATTTAAGGATGCGATGTGGGGCAGGGTGTGATCAGGCCAGATCGAACCGGTCCAGGTTCATGACCTTGTCCCAGGTAGCCACAAAATCGGTGACAAATTTTTCTCCGGCATCTTCGCAGGCATAGACTTCGGTCAAGGCCTTGAGCTGGGAATTCGATCCGAAAACCAGGTCCACCCGGGTGGCGGTCCATTTCAGGTCATTGGTTTTCCGGTCCCGGCCCTCGAACAGATTCTCGTCTCCGGAAACCGGAGCCCACTGGGTTCCCATGTCCAGCAGATTCTTGAAAAAATCATTGGACAGGGTTTCCGGTTGATTCGTGAACACGCCGTGGGCAGACTGCTCGAAGTTGGCGTTCAAAACCCGCATGCCGCCCATCAGTACAGTCATTTCCGGGGCGGTCAACGTCAGGAGCTGGGCCCGGTCGATCATCAATTCCTCGGCCGTGACTGAAAATCTGGCTTTGAGATAGTTGCGGAACGCGTCCGCTTTGGGTTCGAGCACGGAAAAGGAATCGGCATCGGTCTGCTCCTCCGTGGCATCGGTCCGTCCCGGTGCAAAAGGCACGGTGATTTCATACCCCGCATTCTTTGCGCCCTGCTCCACGGCGGCGCAGCCGCCCAGGACAATCAGGTCTGCCAGGGATACCTTTTTGTTGCCGGTCTGGGCGTTGTTGAAAGCCTCCTGGATCTTTTCCAGGGTCTTGAGCACTTGGGCCAGCTGGTCAGGCTGGTTGACCTCCCAGTCTTTCTGGGGGGCCAGACGGATGCGGGCTCCGGTTGGCCCCCCCCCGGAAGTCCGATCCCCGGAAGGTGGAGGCAGCGGCCCAGGCCGTATAAACCAGCTGGGACACGGACAGGCCGGTTGCCAGGATTAGAACCTTGAGATCGGCGATATCCGAGGCATCGACCAGGCCATGGTCCATTGCCGGCAGGGGATCCTGCCAGATCAAATCTTCCGCCGGCACTTCCGGGCCCAGGTACCGGGACCGGGGGCCCATATCCCTGTGGGTCAGCTTGAACCAGGCCCTGGCAAAGGCATCGGCAAACTCATCAGGGTTTTCCAGATACCGCCGGGCGATCTTCTCATAAATAGGGTCGAATTTCAGGGACAGGTCGGCCGTGGTCATCATGGGGCGGTGCTTTTTGTCCGGGTCATGGGCGTCCACCACCATGTCCTCGTCGTCCACATCTTTGGCAAGCCACTGATTCGCGCCGGCCGGGCTTTTCACCAGTTCCCAGTCGTATTTGAACAGCACTTTGAGATACCCCATGTCCCATTGGGTGGGATTGGGTTTCCAGGCGCCCTCAATGCCGCTGCTGATGGTGTCCCCGCCCCTGCCGGAACCAAAACTGCTCTTCCAGCCCAGGCCCTGCGCCTCAATGGGTGCGGCTTCCGGTTCAGGCCCCACATGGGTAGCAGGGCCGGCACCATGGCATTTCCCAAAAGTATGGCCCCCGGCCACCAGAGCCACGGTCTCCTCATCGTTCATGGCCATGCGGGCGAAGGTTTCCCGGACATCCCGGCCCGAGGCCACGGGATCGGGGTTTCCGTCCGGGCCTTCCGGGCTCACGTAGATCAGGCCCATCTGTACGGCGGCCAGAGGATCCTCAAGGTCCCGTTTTCCGGAATACCGGCTTTTGGGTTTGTCGCTGGTGGCCAGCCATTCCTCTTCAGATCCCCAGTAGACGTCTTCTTCCGGTTCCCAGATGTCTGCACGGCCCCCGGCAAAGCCAAAGGTCTTGAATCCCATGGATTCCAAAGCACAGTTCCCGGCCAGAATCATGAGGTCGGCCCAGGAAATTTTTTCCCCGTATTTCTGTTTGATGGGCCACAACAGACGGCGGGCCTTGTCAAGGTTCACGTTGTCCGGCCAGCTGTTGAGAGGGGCGAAGCGCTGGTTCCCGGTGCCGCCGCCCCCCCGGCCGTCACCCATGCGGTAGGTCCCGGCGCTGTGCCATGCCATCCGGATAAACAGTCCCCCATAATGGCCGTAATCCGCCGGCCACCACTCCTGGGAATCGGTCATCAACGAGACCAGGTCTTTTTTGACGCCGTCGAGATCCAGGGTTTTGAATTCGTCGGCATAGTTGAAATCCGTGCCCATGGGATTGCTTTTGCAGGAATGCTGGTGCAGGATTTTCAGATTGAGCTGACGGGGCCACCAGTCCCGGTTGGATGTTCCGCTGCCGGCTACCTGGCGGGATGAATTGCCGGTTACCGGGCATTTGTTTTTTTCTTCGGACATAGATACCTCCTTGGATTTCGTTTTGTCAAGGGTCAAGGGGCAGGATCCCCTTCATTACAAGAGAAATCGTTATTTTTCAGAACCTGGCACCGGCGGCATATGCCGAAAAAATCCAGCCGATGTGTCAGAATGCTAAACTGTGTTTCTTCGGACACCTCTTTTTTCATTTCATCCAGGCTGTCCAGGACCGGGTCGACAATTTTTCCGCATTTGATGCAGATTGCGTGCGGATGGGGGAACGGGCGATTTCCGTCATACCGGTTGCTTCCGTCCGGAAATCCCAGCTCGAGGACCTCACCCAGTGATTTGAACAGGACAATATTCCGGTAAACCGTGGCAAGACTCATGGTGGGGAAATCTCCGCGAACCTGTTCAAAAATACTTTCCACACTGGGATGACCTTTGCTGACCGCCAGAATTTTTGCAATGGCCAGTCGTTGGGGAGTGATTTTGTGTCCTTTTTTTCTCAAATTCTGAATAATGGATTGAACACGTTTTTCCGGGTCAGCCACGCTATGTCTCCTGATACTAAATAATAATATTTATTATTTAACATTTGTTTTCCCAGTTGTCAATTCGTGTTGTGAAAAAATAGAACCATCACAGGAAATGAAAACCAAAACAGCATTGAATCTGCCTAATCATCTGCCTGATAGGAAAACAAAGGCACTGTCCATTCTTCGATAAACCCAGGCAGACGATGGATGGCGCCTGCTGGCTGGATTGTCTGGCTGCCCATGTTATCTTGCCGGGAATGATGATGTTCAGCCGATTCGGATTTGAGCTGAGCCGGCGGTTCTGGACAGAGCCGGGCGGGACCCTTTATGGCAGAAAGGTGGTATTGACCGGGGGACGACCGGCATCGGAAAAGCGGCCGCGGTCATGCTGGCGGGAAAAAGGCATTTTTGACGATCATTGCCAGGAACCGGGAAGAGGTCCGCCAGGTGAAGCAGGACTTCATCTCAGAAACCGGCAACCCGCATGTCGATTATCTGCCGGCTGACCTGGGACCTGGGCCTGATCCAGGACATTAAACAGGTGGCCGGACAGCTTCAGGACACCAAAAAACATATTGATATTCTGATCAACAATGCCGGGGCACTTTTCAATGAGCGCCAGGAGACTTCGGAAGGATTTGAACGAACGTTTGCCACTGATCTGCCGGGGGTGTTTTGTATGACGGAACTGTTGAGAAAAAACCTTGTCCGGTTTTCCGGCAGGATCATCAATGTATCTTCCGGCGGCATGTATACCCGGAAAATTGCGGTGGATGATCTGGAAAACAGACAGGTATCCTTTAACGGGGCAAAAGCATATGCCCGGGCCAAACGGGGGGTGGTCATCCTGACCCGGATGTGGGCAGAGCAACTGAAAAAGGGGGGGATCGCCATTCATGCCAGGCACCCGGGCTGGGTGGACACACCGGGTATCAAACTGTCGCTGCCCCAATTTCTTTCTCTGGTCGGCAGCCAGTTGAGAACGCCTGAACAGGGGGCGGATACCATTATCTGTCTGGCTTTGTCAGAAACCGCCGGCCGGTTCGGCAGGCGAAAACCCGATATGGTATCCGGGGCCCTATGATTTGCAGAATCCATGTTGTTCCTGTTCCGGACCTGGTGATGCCGTCCGCCATCCAGGCCGATGTGATCGGTGCGGACGGATTTGCTCTGGATGCCGGGTCTGCCGCAAAACCGGCCAAACGCCCTGCCGCATAAAGGATACGAATAAGGAGAGATTCATGTTTGAAGTAATCGGAGAACGCATCGACACCTCCAGAAAGCTGGTCCAGGCTGCTGTTTTTAGGGCAGTCCCGCCCGGGACTGCCCTGATGAGACTGAAGCAAAGAGATCAGCCTTTCAACCTAGAAGCTGATCTGCCACTTGCAGCCGTAATAAACGGTTTCTTCTTCTTCCATGCCGTTGTGGTCCTGGCCATGATCCGCAATACCGATTTCAGGCGTAATATAAACGCCCGGTGCCAGGGTTAGTTTTGCCTGGATGTAGTAGGAGGCGGAATCATCTTCCTGGCCGGCATTGTCCAGTTCAGACTCTTCGTAGCCGTAACCGCCTTCAACGGTGACCATATCGTTGAACTTGTAACCGCCCACGAGGATGAAACCAAAGCCGGTGTTATCCAGAAGTGTGGTGCCGGAAACAACAGGATCCGCGTCTGAAGCGGTTTTTACGCCATAGGCACCCAGATTCTCACCAGTGTAAACGTTGCCTGCCAGATAGGCAGGGCCGAATTTCACTTCGGCTCCCAGGCCGATGACCCAGGAATCGACGTCATAGCTGAGGCCGCCTGCGCTGAGTTCATAGGAATTGTACCCACCGGCAATTTCATAGGAGAGATTGTTGATCTTGTTGTGGTAGCTGATTTCCATTTTCGGCATGCTGATTTCCTTGGTCCCGCCCGTGCCCAGGCCATCGGAAGCCGGCTGAACAGCAGCGATTTTCAGACCGCCGAAGCTGAGCTGGAGCATGGGGCGGCGGGAAACAGAGCAGGCCCCGTAATTTTCAAGCCCGTTGTCTCCATCCCACACTTGGCTGGAATAGCTCATGTAAAGGGGGGTGTAAGTCTGACCAACCAGAAGTGAACCGGCACCGAAATTCCATTCTCCCCATAGCTGTCGGACGTTGACGCCGGTGCCGTACTCAAAGCGGGCCCGCAGCTGATCGCTGACTCTGACCTTGGCACCAATTCTTGAGTTACCATGCAGGTACTCGTTAAAACTGGTGGTGTCTGTGCCACCCGGATTGTCAGTATCTTCGTAAAATGTTCCGATTCTGGCGTTCCCGTAAAAATTCCATTCTGATGCCGCTGCGGTCATGGCAGCCGTCAGGATCATTGCCAGGGCCGCAGTCCCTAAAATCATCTGTTTCATTTTTTTCCCTTATCCAAAATAAAATTATCGTTAAACCTAAAGCTCCGAATTCGCCAAAGAAAATCGTGCATTCAGGCCGCTGATTCCACCCATCAGATTCGTTCCAATGGGTTTAGAATGCAAAACAGGAAAAGTGTGCCAGGACTATGTTTAAATAGAATTGGCGGTTCGTTGGAATCGGGTTATTCTTTTGTTGGGATTCGAATGGGAAGATGAAACAACGGGCTGCACCATCTATGCATGCGGCACCCCATCAGATGGTTCCGGGCCGGAATACGCCGATGCCGGCCTTTTCCAGGATGACAACGGTGTTATGGTGAATTCCGGCCAGCTACTCCGGCACCAATGTCATTGTCCGCTTCACGGCATCTGTCTTTTCATGATATTTTTCATATTGAAAATGACTTTATTGTCTCAATATCAAAAAATATTGAAAAAACAATGCATTTTATATCATGGGATATATGATAAAAACTCATGATCGGATGGGTCCGTGGATCATTTGCCTTCATTAAACCCCCTCCGGGCATTTGAAGCGGTTGCCTGGCAGTTGAGTTTTATCCGGGTAGCGGAAGAGCTCAGCGTGACAAAGGGTGCGGTCAGCCACCATGTCCATCATCTGGAACAGGGACTGGGTATCGCTCTGCTGTCACGAATTCCCAGCCACCTGACCCTGACCCCGGAGGGAGAAACCCTGTATCTGGCGGCCGGGATCTGGTGTCTGACCTGTTTTTTCAGGAGATGCTGTCTCCGGCCTGCTCCCCGGATCTGGCATCGCCCGCCAGGCCCTTGAACTCCGTCGAAAACCCGTCCCGGCACTGTATTCTTCACAGTTCCACAGACCGGGATGAACGGAAACAAATCCCTCACCGGTCATTTATCACATTTAAGAACTGGCTGTCTGAAGAGCGGAAGGCGTTTTGGGATCGCAGCCCGGTTAGCGGGCACGGCATGTCCGGCTCACCGCTCACACAGGATTGACAGGCAAAAAATTGTTCGGGAGCCGGGATTTATTGGCGGGCTATTGTCCAAATGCCGCGACAATGGCTTCGGCGGCCCGGGCCAGGATGGTCCTGGGGCAGGCGATGTTGAACCGTTCAAACCCTTTGCCGTTCTCACCGAACCAGGCCCCGTGGTCCAGGCCCACACCGGCCTGTTCCTCCAGAATCCGGATCCGGTCCTGTTCCGCCAATCCCAGGCCGTTGAAATCCACCCACGCCAGATAGGTTCCCTGAAGGTCGTATGCCCGGACGTCAGGCAGTTCGGTTTCAAGAAAGGTTTTCAGGTATGTGAAATTGGCGTGCAGATACACGATCAGGTCCTCCAGCCAGGGCTCGGCCTGATTGTAGGCGGCGGCCGCGGCCACGGCCCCGAACAGGGTGCCGCCATCAGCATCGACGAACCCCAGGTTCTCCAGCTGGGCGTGCAGTTCACGGCGCAGAACCGGATCGGGAACAATGATGCTGGACTGGTGAAGGCCTGCCAGGTTAAAGGTTTTACTGGCCGCCAGACAGGTGATGGAATGGTGGGCGAATGTGTCAGAGATGGCGGCGAAACACACGTGTTTGAATCCGGGCATGACCAGATCGCAGTGAATCTCATCAGCGATCACCAGGACCCGGTTTTCGATGCAGATGCGGCCGAAGGTGTCCAGTTCCTCCCGGGTCCAGACGCGGCCCACGGGATTGTGGGGACTGCACAAGATGGCCAATTTGACCCGGGGATCTTTGACCTTTTCCGTCAGGTCGTTAAAATCCATCTGGAAGTGGCCGCCTTCGATCTTCAGGGGGTTGTCCGCCACCTGCCGCCCGTTGTTCAGGATGGACCTGGCAAAGGGATAATAGACCGGTGTTTGGATCAGCACCTTGTCCCCGGGCTGGGAAAACCGCTGGATGATGTAATTGACGGCCGGCACGACGCCAGGAGTCGTCAGCACCCACGGTTCCTGGATCTCCCACTGGTGCCTTCTACGGTACCAGGAAATCAGGGCCGGCAGATACGCCGGGTCCTTCAGGCTGTATCCGTAGATCTGGTGGGCCAGCCGTTTTTCCATGGCCTTGCGGATGGCCGGGTGGCAGTTGAAATCCATGTCCGCCACCCACAGGGGCAAAAGGATGTCCCTGCCATCGCCGAACACCCGTGACAGCACTTCCGGTTCCCATTTCATGGAAGCGGTATGGCTCCGGTCCACCTCTTCGTCAAAATTCCAGTCTCTGGTCATGCGCACATCCTTAATGAAGGTTATCATGGGCCGGTGTTATATCATATCGGACCAGTGGGTTTCAATAGTTCCGGTCCGCGTATTCCACCCATCCGCCGGCCTGGACCAGGGCTTTTTCAAACCCGGTGAGGGTAAAGGGGAGGGTCCAGGTATCCGGGCCGGTGGTCACGGTGATCGCCTCCTTGTCCACATCGGCACTGATGTGAAGAGAGGCCGTACCGGCCGCCCGGAAAATGCGGTCGATGTCGGCCGGGGGCAGGGTTACGGCCAGCATGCCGCAGTTGAACATGTTCTGGTGAAAATCCTGGCAAAGCTTTCGGCAATGACCATGCGGATGCCGTTGGCCTCCAACGCCCAGGGAGCATGTTCCCGGGAGGAGCCGCATCCGAAATTCTGCCTTGTCACCATTACCCCAATGCCGGCCAGGTCTGATTTCGGGTCGAATCCTTTCAGTTCCAGGTCTTCCATGAGATGGGGACCCAGCACGTTTTTGTCGATTTCCGTCAGATACCTTGCCGGGATGATTTCATCCGTATTGATATCTGCCCGGTCCAGGCACAGGGCGGTTCCTTTGAATATTGTCATGACAGGCTCCTAATGGTTTGTCCGGGTTGCTGTTTCTGAACCGGTCCGGTAAACAGGGACGAATTGGTGATGGTGCCGGCCAGGGCCGTGGCCGCAGCCGTAGCCGGGCTCATGAGATGCACCATGCCGCCTTTGCCCATCCGTCCGTTAAAATTGCGGTTGGTGGTGGCGGCTGCCACCTCGCCGGATGTCAAAACCCCGTTGCTCATACCCAGGCAGGCCCCGCAAGTGGGATTGGTGACACAGAACCCCGCTTCCATGAATGCCTGAATCAACCCTTCTTCCAAGGCTTGGGAAAACACCTTTGGTGTGGCCGGGGATACAATGGCCCGGACGGTATCGGCGATTTTTTCGCCCTTCAACACCTGGGCCGCCACCCGCAGGTCTTCGATCCGGCCGTTGGTGCAGGATCCGATATACACCTGGTCCACCTTGGTGCCGGTCATTTCGGATACCGGGCTGACGTTGTCCGGCTTGTACCCGAAGGTGGTCAGGGGAACCAGATCCGTGACATTGATGACGATATGGCTGGCATATACGGCATCCTTATCCGGCAGAAATCGGGAGAAACTCGCCAGGGCCGTTTCCCGGTCTGGATAGTCATTCGTGATAAAAGGCCACAGATAATCCACGGTCACGGCATCGGGCCGGCAGATGCCCGAGGTGGCACCCGCCTCCACCGCCATGTTGGACAGGGTCATGCGGGATTCCATGGACATGGCATCCACCACCGGACCGCAGAATTCGATCACCTGGTTGGTGGCCCCGTTCACGGTGATCCGCCGGATTACCTCCAGGATAACATCTTTGGCAAATACGCCGGGCTGAAGCGTTCCCGTAATTTCGATTTTCAGGGTGTCGGGCTGCTTAAAGGCGCACACCCCTTTTAAAATGCCCACTTCCAGGTCTGTGGTGCCCACACCGGCTGCGAAGGCACCGAACGCTCCGTGAGTGCAGGTATGGGAATCTCCCATGATGATCACAAACCCGGGACGGACAAATCCTTTTTCCGGAAACAGGGCGTGGCAGACCCCGTTGCGGCCGATATCAAAAAAATCGTTGATGCCGTGCCACCTTGCCCAGTCTCGAAGCACCTTTCCCTGCATGGCGGTTTTGGCATCCTTGGCCGGGGTGACGTGATCGATGACCGCCTTGATTTTGTCCGGGTCAAACACCCGGTCCTTGCCCCGGGCCTTCAGGTCCTGAATAGCGGTGGGGGTCGTGATTTCATGGCAGAACACCCGGTCCAGGCGGAGAACGTTTACCGCATTAAAGGGCCGGTCCAACAAGTGATCGTCGAAAATTTTTTCTGCAATGGTTTTTCCCATGTAAGTCTCCTGAATCAAGCGGTTTTTTCACCAAAATAATCTTCTCCGTCCGCGGGGGTCACCACCCAGTAGGCCTGGAACAGGGTGTCGGACGTATTTCGGATCAAGTGGGGAATCTGGGAGAAAAACGATACCGAATCCCCGGCCTCGATTTCATGCTGTTCATCCCCGTAAATCAGCCGTGCCGTGCCGGCCACCACAATCCCCAGCTCCCGGCCCAGGTGGCCGTCCTCGGCATCTCCCCGCTCCTGGCCCGGGGCAAGTTCCAGAAAAAAGCGTTAAAGGAATGGTTGCCCCGGGTCTGGCTTTCTCCGCACAGTTTCTCATAGGAAAATCCTTTGCGTTTATAGATTTTCCGCTGGTTTTTCCGGATGATCTCTACCTGGGACTGGGTTTCGTAATCCTTGAAGAATTTGTCCGGAGACACCCCATACACCTCCAGCAGCTGCAGCAGCGTGTCCAGGGATGGGGAAATCCGGTTCCGCTCGATCTGGGACAGCAGGCTGGAACTGATGCCGGCCTTGGCTACCACGTCCTTGATGGTGAGATTCCGGGTGTTTCGGATGGCCCGTAACAATGCGCCAAGTTTTGTTTTCATAATGTCGTATATCAGTTAAATAGTTCAGTATAATTAAGATTAATTAAATTATACTAAATATAATGCCCTGTCAATCAGATTATGACAACCGCTTCAGCCCCTGGGGTTCGAACTGAGACAACAACTGAACAAAGGCCCTGGCCCGGCTTCTTCTCACCAGAAATTCATGAACGATCCATTCCCGGTATTCGGTGTTCGCAACGGTGGCGTTAAACTGATGGGCATGGTGCAACACCTGATCATTGCATTCATAGGGCACCTGAACTTTTATGGATTCCGCCTGGATTAAACGGACTTTTTTTGCTGTGGAAAGCGCTGCTTCCACGGCTTCGGAATAGGCCTGAATCAACCCACGGACCCCTAATTTCACCCCGCCGTAATGCCGGGTCACCACTGCCGTCACCCGGGTCATCTGATGGGATATCAGCACATTGAGCATCGGTTTTCCGGCAGTGCCCGACGGTTCGCCGGCATCCGAGCTATGGCGGATCTGCCCGGCATCTCCCACCACATAGGCCCAGCAGTTATGGGTGGCGGTTTTGTTCTCTTTGCTGACCTTTGAAATAAACGCCTTGGCGGTTTCGACGGAATCGGTCCGGGCCAGACGGCAGATGAATTCGGACCGCCGGATTTTGAGCTGGGCCATGGCCCGACAATGGTCTGAATCGGCGGCAATGGAAAAAAAGGGTTTTCATCTGTCATCAGTGTATCTGCCTTGAAAAGCTTGCTGGTTTGATCTATACCTTTTCATACTATGACACCTGTTTGGAACCATGCAACCGATTTCACGCTTATCAGAGAAAAATACTCATGAGAATCGTTACTCGCCCCGATTTTGACGGCATTGTGTGTGCCGTCCTGCTGCGCCAGGCCCTGAATATCGACACCCCGGTTTACTGGGTGGAACCCGGAGACGTGCAGCAGAAAACCGCCCAGATACAAGCCGGCGACATCCTTGCCAACTTGCCTTATGATGCCCGGTGTTCCCTGTGGTTTGACCATCATATATCCAACCGGCCTGACCATGATTTTGAGGGGGCCTTTGCCGTGGCCCCGTCCGCTGCGGGCGTAATTTATCAGTATTACAGGGCATCCGGACATCTGGACGGCCGGTTCGACGGCCTGATCTTTCACACCGATATCATCGATGCCGCCGCCCTCACCCGGGACCAGGTCCTGTATCCGGAAAACCATCCCTATATTCTGCTATCCATGACCATCCAGAACCGGGACGGCAACGAGGCCCCTTACTGGGACCGTCTGGTGGATCTGCTCCGGACAAAATCCATGGATGCCGTGATGGCCGATCCTGACGTCAAAACCCGGTGTGAGGAAGTCATCCTGCAGAACCGGGACTTTGAAGGATTTCTGAAATCCCACACCCGGGTGACCGGTCCGGTCAGCATCACAGATTTCAGGCGACTGGACCCGGTCCCGTCCGGCAACCGGTTCCTGGTCTACTGCCTGTTTCCCGAGACCCTGGCCAGCGTCAAGATCCGTTACAAAGATCCCCAAAAAAACAGTTACTGGTTAGCATCGGCCGCAACATCTTTAACCACGGTTGCCGGGTCAATGCCGGCCATCTGCTTGCCCGGTACGGCGGTGGGGGGCATGAAGGTGCCGGTGGATGTACCCTGGAGGCGGCCGGGGCTCAGAAAAAAATCGATGAAATGCTTACCATTCTGAAAGCCAATGAACCGATTTGACTTATGCCAGTTTTTCCTTCACGCTGTTGATCTTGCCCGCCATGGTCTGTTCCCGGTCTATGCGGGTGCCGGCCTTGATGGTGGTGGTGATGCGAGGAGCGCCCATGGCATGAATCCTTTCATGACACTGCTTCACCACGGCAAACACCTGGTCCCACTCCCCTTCGATATTGGTGCCGTATGCATGCAGTTCGCAGGACAGGCCGGCCTCCTTGATGATTTCATGACAGACGGCCACGTACTTTGAAACTGATAACCCCACACCCAGAGGCACCACACACAGATCAATGATTACGTTCATCGCTCCTCCTTGTACTACATCTTATATTGAACTTGTTTCCCTATTCATTCAGCCGGCCATTGTACCGGTTCCACAGTCCGGGATCAAGAAAAGAACCCTTCAGGAAAGAATTCATGACCGGACCGCATAAAATAAGGCTGATGATGAAAGCGGAGTGGGCTGCGGCCCAGCGGCTGACCATTCCCCAGTACGGAAGGTCCGAGAGCCTCAACGTCAGCGTGGCCGCCTCAATTGTGCTGTACGAATATGTCCGCCAGATCGAAGCGCAGCCAACGATTCATCCAAACACTAATCCGAAATGGACCTGACCGGCATGAGGGTGTCAAGCTCTTTTCAGCAAAAAGATCCCCGGTAAAGACACAGCCATATAACCCGGAGACCGTCGCCTGGAGCGGATTTTTTCAGAGCTGCCCGGGTCAGCAGGGCCGATGATAATCCGGAAACGTTTCCGTTTTTTCAAATCAGACCCAGCTTTTCTTTCTTTTTTTCGATATTTGCAAAAAAAATTCTGGAATCAATGATGAACCGAATGTGAGTCCCCTCGGCCACCTTTTCAACTGAGTCGTGGGCTTCCACATCATAGGTCAGCTTTCTGCCTTCGATGGCAATTAATCGAGCGATTGCTGTGACAGTTGCACCGATGGGGGATGGGGCCAGATGTTTCATGCGGTTGGCGATTCCCACCGTCAGGTAGTTTTCAGGAAGAAATTCATGGACAAAAATACAGGCTGTTTCCATAACCCCAACAAGGTGGGGAGTCCCTAATACCGACATGCCTTTGTAGCCGACAGCTTCGGCACTGTTTTCGTTTGAAACAATAATACTTAATGTGCTTTCCATTCCGATTTTCAATCCTGAAAGGTCAATCTCGCTCATGAATCCTTCTCGCAATTTTTGGTATCAACAACTTTTGGTACAATGAGGACTGACCATAGCAGGTTTTGAATAGCTTTGGTATCCGCAATTTATCCGGGCCGCGAAAAATTATGCTGCAGGGTAGTGTTAATATTTTTTTGCACTCTCAAATCCGGTCTCAACTGAACAATTGACCAATCGGCCAGAGCTAATAAAAATGAAAACTATCAGTTCAGCGAAAGAATGTGTCCCATGTCATTTTTTACGTGACAGGATAATATGAGAAGGCTGATCCCTCCGACGAACTGTGATATAATCACGCTCAATTATTAACGCAGTCACCCAAAGGGCTGCAAAGATAAGGAGGGACCAGCCATGGAAAACACTATCACAATAGGAATCGATTTGGGAGACAAATTTCACATAGCAGTGGTTTTCGACGGTGAGGGCAACGAACTGGAGACTGCCCAGGTGACCAATACAAAGGCCGGTGTCAGCAAATTCTTTCAGCGTTACAAACACGCCAGGGTGGCAATGGAGGCGGGTACCCATTCTCCGTGGATCAGCCGTCTTCTGGGCGAGATGGGGTTAACCGTTTACGTCGGCAATCCCCGCAAATTAAGATGCATCTGGGACAGTACTGATAAATCCGATGCCCGTGATGCCCGGATATTGGGGATGGTCTGTCGGATAGAACCCCGGTTATTACATCCGTTGAAACACTGCAGCAGCCTGGCACAAACGGACCTGGCATCGATCAAGTCCCGTGATATGCTGGTCAAGAGCCGCACCCAGCTGATCAACCATGTTCGAGGGCTTGTCAAAGCCAATGGAGAACGGTTGCCCAAATGCAGTGCAGCGAGCTTTGTCAAAAAATGTGAGCCCTTGTACCCCCTGAGCTTCGATCTGCCTTGGATTCGGTATTTCAAACCATCTTTCATTTGAACGAACAGATAAATGTGCTTGACCTTCAGATTGAGCAGCTGAGTATGGAACGGTACCCGGAAACCCAACTCTTACGTCAGATATCCGGAGTCGGTCCGATCACCGCGCTGTGCTTTGTGTTGACCATTGAAGATCCCGCATGCTTTGTCAAAAGCCGTCAAGTAGGGCCTTTTTTGGGGCTGACTCCGCGACGGGATCAATCCGGAAATACAGACAAACAGCTGCAGGAAACACTTATCTGCGCCGATTACTAGTGGGCAGTGCCCAGTATATTGTGGGGCCGTTTGGACCGGAGAGTAACCTGCGCGTGCATGGGATGTCGATTGCAGCCCGGGGAGGCAAAAACGCCAAAAAAC
>LQAE01000006.1_pt1 | contig 144808 bp, 164 predicted proteins | sample 1535771 | NCBI WGS metagenome assembly LQAE01 (sample SAMN04331582, study PRJNA305678) | bioreactor metagenome | isolation source: bioreactor_1 inoculated with Wadden Sea sediment 1st replicate of a... | place: Germany:Bremen
TCTTATAATCAATTGTCAAACACTTCCTGCCACAGGGACCGCGCCCGACGGTACTTCTGCCAGTCTCCTTATCTCACCATCGAAAAACATGAATATGGTGTTGTCCGAAAAAATTAGGATCACTGAAATGGGAAGAAAAATGACCATCCTCAAACCGGGAAGAACATAGCATTTTCAGGCCGCGCCTCCCACGCCTCACATTGGGGGGAGTATCAGACAGCGGTTGTCTTCTTGAGCATATCGATATAAACGTATACAGTAGTATTGTGGGTTAACGCTTTGTTTTATATGCCGGCAAAGACATTTTATTTCAAAAGTTGTCCGTCAAATATAGTTACAGCAAATAGGGAGGAATCATATTTGGCAAAATCGACCTTTATCCGCAAGTGCATCACGGAGACCATAGATGGCTTGAGTGAGGGGCTGAGCAATTTTTCCGGGCCCAGCCGGGCAGCCGTTATCTACGCCATTACACCCAATGATCCCGTCTATATCTTTGATCCCCAGAATCTTCTGATCGGACACGAACCGAAATTCAAAGAACTGTATATTGATTCGGATAATTGGCGAAAAAAAAATCTATTAAATATGACAAAGGCAAATTCAGCGATCTGATTCCTGAAAAAAATCTTGGGCTGGCTGGGTTAATATCCTATGGCGGAAGATCAAGCTCGATTTTTTTTCAGATGTGGTTTACTGATCACCATCCGGATATGTGTTCCATCGGCCCCACTGAGCGGTGGCTGGAACATGCTGTTTACAGATTTTCCCATGACATAGCCAATGAAGAAGAATTGTACACAGGCATTTCCGGCGGTTTTCTCAAGGAATACGCCACCCATGCGGTCAGGGATTATATTGTGGATGAAATGAATGTTTTGATCGGTTGGGATACCAGGATTAGAGTTTACCCCGTTTTAGAGGCAGTGCTTAAAATATCAAGGACACCGGAAGAAGGAGAATGGCCGAGGGGCAGGTTGATTTTTGTGGAAAAAGGATCGATTCCCAAAATGAATTTTATTTTAGAGTTTCCTGAGGCAGAACAACCCGTTCTGGAAAATGTCAAGCATATCAGAAAGCTTCTTCAGTCAGTCGAAAATTCCGATTTGAAACTAGTTGTCGCTGAAAACACTATCATCGGTATTACAAAGGAAAATCATCCGGACTTTTCCATATCCGTCGACTTTAAAGGTCGGCACGGTTTTCTTTCACTCAATGACAAGCCGGTGTGCTCTTTTTCCGACGGCAGTTTCAAATCTACCACTCATAAAGCAAAGCTGGTTCAGGTGGAAGAGGCACTAATGGACTCGAAACTGGACGCTCAAGATGCAACCGCTTTATTTAAAACTATTACTGGGATTGTTCACAGTGCTGCCTACCATAGGCATGGATGTAGCATTGTGATTGATCTTAATGACCCCCCAATTTTTATTATGGGCCATTCCCTGTTACATCCGTTGGATTTGAACAATCAGAGAAATTATGATTTGGCTAAATCTCTGTCCAAGGTGGACGGGGCTTTGCATATCGGGGCTGATACAAAGCTTCATGGATTTGCCTGCCTTCTGGAGGGCAGTTATGTGCCCGGTGAAAACCGTGCCCGGGGTGCCCGGTTTAATTCGGCGCTGCGGTTCACAGCAAAACATGAAAATATTATTGTGATCGTGGTTTCCTCTGACACCCCGGTTTCGGTCATGGCGGGCGGTGTGGTTCTTGAAACCAAATGGAAACTGGAAAAATCTCTCATATGCAATATACCCGTCCTTTTGAAAAATTGGGTTGGTACAACCAAATGAAATAATTACGTCTGTGAAAAAAGTGTCATTGACCCAGAAAACATCGGTTCGAACCCCGGCGTGGGCAAAATGGGCGCTTCCGATGCTGCGCCACTGCTTGATACGCGGTATCTGACCCATGATTGTGAATGACTGCTTGGCCCTTCCCTTGCCTTGGTATCCGGCCCAAAGTTCCTCCATGGTGTCCAGGATGGCTCAGGATGTCGGCCCGTTATCCAGCCGGGAAGTGATATCCTCGCTGGAACGGCCGGCTTGTTAGGCAATTTTTGCGGACAAAACCGTCGAGTCGATTGTTCGATGTTTGGGTTGCCGATACCCGGTTCGGGGGAATCAGGCAAGGAAACCTTTGCAGATGATTCTCCCGGTTAAGAAGGTGCGGCCGTTTTGACAATCTCTTTTATAAGATCATACAATTCGATACTGGACAGCCCATTTTCAATGGCAAGCTCCTTTAAACTGGTTTCAGAATCCACTTGCACGCCTTTTTGTATAAGTGTTTTGGTTAGATTGTCGCAGTCCAGGTTAAATTCCTGGCATAATTGTGATAATGACCGATTCCCAGTCCCCGGGGGAGGAACTTCAGGCAGCTGTCTGATGTCTCCAGGCGATGGTTTAATGGTGATAATGTTAAAAACCTGCTGCGGTGTCATGTGATATTTTTTGGCGATTTCCAAAAAAATCTGGTCAGGCCCATCCAGTTCGATTCCTTTTTCTTTAAGCCTATCCACACTCTGTTGAAAATCCAAACCTGTTTTTTTAACCAGAGAATCGAATGGAGCTTCCTCTGCATGACCAAAAGGAGGCTCTCCATATTTTAAAGAAGCCGCATCTTTGATGTTTTGACTGATGTTCAGAATCGATGAAAATGGGGGAATCCCAAAATGAGTTCCCAGTATGCAGGCCGCAGTCAATACCAGTGCAACATTAAAATTCCCGGTGAACACCTTCAGTTTTTTGGTTCTGTCTTTAAGGTACGTAACAATAAGGTTCCAGTTGTAATAAATGTGCAGGAGCAGGGCCAGAAGGAATAATATACCCGTGTTGATATGTATATTCCCCCACTGTTCTTTGCTAAGCCCCCAAAGGCGCCAGTCTGACCAGTAGGCCACTCTTCCCTGGGGAACGATATAAAGAATGGCGCTGGTTAAAACTGTGACCAGAAAAGCGAGCCCGGCCGTCAAAGAGGTTATTTTTTTCAGTTTCATTTTCGTATCTCCAAGTAATGTGGGAAGCATCCTATATGCAAAATCGGGAAATACCCTGGTTACAGATTTCAGTAGCTGTCGAATTCAGACCTTTTCAGGTAGTTTCCATGCAATGATGATGAAAACAACTCCGATAATGAAAGCCAGCAATGTGCCTGGAATCATGGGCAGAAGCGCCTGGAATTTGTCTGAACCTGTTGCCAGCATGACTTTACCGCCGGCAATCTCGTTAAACAGCCAGGTTTCTTGAATACTGCCATAAAGTAATGTGTAGATCAAGGCGCCTATTAGGCCTCCGCCTACGAAAAACAAAGCATCTTTTCGACCGTCTGCCATTGCGGTTAGGCTTGTTCCGGGACAGTATCCGGCCACAGCGAATCCCAGACCAAGAATTGCACCGCCAACGATCACCCCGATATAACTGCTTTTGACGGAGAGATGTCCTGCATCGATTACACCAACAGCCATCAGGAGAAATAAAAGAATACTGCTGAAGCCAATACCAAAGAATATGGCCTTCATCAGGTGCAGATCCTTCAACCGCATCATATTAATGATATTCTGGGGATTGGTGGCACCAACTCGCTGAAGGGCAAAACCAAAAAATACGCCGAGTAGGATCGCAAGAAAGATTGTCATAGAGCACCTCCTAATTTTTGTTGTAAACAAAAGTGGCCACAGGAACACCAATGGCAAAGGTACCAATGGCAAACAGGTAACCGCTCAAAGAGGTCTGCATCATGCCGCTCATCATATGACCGCTGGTACACCCCCCGGCCAATCGGGCGCCAAACAGAACCAGCACTCCGGCAAAAAATACCGTTACATAACGTAGTGTCGGGTTTTCTCCAAAGCGCTGCCGCCAAATTTCAGGGGCGCTCCGATCCAATGTCGTGGGTTGCGGTCCACCCAGCCGGGAGGACAAAAATGCCCCTGCCACCATGGCGAGAACAAAAATAAAGCTGTAGTTTGCGGGGTTAGCGATATTTTCTGCATATTTGCCACCACTCTTGTTCAGATATGCATTCGGACTGCTGTAGCCGGATTTGCTTTTTGGGTCTTTTTGGACCACAGTATCGGAAAACAGGTTCCAAACAATGCCATCAGCGATCACAAATTGTGTTGATACGCCGATTGGTTTTACAAAAGCGACAGCAATAAGGAATGCTGTGCCCAGTAATAGACCGCCCTTAAACCAGTTCAGTTGTCCATTCATGTTACATTCTCCTCATCATTTGTGTTGCAATAGATTCCGTACAGGGTTTCTAATATTTTTAACACGGCCCGGCTCTTCAGATGGTAATAGATCACCTGGCTTTCACGGCGGGTGTCCACAAGGTTTGCCCGGCGTAAATTTGCCAGATGCTGTGACAGCGCCGACTGACTTAAAGGAACGGCTTGATTGAGCGTCCTGACAGAAGATTCTCCCTTCATCAGATGGCACAGTACCATCAGCCGACTGGGGTGACTCATACTTTTAAGTAGATGTGCCGCCTGTGACGTATTTGCTTCAAGTTTTTCAAAATCACTCGGTTCCATAAGTATACCAGTATTCTAAATTAGATTTTTCTAAATTAGAATAATCTTATATTGTGGTTTGTCAATGGCAGCACTAAATTGAAATATGGATATGGGAGGTGTCTGACTAACGGTTTAGAGATATTTAGCAAAAAATATGAGAATTGGCTGAGGTCCTATGTCTATTCATGTCGCCTTTCCGAAATATTTAAAAAAGCAGGCCTGAAAAAGGATATTTGAGGCATGGCAGGAGTTGGGTTCAATTGTCCGAAACTGAGATAATTTCAGGGGCATTTGGCAAAGGATACCATTACAATCTAAAACCTGATATTATCGGGACAGCTGTGCCAAGGTGTTGTTAACCCCCAAGAGGGGGCGAAACATGGTACGCCATGGGGAAACCGTGAACAATTTGCCGGAAAGGATGTATTGAAAATGCAGAGCCAATATATGGCAGTCATAAGACAGGGAAACGGAAGGCGGGTCAGATGGATTAAAGAAATCCCAGGAGTAAATTGCCAGGAAAAACCCCACGAAGAACTGAAAGCACTCCGCAGGTTGCGCTAAGAGAAACCCTGGAATTTAATCGTCAGGATTTTGGTCATGAATCAGTCAAAGCGGTACACCGACTATAACAGCTATCTTAGAGGTCTGTTCGGCGAGCGGGTTCAGAAGATTGCCGTGGATGCCGGGCTCACCTGTCCCAACCGGGACGGCACCCTGTCGGACCAGGGGTGTATCTACTGCAACGCCAAAGGCTCTGGCACCGGGGCCTTTGCACAGGGCATGGGTATCAGGGATCAGATCGAAGCCGGAAAGATTCCCATGATGAAAAAATACAAGGCAAGGAAGTTTTTGGTTTATTTTCAGTCCTTTACCAATACCTACACCTCGGTTGAAACCATGCGGGAGATGTATGATGCGGCGTTGTCATGCAAGGGCGTGGTAGGCATGGCCGTGGGCACCCGTCCGGACTGTGTGGATGAACAAAAACTGGACCTGATCGCGTCCTATGCGCAAAACTATCTGGTGTGGCTGGAATACGGGCTTCAGTCGGTTCATGACACCACCCTGGCGGTTATCAAACGGGGGCATACGCTGAAAGATTTTGAAAACGCCGTGGCAATGACCCGGGGAAGGGGCATCTGGATCTGCGCCCATGTGATCCTGGGGCTGCCAGGAGAAACCCGGGACATGATGCTGAACACGGCCCGCCATCTGGCCGGATCCGGTATTCACGGGGTCAAGATCCACCTCATGTATGTGATCAAAGACACGCCGCTGGACCGTTTGTATCTGGCGGGAGACTATGAGCCCATGACACAGCCGGTGTATGTGGAAACCGTGTGTGATTTCCTGGAGCTGCTGCCGGAACAGATGGTGATTCAGCGGATCACGGGCGATCCCCATGGCAGTGAGTTGCGGGCCCCGGCCTGGGCCGGACGGTACCGGGAGACCTTCAACTTGATCCAGCAGGCCCTGGAGCGGCGGGATACCTTTCAGGGAAAGAGATTCCAGCCGGAACCGCCGGCCTGATATGCTTGCCTGCCGGATCAGCCGTCCTTTTTTCTGCCCGGGCAGGACCGGATGTGTGAAGGACCCACAGTGTCGGAATGGGTATCCTGGATTGCCTCAACGCTGAACAAAGGTGTGAAAACCCCGGGAGGCAAATTCTGTAAATCCGTCGGAAGTCTTTTGAATGATCAGGCATTCCACATTTTTCAGAGAGCCCACCAGAGAAAGGCTGTCATCCGGGTCCATCACCACAAGCGCCGTAGCCAGGGCATCGGCAAAGGTGCAGGTGTCTGCGATGACCGACGCGCTGATCACCTGATTGTCCACGGGGAAGCCGGTTTTGGGATCGATAATGTGGGAATAGATCTTTCCCTGAATCTCAAAATAATTGCGGTAATCCCCGCTGGTGGCAATGGCCCGGTTTTCCAGATGGACTATCTTGTAAAGGCCGGCATCGGATCCGATATTCAGCGGGTCGGTGATGCCCACGGACCAGGTTTTTTTATGGCGGTTCATCCCTGAGCCGTAGAGCTCTCCCCCGATCTCCACCAGAAAGTCATGTATACCGCTCTTTGAGAGAATCCCGGCGATGGCATCCACCCCGTATCCTTTGGCAATGGAGCCTAAATCCAGGGTGATCCCCGGTTTCGTTTTCTTCAGATGGTTGTTTTCAAACATCAGGTGCTGAAATCCGGTCTTGGCCAGCGCATCAGCGATGGCAGCCGGTTCGGGCATGCGGCCGTCCGGTTGCCGGGTGCCGAATCCCCACAGATCCACCAGGGGTTTGAGCGTGCCGTCCCAGGCACCATCCGTCAGAGTGAACACGGTTCTGGCCGTGTCCATGACCCGGGCGAAATCATGGGACAGCCGAAAAGGCTGGCCCGGCTCGGTCCGGTTGAACCGGGAAAGATCACTATTTGGATCATACATGGACAGCCCGGCATTGACCTGTCCCAGCCGGGTGTCGATTTTTTCTGCCACAGCTCCATGGACTGTGGTCTGGAGGAAATCAGCTTGACCGTATAAAAGGTGCCCATGGTCCGACCCTGGAGGGTGTATTCCCGTGCCTGGGAAACGGGGGGGGACCAGAGAAAATGGAGGCAAACCAAGCCAAAGATCATACCTGTCACGAATCGGTTCATGATATTTCCTTTATGTGAAAGAACCTGATAATGCTTTAAATTCTTTAGTGAGTTGTTATACCCGGCAGAGCATAGCCGTTGTTCAGGTGGTACGGTTGTTATAGCACCCTCATACAGGTATCATACCCAAGCATTGTCGTTTTCTCAAGTGCTGACCCGTTTTTGCGGCCAATCAGTTGATCCGTGACTTGAAGGCTTGTGTATGATAAAGCAGACAGATTCACCGCTGGCCCCTGAACTGAAAATGAAAGGAATTCCATGACCGACAGTCCGAAAACCGCGTTTGACATTCCCGATGTCCGGTGGTTCATCGCGTTCCGGGTATTTTTCAATTCCCGGTTCTATTACCCGGTGTTCACCATTCTGTTTCTGGATTTCGGCCTGACCGTGGCCCAGTTCTCCATTCTCAACGCGGTCTGGGCCGCAACCATCGTTCTGGCGGAAGTCCCGTCCGGGGCGGTGGCCGACATCCTCGGCAGAAAGCGGCTGCTCAATTTTGCTGCCGGGGTGATGATTGTTGAGATCGGCATCATCAGCTTCATGCCCCTGATTGATCCGGGGTTGATTTTTTTCGTATTTCTGGTGAACCGGGTGCTCAGCGGCCTGGCAGAAGCAGCGGCCAGCGGCGCGGACGAAGCCCTGGCCTATGACCGCCTGCAAGAGGCGGATATGGCCGATCAGTGGGGGCGGGTCCTGGAGGTGCTGATGCGGTACCAGGCCATTGGATTCGTGATCGCCATGACCACCGGGGCCGTGGTGTATGACCCCCGTCTCATGAACCTTGTGGCGGGTTGGATGGGCCTGGGTGTCACGCTGACCCAGATGGTGACCATGCGGTTTCCTTTGTACCTGACCTTTGTGCTGGCCCTGCTGGCTTTCGTGAGCACCCTGAAGATGACGGAACCGGAACAGGAAGCGGCAGATCCGTCGGAACGGTCCGTGAAACAGACCTTGGCCGTGACCCTGAACGCCGGCATCTGGATATTGAAAACCCGGTTTGTCCTGTGGGCGATGCTGTTCGGCATGCTGCTGGACGGTACCATCCGCATGGTCATCACCCTGTCCAGCCAGTATTACCGGATGATCGGTATTCCGGAATCCCTGTTCGGTGTCATGGGATCTGTGGTGGCGCTTTTGGGAGTGGTAGTGCCCAAAATTGCCCGGCAGATCGCGGAGAACCGGCCTCCATGGGCGGCCCTTCTGATCACCATGAGCCTGGCGGCGGCAGGGCTCGCCGGTATGAACGGGTTCTGGCGATGGGCGGGAATCGTGCCGGCCCTGGTGACCTTTGCCGCCATGAATTTAACCGGGTTCTTTGTCAGCTTCTACATCAACCGGGAAACCGACTCCCGGCAGCGGGCCACGGTGCTGAGTTTCAAGGGGTTGTCTTACAATGTTTCCTACGGGTTGTTAGGGGTGGCCTACGCCTTGGTCCTGAAACTGGCCAAAACCGGAGTGGTTCCGGCGGCGGGGCTGTCTCGGGAAACAATCGAAAACCAGGTGTTTATGGAGACTTTTTTTTGGTTTCCGCTGTTTTTTGCGGTGACGTTTCTGGTGCTGGCGGTGGTGTGTGCCGTCAGGTTCAGGGGTGGATAGCAGCGGTAGGCAAATTCAGCCGAACAGGGCTCTGATCCGTGCGGGATCGTTCCAAATCCGGTCAGTGTCCGCATACAGGCCGGTCAGGATCTGTTCCACCTTCAGCCGCTGTTCCTCAAATGCCCGGGTATCCAGATCCTCTGGCACATAAACAGGTTCTGCGAACCGGATGATCACCCGGGAAAAGGGTTTGGGCACCATGAACCGGTCCCAGCTCTTGCTGAACACCCATCGGTGCCGGGCCGAGGTGATGGTGGGAACGATGGGCATGCCCGTGAATTGCGCAATGCGGATCAGACCGGGCTTGATGACGCCGAACGGCCCCCGAGGTCCGTCCACGATATGGCCCACCCGGAACCCGGAGGTTCCCAGACGCTTGATCTCGGCCAGAGCCTCTTCCCCCCCCGGGAAGAAGATCCCCGCACCGGAAGCCATCCCAATGATTTCACCACCCGGGCGATCATTTCTCCGTCCAGGCTTTTGCTGACAATTATGGCAATGGGCTTTTGGGTGGAAAAAAACGTGATCCCCGGAAAGAACCGCTGGTGCCAAGAGGCATAGATCAGCCCGCGCCCCTTTTTCAGGGCCGTCTGTTCGTTTTCCGGGGTCATCAGACGGACCCGGAAGGTGGCGCTTAAAAGTCGCACCGCAGCCAGTCCGGTTCTGGGAATGATCCGGCGGTAAATGAAATGTTTGAGCCCTTCTTTAGACATACCGTTTTTTAGCACGGCATTTCCTGAATGCCAAGGGGTTTTGAAATGAATACGGGGCGCCATCTTCGTTGACAGGACACTGGTTCGAATGGTATGTTCCCAAGTCAGTTCAGTTCTGTTTTTTTGACGGGAAAAACCTCTTAAGGATTTTTTATCCAATGCCGGTTTAACAGAATTCGGCCAAAAGGAAATATGATGGCGCCACGTACTGAAAAAGATTTCATCGGGGAAATCCAGGTCCCGGAAAATGTGTATTGGGGCGCCCAGACCCAGCGGTCTGTCCAGAATTTCAATATCGGCGATGAGACCATGCCCATTCCGGTCATCAGGGCATTCGGATATTTAAAAAAAGCGGCAGCCTTAGTGAATGGCGGCTTCGGTCTCCTGCCGGAGTCAAAAATTCAGATGATCGTACAGGTGTGTGATGAGATCATCAACGGTGACCTGGACGGTCATTTCCCATTAAAAGTGTGGCAGACCGGATCCGGGACCCAGACCAACATGAACGTTAACGAGGTCATCGCCGGCCGGGCCCGGGAACTGTCCGGTCAGATGCTGCATCCCAACGACGATGTCAATAGGTCCCAGTCCTCCAATGACGCGTTCCCCACGGCCATGCATATGGCAGCCTATGATCTGCTGGCCACGACCACGATACCGGCTTTGGAAGCCCTTCACCGGGAACTGGACCGGAAGAGCCGGGAGTGGGAGAACATTGTCAAAATCGGCCGGACTCATTTCATGGATGCAGTGCCGTTAACCCTGGGCCAGGAATTTTCGGGATATGCGGCCATGGTGGATCAGGATATCCGGGTGTTACTGGATCACCTACCTCTGTTGGCCCGCCTGGCCATAGGGGGAACCGTGCTGGGCACCGGCCTGAATTCTCCGGAAGGGTTCGACGGGAAAGTGACAAAAAAACTGTCTGAATTCACTGGATACACTTTTGTTCCGGCCGTCAGTAAAATTGCGGCCCTGGCGGCCCATGACGATTTGGTGGCCTGTCATGGGGCCCTTAAAACCGTGGCAGTCAGCCTCATGAAGATTGCCAATGACATCCGGATGCTGGGGTCCGGTCCCCGGTGCGGTATCGGAGAACTTCGGCTGCCAGCCAATGAACCGGGGTCCTCCATCATGCCCGGCAAGGTGAATCCGACACAGGCCGAAGCCCTGACCATGGTGTGCGCCCAGGTGATGGGCAATGACGTGACCCTGTCCGTGGCCGGGGCATCCGGTCATTTTGAGCTGAATGCATTCAAACCGGTCATTATTTATAATTTTCTACAGTCGGCCCGGCTGCTGGGAGATGCAGTGGATTCGTTCAGGAAACATTGTGTCCGGGGGCTTTTGCCCAACGAAAAAAACATCCAGGCCCATCTGGAGAACTCATTGATGCTGGCCACGGCCCTGGTCCCGGAATTGGGATATGACAAGGCCGCCGTGATCGCCAAAAAAGCCCATGCCGAAGGCATCACCCTGGAGCAGGCAGTCTGCGATCTAAAGTATTTGACCAGAGACGAATTCCGGAAATTGGTGGATCCCTCTGCCATGACCCGGCCGTTTAAAACAAAAAAATAAAAAGGGAAGGGGTTTATGCTGGAAAATGTCACGCTGTTCAAAGGCTATCCATTCAAAGTCGGACAGAAAATCCGCATTGAGGATTCCCCCCGGTCCGGAGACTGGGAAGTGATTGATGTGACCGATCACAAAGTCACCCTGCGCTGCCCCCTGTCGGGCAAAGAGTTTTCCTGGTCCCGGTTCTGTTATCAGGTGGAGGAAACCCAACGTTCTTGGCCGGATACGGAAAAGGAATGATGTCACCGTGGAAGTGATCCTGCTCATGGCCATGACCCTGGACGGGAAAATTGCCAGAACCCGGTCCGAACTGGTGAACTGGACCGGAAAAAAGACAAGCAGTATTTTGTGAAGGTGACCCGGAACGCCGGGGTAGTGATCATGGGATCCAAAACCTTTGATACCATCGGATACCCGTTGCCCGGAAGAAAAAATATTGTCATGACCAGGGATGTCACCCGTCAAAGTGATGATCCGTCCCTGGTGTTCACCGATCAGGCCCCGTCACGGATACTGGCGGATTTGAAGTATCAGGGGTTCGAGCGGGCCGCCCTGATCGGCGGATCGGTCATCAATTCCCTGTTTGCAAAACAGGGCCTCATCACTCAGATTCATCTGACCCTGGTGCCCAAAGTGTTCGGGCAGGGACTGTCTTTGTTCAATATCCCTTTGGATCTGTCGTTTGAATTTGATATGTGCCAAGAAATCGACAAAGGACATTTGCTGCTCATTTATAAGGTAAAATCATCATGACAAAAAAACAAAAGGAAAAAAATCCGTTGAAGCGCTTGATGGGATGGATTATTCAAGGCAATGAAAAAGCGGCCCGGGAAGGAAATCTCTGTCCTTCCTGAGTGAAGAAGAATGACCGGCCGGGCGCCGGAAAGAAAAAACAATCAGACTGAAAAGGAACGGCATGCACCCCCAGGCAGAAAATTTGTTAAAGAAGATTTCGTATATTGAAACCGACATGGAACTGCACAAACAGATCCTTGTAACCATCCCGTCGGACCGGAAAGACGACATGGAACAGGTAATGCATACCATTGCAAGCCGGAAACAGGAGATCCGGGATCTGCGCCGGGAGATTAAACGTCTGGATCCAATCGCCTATGACCGGATCATCGCCATTGAAAAGGGAACGAAAACCTTTAAAACCATGGCTCGGGACAAACGATTTGACCGGGTGGACACCCCGGATGAATCCGGCTTTTGTAAACTCAACCTGATCGACGGCACGGATGTGGACTGCCTGGTGGCGGCCCGGGAAGCGAACGGCGACTGGATGATTCTGACCCTGGAAGGGGAGATCAAACAGTTTTCCCATGTACTTGTGAAATAAGGAGACACATGATGAAGAAGCAGACGCATATGTCCGTTTATGTTTTCCGGGCCGTGATTCCGGCCGTTTTTCTGGGGATTATGGGTTGGAATGCCATGGCCTGGTCCGAATCGTCCCAGACATTTGAACCGGACCGGTTTATTGATCCGGACACGTGTGCCGGGTGTCATTCAGAAAAATTTGAACAATGGTCCGTTTCCATGCACAACCTGTCCCAAAAGGACCCGGTATATATCCGGGTAGCCCTGTTTCTTCGCCAGGGGCTGACCGATCAGGGGGAGATCGACGAGGCTGAATCCTGTGTGAAATGCCATACTCCGGTGGGGGTGATAACGGGATACCCGGAAAAACTGTCCGATGATCAGTCAAAGATCCCGGAGATCGCCACCCGGGGTATTCAGTGTGATTACTGCCATTCCGCCGTGAACCTGAAGAAAATGTACAACAATGGGCTGGTGCTGGAACCCGGATACGGCGAAGACGATCCCGGCATCAAGCGAGGGCCGTTTGAAGATGTTGAACCCGATTTTCACGAGGCCGCCTATTCCCCGCTGCACGACAGTGCCGAGTTCTGTGGCACCTGTCATGATGTCAAACACGTGACCTTTGGCACGGATCTGGAAACCACATACACGGAATGGAAAAACAGCCCGTATAATTCCGATGATCAGGAAAAGCGGATCACCTGCCAGGGATGCCACATGTACCAGCGGCCCGGCGTGCCTGCCACCGGCAGCACGGACCGGCCTGAAAACCCGGGCGGTTCCGCGGACTACAGCCAGGAAAGACCCCATACCTACACCCATTATTTTGTGGGGGGCAATTCCGGTGTGCCGGCATTTTTCGGGGATTCGGAAAACCGGGCATGGCTGAGGAACGCCTCCGGCATGCGGCAGAACTGGGCCTGGACCTGGCGAACCTGGATCAAAACCAGGTGGGGATCATTGTCTCCAATACCGGAGCCGGTCATTCCCTGCCCACGGGTCTGGCGGACATGCGCCAGATGTGGCTGGAAGTGGTGATCCAGGACAGGGACGGCAACCGGGTGTTTGAAACCGGGATCCTGGATGAGAAAAATGAGCTGCCGGACAACACCTTGATCTATAGAACCGTGTTCGGCGACGGCAAGGGCAATCCGGTCCTCAATCTGTCCAAGGCCAGGGAGATACTTCATGACAACCGGATCCCGGCCAAAGGCCAGGCCAGAGAGATCATCACCCTGGACCGGACCCTGGAAAAGGAATCAACGATTCAGGCCCGGCTGCTGTACCGGAGCATGCCCCAGAAGGTGCTGAACCTGCTGCCCGGCGAGCCTTTAGGGCCGCTGCCGGTGGTGGAGATGGCCCGGGTGTCCCGAACACTGTAAAATAAAGGACAAACTTATGCCGTATTGGCATTACGTTCTGAGCAGTTGATGCCGCTTCGGTATTCTCCACGAGCCGCATGAAACAGAAAGAAAAGGAGCAGCCAATGACAAACAATGTGGTAATTGCACTGTCCTGTGGAACCAATGATACCAACCGGGCGACCCGGGCCATTCACCTGGCCACCATCGCCCACAAGGAAGGGAAAAACACCACCCTGTTTTTACTGGACGAAGGAGTATATCTGGCCAAGCAGGGCATCATCACCCATGTGAGAGCCGCCACCGGGGATGTGGCTGATGATCTTCTGGCTTATCTTCAGGCCCATGAGGTGCCGATTCTGGTCTGTACCCCCTGTGCCGCAGCCCGTCAGATCAAGGAGACGGATCTCATTGAAGGGGCGCGCATGGCGGCGGCGGCGGAATTCATCAATATGTCCTGCGACGCCGCAGTGATCAGCCTGTAAATCCGTGACCCGTTAACTGGTGGATGATTCGAGAAAAGGAATTTCGTGGGACCAGCGGATATTTTTCTGATTGCCCTGGGCTTAGGCATGGATGCAGCTGCAGTGAGTTTGGCTGCATCGGCAGCCGGATATGCCGGCAATCCAAGGGCCGTATTCCGGCTGTCCTTTCATTTCGGACTTTTTCAGTTCCTTTTTCCGGTCCTGGGCTGGTTTCTGGGGCAGGGGCTGCTGGTGTTCATTCAGGCGGTCAGTCACTGGGTGGCGTTTCTGCTGCTGATAGTGGTGGGGGGGCGAATGGTGAAATCCGGGCTGGATCCCAATGCGGAATCCCATGCCAGAGACCCCTCCCGGGGGATGACCATGGTGATGCTGAGCATTGCCGTGAGCATCGATGCTCTGGCCGTGGGCTTGAGTTTTGCCATGCTGGGGGTGGCCATCTGGTTTCCGAGCATTGTCATCGGGGTGATCACCTCGGGCATGTCGCTGCTGGCCATCCGCATCGGCTGGCATCTGGGAGTGATGCTGGGCAAACGCATGGAGATCGTAGGCGGACTGGTCTTGATCGGCATCGGGTTCCGGATTCTGCTGGTGCAGCTTCTGGCTTAGCCGTGTTCGGGGGTCTTCTGTGGGGACGGCTGGACAGAAGATCCGCGCCAGGAGAGGCGCTCTGCCGACAGATGCTCATTAAGATTGTTTTTGCGGAGATGCGTTCAAATGCTGTCACCGGAGCTTTTCCATTACAATGACCCTGAGGGAAACTGCCTGCCGTCCGGTATCTCATGCGTGATCGATGCCCATGTGCATGTGTTCCTGGGCAAGGCGAATGCGGAATGCGGTGCGGTTATTCAAGCTTGACTTTGACGGCCTCCTCGGTTACTAGACAAGCATGACTCTTATTTCCCGCATCAGCCAGGATATTCAGGTGCCTGAAGAACAGGTGGCAGCGGTTCTGAATCTGCTGGACCAGGGTGCCACCATTCCATTCATCGCCCGGTATCGGAAGGAAAAGACCGGGTCTCTGGATGAGGTTGCCATCAGCCGGATCCGGGACCGGCAGCAGACCCTGGCGGCCCTGGATGCCCGGAAGGCCGCCATTCTTAAATCGTTGTCTGAACGGGATCTGCTGACACCGGAGCTGGAAAAAACGATTCAGAATGCAGCGACCTTGGCGGCCCTGGAAGACCGGTATGAAAAGTTCCGGCCCCGGCGCAGGACAAGGGCAACGACGGCCAGAGAACAGGGGCTGGCTCCTTTGGCAGATCTACTGCTGGCCCAGTCTCCGGGAACAAATACCAAAGAGGCGGCCGGACGGTTTGTGAATCCTGAAAAGGGCGTGGAAACCACAGATCAGGCCATGGCCGGAGCCAGAGATATCATCGCTGAAACCGTGAATGAAGATCCCGAAGTCAGGGAAGCGGTGCGGCGACTGTATGTGAAGCAGGGAATGATTCAGTCCCGGGTCAAAAAAGGGCAGGAGAACGCCGGTATCAAATTCGCGGATTATTTTGCCTGGCAGGAACCGGCATTCAAGGCCCCGTCCCACCGGGTGCTGGCCATGCTCCGCGGTGCTGCCGAAGGGGTGCTCACCCTGCATGTGACGTTCGATCCGGAAACAGCGGTTCGTACTATCGGCTCCTTTTATCTGAAAAACGGGTCTCTTCCTGCCGGGACCAGGTGTCGGCCGCGATCCGGGATGCCTACACCCGTCTTCTGGGCAAATCTCTGGAAAAAGAATGCCTTCAGACCCTGAAATCGGGGGCTGATCATCAAGCCATTCAGGTGTTTGCCCGAAACCTCAAAGACTTGTTGCTGGCGCCGCCTTTGGGAGAAAAACCGGTCCTGGCCGTTGATCCGGGGTTCAGAACCGGGTGCAAGATCGTGTGCCTGGATGCCACGGCAGACCTGTGTCATCACGACGTGATTTTCCCCCATTCCGGGGATGCCAAACGGAATCAGGCGGCCAGAACCCTGACAGATCTGGTGGACCGGTACCGGATCGAGGCAGTGGCCGTGGGCAACGGCACAGCCGGCAGGGAAACCCTGGCCTTTGTCCGTGAACTGGACCTGCCCGGCCATGTCCGGATTGTGATGGTGGATGAAAGCGGGGCGTCGGTCTATTCCGGGTCTGACATCGCTAGGCAGGAGTTTCCGGATCACGATATCACGGTGCGGGGTGCGGTGTCCATCGGCCGACGGCTGATGGATCCTTTGGCTGAGCTGGTGAAAATTGATCCCCGATCCATCGGCGTGGGCCAGTACCAGCATGATGTGGGCCAGAAACAGCTGCATCAGGCATTGGACGAAACCGTCCAGATCTGTGTCAACCAAGTGGGGGTGGAGGTCAATACTGCGTCCCGGGAACTGCTGGCCCGTGTGGCCGGATTGAACGATACCATTGCCGCCAACCTGGTGCGGTTCCGGCAGGACAACGGGCCGTTCACCACCCGCCGGGCGTTTCTCAATGTCCCTCGCTTAGGGCCCAAAGCTTTTGAGCAGGCTGCCGGATTTCTGCGGATCCGCAACGGGCACAACCCCCTGGACAGGTCGGGCATTCACCCGGAATCCTATGGGATTGTGGAACGGATGGCCCAAGACCTGGGGTGTGTTCCCGGTGACCTGGCGGGAAATCCGGGTCAAGTCAAGCAGATCGATCCCAAAGCCTATGTTACCGGCCAGACCGGTCTGCCCACCCTGACCGATATCCTGGCTGAACTCAGACAGCCGGGCCGGGATCCCCGGAAAGCATTTCAAACCGCAGCATTTGATCCATCGGTCCAGACCATCGAAGATCTGAGGCCCGGCATGACGTTGCACGGCATTGTGACCAATGTCACGGCATTCGGCGCGTTCGTGGATATCGGGGTGCACCGGGACGGCCTGGTGCACATCAGCCAGATGGCGGACCGGTTCATCAAGGAGCCCAATGAGGTCGTCACCGTGCATCAGCCGGTTCAGGTCCGTATTCTGGAAGTGGACAAGAACCAGAAACGGATCTCTCTTTCCATGAAACCGGCCTGAAAGAGCGGAAATCGGTGTTCTAAAAGCCGGGTAAAAAAACGAGGGCACATTGAAAAAGGTTCAGACCGTATTACATTGTTTGAAACCTTCAACAAAAAAGGAGAACAATCATGACTTCGACCAAATTGTCCGGCAATCCGGTTTCTCTGGCAGGTGATTTTCCGATCAAGGGAGCGGCGGGACCCAATTTTAGCGCTGTCACCCAGGATCTGTCTGAAATTTCTCTGGACCATTTCAAGGGAAAAAAGAAAGTGCTCAATATTTTTCCCAGTATCGACACGGATGTATGCGCGACATCCGTTCGTAAATTCAACGAAAAAGCCGCGGCCCTGGAAGACACCCGGGTGATTTGTCTGTCCATGGATCTGCCGTTTGCCCATAAACGGTTCTGCGGGGCCGAAGGCATTGAGAATGTGGTGTCTGCATCTTTGTTCAGAGATACAGAATTTGCAGAAAAAGCCGGCGTCCTCATCACGGATGGTCCCTTGAGGGGCCTGACGGCCCGGGCAGTGCTGGTTTTGGATGAAAACAATCAGGTGATGCATGCCCAGCTGGTGGACGATATCACCCATGAGCCGGATTATGAGGCGGCTTTAGCAGCATTGTAATGTTATCTCACAGGAGAGCGGATCATGAAAATTGTTCGCATGATGTTGGTTTGCCTGGTGGTTTTCGGGATGGCCATTGCTGCCTCAGCCTCCAGTAACTGGCTGCAGAAAGGAACGGATGCGTTAAAATCGCTGGACACCGGAGGGGCTGAAAACAGTGCCGCCATCGGAACAAACCTGCCCACATCCGATGTGATCGCCGGGCTCAAGGAGGCACTGGCGGTCGGATCGGAACAGGTGGTGCAGCAGCTGGGCCAGACTGACGGGTTTTACAATGACCCCCGGATCCATATTCCATTGCCCGAAAAACTGGCCACCGTGAAGAGCGCTTTGGACAAGGTGGGAATGGGATCTTTTGCCGGCGATGTGGAACTGAAACTGAACCGGGCGGCTGAGGCGGCAACGCCCAAGGCCCGGGAACTCTTTCTGAACGCCATCTCCCAGATGACCTTTGAAGATGCCAGGGGCATTCTGAACGGTCCTGAGGATGCAGCCACTCAGTATTTCAAAAAACCATGTCTCCGGATCTGGCCGAAGCCATGACCCCTGTGGTGGATGACACGCTGTCCGAGGTTGGTGCGGTGCAGTCCTATGACCGAATGATGGGAGAATACGCGGACCTGCCTTTTGTGCCGGATGTGAAGGCAGATCTCACCGATCACGTGGTGACCAAGGCAATGGACGGAATTTTTCATTACATGGCCAAAGAAGAGGCGGCCATCCGAAAGAATCCGGTCAAGCGGACCACCGATCTGCTCAAAAAAGTGTTTCAGTAAGATCGGTTTTTGAGCAGACAATAAAAAAAGCCCGATTCAGGTGGATCAGGCGTAGTAAAGATAACGGAAAAAGGGAGGGCGGTAAATATGGAATGTCAATTTCTGGGCGGAGCCGGTGAGGTGACCGGTTCCATGCATGTGTTGAACACCGGCCAAGATCAGATACTCATGGATTGCGGCATGTTTCAGGGACGGCGAAAAGAGAGCAATGAAAAAAACCGGTATTTTCCTGTGGATCCGGCAAAGATCACCAACATGGTGCTATCCCATGCTCATATTGATCATTCCGGGCGGATTCCCATGCTGACCCAGGCTGGTTTTTCCGGCCGGGTCATCACCACCCGGCCCACCCAGAATGCCTTGTCTTATATGCTTCTGGATAGCGGACATATCCAGGAATCCGATGCCCAGTACCTTAATTACAAATCTTTGAGAGCGTTTCTTTACGAAGAGGAGCAGAAAAAGAGAAATCAACAGTTGACCAACAAGGAAAAATCCCAAATCAAACGGCTGCTCAAGAAGACCCCTTATGACCTGGACACGGATGCCATTGCCAGGCTTCAGAATCAGTATGGCCTTGATACGGTTGTTCCCCTGTACACCCAGGACCATGCCAGGCAGGCTTTGTCGTATATCGACGGGTATCCGTTCAACCAAGAGATTCCTGTCGGCCGTGACATCACCGTCAAATTTTATGTGGCCGGCCATATTCTGGGGTCTGCTTTTTCTCTGTTCACGGTCAAGGATAACGGCCGTATCCGAAAAATTTTGTATACCGGGGATGTGGGACGTTTTGACAAGCCGATTCTCAAAAATCCGACACTGGCATTTGATGAAGAAGACACAAAGATCGATCTGATGATTATGGAAAGTACCTACGGGGACCGGGAGCACGGCCCGGTGGCGGACCTGGAAGGCAGCTTGAAAAAAGTGCTTCTGGACACCCATGAACGGGGGGGCTCCCTGATCATCCCCGCCTTTGCCTACGGCCGGACCCAGGAACTGATCTATGTGTTCCATAAGCTGTATGAATCCGGTCAGGTACCCCGGCTGCCGATTTTTGTAGACAGTCCCCTGGCATCCAATCTGACCCGGGTGTTTGGTGAACATCCGGAAACGTATGACAAAGAGACCCATACCACATTTTTGGAAAAAGGGCTGAACCCGTTTTATTTTGACAAGATCCGGTTTGTCCAGACCGTGGAAGAGTCCATGAAACTGACCCGGGATGAGACCCCCCATGTGGTAATTTCCGCCTCAGGCATGTGTGAGGCAGGGCGGATACTCCACCATTTACGTCATGGGATTCACAATTCCAAAAATACGATCCTGATTGTGGGGTTTATGGCCCAGCACACCTTGGGCCGGCGCATCGAGGAACTGGGTGCCCAGGTCGCCGAAGACCCCGGATCACCCAGCCCTGATGTCAAGATTCTGGGTAAATCCTATCCCCTATCCGCCCGGGTGGAAAAAATTGGAGGGTTCAGCGCCCATGCAGACAAGCATGAGCTGGACCGGCTGGTCACGCAGTCCAATCTTGATATTGACAAAATCGCCATTGTCCATGGGGAAGAATCCCAGAGCAGGGCCTTAGCCGCCCATTTGAAGGAAAATGGGTATGATGCGGTCATACCCGCTCCCGGAGAGGTTGTTTCTTTTTGACCGGCAATTCGAACGGTCATTTGTTTTTGGCGATGACCCAGACTCCGTGAACAATGCCGGGAATATATCCCAGCAGCGTGAGGACCAGGTTCAGCCAGAAGTGCTTACCGATTCCGACCTGGAGAAAAACCCCTAAAGGTGGCAGGATGATGACAATGATGATTTTGAGCAGTTCCATTTGTTTTGTACCTTCCCCGGATAACGGATTCAAAGTAACGGGTTCGAGCTATCAGGCCGACTGTTTACATCCCAGGATTATACACCAAATTTTACCCTGGAAAAAGAAAAAACAGATAATAAATATTGGACAACCGGTATTTCACGTTTTATGTTGATTCCGTATTTCGTTTTTCCCGGTTCTGGTACCAGGGAAATATTATGAATGACCGGTCTTGAAATTCAAGCAACAAAGACCGGTGACCGGGGCAGGCAGATATGCCCTGAAAGGATTTTTTTTACAATGACTGATACCATCAAGGCAGGTGACACCATTTCTGTGGATTACACGGGAAAGAAACAGGACGGCACCGTATTCGACTCTTCTGAAGGCAAACAGCCCCTCAAGTTCACCGTGGGGGCGGGAATGCTGATCCAGGGATTTGACGATGCGGTTGTGGGAATGAAACCGGGTGAATCCAAAACTGTGGAAATACCGCCGGATCAGGCGTATGGGCACCGCCATGAGGATGCGTTTGTGGACATTCCTATAGCACAGATTCCTGAGGAGATTCCGTTGAGTGAAGGCCTTGTTCTTCAGCTTCAGGATCCCCATGGACGCCCGGTACCGGCCACCGTTACCGAAATTACCGATGAAAACGTGAAAATGGACATTAACCATATGCTGGCCGGAGAAACCCTGATGTTTGATATTACGGTCAGGGAAACCGGATTGGATCCGGACGATCCAGGATGCGGTGCCGGCGGGTGTGAATCCGGTTCCTGCCAGGGGTGCTGATGTTCAATAGTGAGTGAAAATCATTTAAATGCGATCAGGTTCGGTGTCACCGAACCTGATCGTTTGTTTTATGTCACAGGGAACCCCAAAAAATGAAAATTGCCATGTGTCAGACCCGCCCGGTGTTAATGGATGTGACCGCCAATGTCGAAACCACCATCGATCACATCAACATGTGCAAGGAAAAAGGGGCGGATCTCATTGTATTTCCGGAACTGGCCCTGACCGGATATTTTGTGGGATTGGGGTATCATGAAGCGGCATTGACCATGGATTCCGCCTATATCCGCCGTATCGCAGCTGCCACCAGAGGGACGGCCGCCGTGGTGGGATTTATCGAAGAATCCCGGTCCATGAATTTTTATAACTCCGCGCTTGTGGCTGTGGACGGTGAGATTCAGTTTGCCTATCGGAAACTGAACCTTCCCAATTACGGGGTGTTTGAAGAAAGCAAATTTTTTTCTAGCGGCAAGCATATCAGAGTGTTCCGTCTTCAGGGCCTGAACATCGCGGTGTTCATTTGTAACGATTTGTGGCATCCCTCTTTGCCTTATCTGGGCATTACTCAGAAAGCCGATGTGTTCCTGACTCTGTTCAACTCATCCGAGGGGTCCATGGCGGAGGAATTCAGCAATATCGAAAGCTGGGAAATCATCAATCGGTTTTATTCCCGGATTTTTGGAATTTACAATATTTGCGTGAACCGGGTGGGAGATGAAGGCCCGGAAGCGTTCAGATGCGTGCCAGCCAAAAACGGAGAAACCGGTTTTCCGGATGCGTTCCGGCTGCCTGAACTAAAGAAGACCTACCATTTTTGGGGCAGCAGTGAAATCATCAATCCGTTCGGCCATGCGATCTACAAGGCGGCTAAAAATGATGAGGATGTGGTAATGGGGGGTATTTCAAAGGACATGCTCAGGCGGAAAAAAATCGTTTTGCCGTATTTGAAAAACGACGATCCGTATTTCACATTTCGTGAACTGGGCCGGATTCTTTATTCGCAGGGAGAAAACAGGTCATGACAACCGCAAAGCAATTGATTCTGGCAGTGGATGACAATCCGAAAAACCTGCAGTTTTTGGGAAAACTGCTCTCCAGCAGCGGATTTGAAGTGGCCATGGCCCAGAGTGGCCAGCAGGCGCTGAACTTCATGCTTAAAAATGAACCGGACCTGATTCTGTTGGACATAATGATGCCTGAAATGGACGGGTATACGGTGTGTGAAAAAATCAAGACCAATCTGGCGGCCCGGCATATTCCGATCATTTTTCTGACTGCCAAGACAGAAACCAATGATGTGGTCAAAGGGTTTGAGGTCGGCGGGGTGGACTATGTGACCAAACCGTTCAATTCTGAAGAACTGCTGGCCCGGGTCAAAACCCATATCGAGGTCAAAATCCTCCGGGGGCTTCTGCCCATCTGTTCCCGCTGCAAGAAAATCAGAGATGATCAAGGATTCTGGGAACAGCTGGAAAAATATTTTGAAGCCCATTCCAACCTCTTATTTTCCCACAGTATCTGTCCCATCTGCATGGATGAACTTTACGGGGATTCCGACTGGTATCGCAAATCCAGAAAATAGCAGAATCCGGCTTCCTTTTTTCTTCGCCGGTTGCTTTTTTTATCAATTGCGTTATCTTCTTTAGTTGTGATGTAAAAAACACATGTTTGTGAAAACCCTATTTGAAATACAGGAGAATATATGAGTACTGTTATAGCCATGGCCGGCAAGGGAGGCGTGGGAAAGACCACGGTGTCCGCATTAATCGTCAGATATTTCACCCGGCACGTCCAGGACCCGGTTCTGGCCATTGATGCCGACCCCAACAGCAACCTGGGGGAAACCTTAGGCATGGCCATTGAAAAAACCGTGGGCGATATCCGGGAGGATTTCATGAGAGATCCCCAGGGAGTGCCGTCCGGGATGGACAAAATCCTGTACCTGGAGATGCTCATGAATCAGGTGCTGATCGAAAACAAGAATTTCGATCTCCTGGTGATGGGACGTCAGGAAGGCCAAGGGTGTTACTGCATGGTCAACAATATTTTGAACCGGTTTGCCGATGAGCTGGAAAACAACTATAAATACATGCTGGTGGACAATGAAGCTGGGATGGAACATCTGAGCCGCCGCACCTCGGGAAAGGTGGATATGCTGCTCATGGTCACGGATTACGCGTTGCGCGGGCTCAGAGCTGTCGGCCGGATCAACGGCCTGCTGGATGATCTGAAACTGGACGTCCGTAGTAAGGGATTGATCGTTAATCGGGCGCCAAATCAACTGAACCAGGCGTTTTTGGATGAAGTGGAACAGATCGAGGTGCCGCTGATGTGTACCATCCCTCAGGATGACAACCTCCTGGAATTTGACATGGAAAGACGTTCCATGCTGGAACTGCCGGATGATTCACCGGCCGTGCTGGCAGTGAACGATCTGATGGAAAAAGTTCTCAAAGTCAAAGCCTGATTCTATGGGATACGTGTTTGATTTCAAAGAGGCGGGCCATTACGATGCCTGGTTTTCACAACCGGGAAACCGCCACTATTTTGACCTTGAAATCAAACTGATCCTGGATCTGATGGATCTGCGGCCCGGCCAGCGGGTGCTGGACATCGGATGCGGCACCGGTATGAGCCTTTTGCCCCTGCTGGACCGCGGGCTGAGCCTGACCGGTGTGGACCCTTCCACATACATGCTGGATGTGGCCCATGAGCGGCTGGGCAGTCGGGTGGATCTGCACCGGTGTCCGGCGGAAGCCCTGCCGTTCGAGGACAACGCCTTTGAAACCGCACTGTTTTTCACCAGCTTGGAATTTACGGACCGCCCGGCCAAGGCCATTGAAGAAGCGTGCCGGGTGGCACGGGAACAGGTGGTGATCGGGGTTTTGAACCGGCATGCCCCGGTAAATGTCTGTCGTCGGTGCAAGGGATTCGTGTTTCCCAGCATCTATTCCAATACCCGTTTTTTCAGCATCTGGGAACTCAGGAGGATGCTGTTCAGTATTCTGGGGGATGTGCCGGTTCACTGGCGGACTACGGCCCAGTTTCCGTTTCTTCGGGGAAAAGTTATTTCAGCCATTGAAAACAACCGGTGGGTCCAGAAATCCATTTTCGGAACATTTATCGGCATGCGGATCAAACCGGTGCCCAAGTTCAGGGTTCGCCCCATGCCGTTGAAGATCAAAAAGCACAAAATTCAGAACCGGGCCACCGAACTGGCCACCTCTTCTCGGGCCCGGATCAGGGATTGAGATGGAAGCGTATCTGTATGACAAACTGGAAAACAAGCGGGTACGGTGCCGGACATGCAGCCATTTCTGTGTGCTGACACCGGGCATTCGGGGAAAATGCGGGGTTCGGGAAAACAGGGAAGGCCGGCTCATGGCCCTGAATTACGGCAAAGTGATCGCCCATGGGGTGGATCCCATTGAAAAGAAACCGATCTATCATCTCAAACCCGGTTCCGGATCCTATTCCATAGCCACCCTGGGCTGTAATTTCACCTGCCGTTTCTGTCAAAATGCGGACATTGCCCAGATTTCCAACGATTCCGCCACCCGGATTGCAGGCCGCAGCATGACTCCGGAACAGATCGTGGCCAATGCAGTGGCTGCCGGGTGCCAGAGTATCGCGTATACCTATACCGAACCATCCGTGTTTTTTGAACTGGCTTTTGACACGGCCCAGCTGGCCAAAAACCAGGGTCTTTTCAACGTGTTTGTCACCAATGGATATATGAGTCCGGACCTGATTCATCAGATTTCGCCCTGCCTGGATGCGGCCAATGTCGATCTCAAGGCATTTGACGATGAATTTTACCGGACATTCTGCAATGCCCGGCTGACGCCGGTGCTTGAGAATCTGAAGCTCCTGAAGCAGGCGGGGGTATGGGTGGAGGTGACCACGCTGGTGATCCCAAGACTGAACGATCACCCCGGTCAACTGACCGCCCTGGCGAGGTTTATTGCGGATGACCTGGGGCCGGACACCCCCTGGCATGTGTCCCGGTTTCATCCGACCCACCAGATGACCGACCGGGGTCCCACGCCGCCGGACACGGTGGAGGCGGCCTGGCAGGTCGGAAAGGATGCCGGCCTGGATTACGTGTATGTGGGCAATCTACCCGGCTCGTCTCATACGCATACCTTTTGTCCGGACTGTGAGGCCCGGCTGGTGGAACGGCAGGGCTATACCATCCGCAACCATATGAAGGAAAGTGGCGTGTGCCCTGGTTGCGGCACCCGTATTTCCGGTATTTTCTGAGAGATCAAAAAAAATGTTGAACAATAAAATTCTGGATTACGGGAAAATGATCAAATTTTCCCATACCGTGTTTGCCCTGCCGTTTGCTCTTTCTGCGGTGGTTCTGGCCTGGCGGATACATGTGCCGTCCGCCTGGCAGCTGTTTCTGATTACAGCAGCCATGGTGGGGGCAAGGTCTGCGGCCATGGGGTTCAACCGTATCGTGGATGCGGACATTGATAAAAAAAACCCCCGGACCGCTGTCAGGGAAATTCCCAGCGGGGTCCTGACCAAGGTTCAGGCCCTGGTGTTTGTGGGGGTGTCTTCCCTGGTGTTTGTGGGGGCTGCGGCCCTGTTGTCGTCCTTGTGTTTCTGGCTGTCGATTCCGGTGTTGGGGCTGCTGTTTTTCTATTCCTATACCAAACGCTTCACCGTCCTGTGTCATCTGGTGCTGGGATTCGTCATCTCCCTGGCGCCGGTGGGGGCCTGGGTGGCGCTTACCGGAACGCTCAACTGGGGCATTGCTATGCTGGCAGCCGCGCTCTGGTTTTATATCGCCGGGTTTGATATCCTGTACGCCTGCCAGGACATCGATTTTGACCGGGAACACGGGTTATTTTCTCTGCCAGTATATCTGGGTCCGGCCCGGGCCATGCAGGTATCCAACCTGTTGCATGGCCTGTTTCTGGTATTTCTGCTGGGAATGTATGGGTATTTTGACATGCATGCCGTTTTTCTGGTGTTCTGGGGTGTGATTGCGGGGCTGATCGTTTTCGAGCATCGCCTGGTCAAGCCGGAGGACCTGTCCCGAATTGATGTCGCGTTTTTTCATGTGAATTCTGCAGTATCGGTGCTTTTGTTTGCCGGCATTCTGATCCAGGCCTTTCTCAGAGGGGGCGCATGACCGGTTCCCGGACTTTTGTGGTGGCCGTCAGCGGGGCTTCCGGCGTGATTTACGGGGTGCGTCTCATTTCAGCTCTGCTTAACCGCCGGATGAAGGTGGCCACTGTTTTGTCGGATGCCGGCGTCAAAGTACTGACCCATGAGATGGGATATGATGCGGAGGCCGGGTTTCCTTCCTTTCTGAAAGCAAATGGGGTCGACCCGATTCTTCTGAAGCATCTGTCCGTTTTTTCCCAGGATGAGATCGCAGCCGCACCGGCATCTGGATCGTTTCGTCAGGACGGTATGGTGGTGGTTCCCTGTTCTATGAAAACCCTGGCAGCCGTGGCAGCCGGCTTTGCCGACAACCTCATCACCCGGGCCTGTGACGTCACGCTCAAGGAACGGCGCCCTCTGATTATGGTTTCCAGGGAAACCCCCATGAACCTGATCCACCTGGAAAACATGGTCCGCCTGACCCGGGCTGGGGGCGTGATCCTGCCGGCCAGCCCCTCGTTCTACAGTTTTCCTAAAACGGTAGATGCGCTGGTGGATACAGTGGTGGCCCGGATCATGGATCATCTGGGCGTGGATCAGGCCTTGATGCCCCGGTGGGAGGGGATGAGATGACATCAGTGATCCCAGAACCGGTAATGGATCTGCTGCATTTGCTGCGGGATAACGGCATTGCTGCATTTGTGGTGGGCGGGGCCGTGCGGGACATGTGTCAGGAAAGGCCGCCTGAGGATGTGGATATTCTGGCCCATGCTTCCATCGATGTCCTGAAAACCCTGTTTAAAGGCAGGCCGGTCCGCGTGGTGGGCAATACCTTTCCGGTGTGTCTGGTCAATGATATCGAAGTGGTCCCCTGCCGCGCCGCATCCGGGCGGTTTCCTGAAGATGATCTGGCCATGCGGGATTTCACGGTCAATGCCATGGCATATGATCCTTTGGACAACCGGCTGGAGGACCCGCATGGCGGCCGGGGAGACTTGGAAAGGCGCGTCATTCGCTTTACAGGCGATCCCTCCGCCCGGATCAAGGAAGATCCGGTGCGCATGATCCGGGGGTGCCGGTTTGGGGCGCTGCTGTCCGCAAGGCTGTCGGAAGCCGCCCAAAAGGCGATTCATGATCATGCCAGTTTGCTGGCCCCGGAAGTCCCTGGGGAGCGGATCCGCAATGAACTGCTCAAGGCCATGGCCCTGCAAAGGCCGTCCGATTTTTTTCGCTGCCTGCATGACACCGGCCTGCTGGCCGGCATCCTTCCCAGTCTGGACCGGTGCTACGCGCTGGACGGGGGGCCGTTTCACGGAGAAACGGTTTTTGAGCACTGCATGCTGGTGGGGGATTCTTTGCCGGCCCGTCAGCCTCTGCTTCGGCTGGCCGGATATCTGCATGATGTCGGTAAAATGGATGCCCAAGGAATCAAAGAAGGGCGGATCACGTTTCACGGCCATGAGACCCGCATGGAAGCCCTGGTCACCGATCTGGACCGGCTGCGGTTTTCCGTGCCGGAAAAAGCGTATATCCTGGCTCTGGTCCGCTGCCATATGCGGCCTCTGGCTGAAAAAACACGGCCCAAATCGATCCGGCGCCTTCTGGCCATGCTGGCGCAGAACCGGATCTCTTTTCAGGATTTCATGCGGATGCGCATTGCCGATAAAAAAGGCAATCTGGCCAAATCTCCCTATACCCTGGCAGATATCCGGCTCCGGGTTGAAAAGGTATACCAAGAAATGACCCGGCAGACCGCGTTTCAGCCGGATGACCTGGCAGTTTCCGGGGAGGATATCATGGCTATACGCAATATTGATCCCGGGCCGGAAGTGGGCCATATCAAACAGCTGCTGTTTGAAAATGTGCTGGATGATCCCTCCCTCAACACCCGGGAAACCCTGGTGCAGATGCTCAAAGACATGGACTGAGAGGAACGGCTTTTATGGAAGATATTGTGCTCATCAACATCACCGGCCCGGACCGCCCCGGACTGAACGCCTGTTTTGCCGGAATTCTGGCCCGTTACAATGTCCGGGTTCTGGACATCGGCCAGTCGGTCATTCACGAGCATATTTCTCTGGGCATTCTGGCAGCCATTCCCTGTAAAAAGGATTTTTCCGCGGTGTTCAAGGACATGCTGTTCGAAGGGTATCAACTGGGACTGAAGGTGGATATCAGGCCGGTGGTGCCGGACAGTTATGAAAAATGGGTCCATGCCCAGGGCAAGGAGCGCCGGATCATCACTATACTGGGGCCGGCCATCAGTGCCCGTCAGATCGCGGCCGTATCATCGGTCTGCGCTGAACAGGGACTGAACATCAATTCCATTACCCGGCTCACCGGCCGGATTTCTCTTCTTCATCCCCAGCCCCATCCCCGGGCGAGTATTCAGTTTTCCGTATCCGGCACCCCGAAGCAGTTCGGAGAAATGCGGGGCCGCTTCATGGAGATCTCCCGGGCCACCGGCGTGGACATCTCCTTTCATGTGGACAATATTTACCAGAAAAACCGCAAACTGGTGGTATTTGACATGGATTCCACCCTGATTCAGTCCGAGGTGATCGTGGCGCTGGCCGAGCTGGCCGGTGCCGGTCCCGAGGCGGAACAGATCACCCGATCCGCCATGCAGGGAGAAATGGATTTCAAGGAAAGCTTCCGGCGGCGGGTGGCCCTGCTCAAAGGACTGGCACAGCCCGATCTGGAACACATCCTTCAGACCCTGCCGTTAACCGAAGGGGCGCAAATGGTTACCGCCACGCTCAAGCGCCTGGGTTACAAACTGGGGATCCTGTCCGGCGGGTTCACCTTTGTGGGGAACTATCTCAAGGAAAAGCTGGGATTTGACTACATGTATGCCAATGAACTGGATATGGAAGACGGGGTGGTCACCGGCCGGGTTAAGGGCGAGATCGTGGACGGCGAGAAAAAAGCCGTACTGCTGCGGGAAATCGCCCAGAAGGAAAATCTGTCCATTCAACAGACCATTGCCGTCGGCGACGGGGCCAATGACCTTCCCATGATCTCCATTGCCGGGTTAGGCGTGGCGTTCAATGCCAAACCCGTGGTGAGAAAAGAAGCGGCCAGTGCCATCTCCACTACCGGGCTGGACGGGCTGTTGTACTTGATGGGGCTTCATGAAAGGGAGATCCGGGAATCGAGTTTATAGAAGCAGGGGGGTTAAAAGCGTGGCCACGAGGCCTGCCGTGATGAGGCGCATGACTGCGGCGATCACAGCCGCTCCAGAATCCGGCCGATCAGTACGCTGATAATGATGGCAACACTCACCTTGCCGGTGAGAAACACCTTGGCGATAATGGGGTAGGCCTTGTTGAGCATGGCATCAAACACCCCGGAGATGTGATAGGGGGCAAAAAGCAGTCCTGTTTCCTCACCAGGTTAGTTTCTGCCATGTTTTCAGCATAATCCTGTATGGCTTTGCCGCCGAAACGATCTATAGGAATACTGGTCATTCGTTCCTTGAAAATGACCACATCAAGATCCGGCAAAAGCATTTTAATGGCCCGTGCCAAGGGCAGCCCGTTTTCCATTATTTCAAGGGCGTGAGAGTTGCCGCAGATAAAATTCAGGCCAAGTTCCCGGGCTTTTTGCACTAAGGCATGTTCGGGAAAAACCTGGCTGATGGAAGCCAGCACGGTGTCCACCTTGAGATGTTCTTTCAGAACCCGTTCCATATGAACCGGGGTGAATCCAGTGTGAGGGAAAATATGCATGATTTTGTTGACAGTTTTATCGGGAAATCCCTCAAGGATCAGCCCCCGCGTGCATACGGCGGTCTCCATGATCTCAATACAGTTTCGGATTTTGCGTTCTTTCTCCAAAATTTGTTTTTCGGCCTCAAGAGCCATGAACCGGTCCAAACGGGAAAGGATATCTCCCAGGGTAGAGACGTCCTTCAGCGTATTTCCCACAAACACGATATTGCCTGGGATGTGGCTGTAGCTGATGTTGACATACCCGGCGTCATGGTCATGAAGGAAAGCGATGCCGGGATGAAGCCTGTGAAAAGCCTCATGAAGTTCAAATACAGACACGTTGTACAGATCCAGGTAAGTTCGGAGCAGGACACCGCCCGAATTCGAAGCATCGGCAATGGGATGATGCGCGATGATGGCATCCACGCCGGTGGCTCCGGCAAGTTCGATGGCACTTTCGGTCAGGGTCATCGCCACCGGCACCTTCTTCAACTTCTGGCTGGGACGTCCCCACACAAGCCCCGGGTTTCCGTGACCGCTTTCCCGGGGATGCCCGATGATTTGGTGACCACAAAGGGATTGTTTCCTGTCCGGGCATCGCCCAAAACCCTTCCTCCGGTAATGGTGTCGAGGGTCATGTTCAGATCATTCACAGTGATGGGCATCTGAATGTTTCCTCCTCTTATTATTGCCGCAATCCAAGAGTGGTGGGATTAGTGTGCGGCGGTTAGCAGGAAAACAGATTGACAAGGCCTGTTTTTGCAACCCGTTTTTTTATGACGGTAATATCGGTGATGTAAAGATCCTTTTTTTCATCCGTTGCAACAGAACCGATCCTGAAAATGTATATTTGCGATCAAGGCGGTTTTTCTCCATCATTTCCTGCCGCACGTGGCTGATGGCATCCCCAATGGCCAGGGTATCCGGAATTTTCAACCCGGGTTTGTCAGGCCTGGAGGCATTATATCCTGCTATAGTCCCGGTGCAGATAGCTTCTGTGTGGCCGACAAAAAGGCCGGCTTCCTTCCAGCGAACGGATGCTGCCGCCATGCATAGAAACGCCGGTTATCCTGCTCTGCAGAAGGATGTTGACACCCCGGTCCGTCAAAAGCTGTCGAACAGCAGGTTGAATGGTGGCCACGTTGTAGAGACTGGCATGCCGGTCTCCCCGGCAGAAAGTCAAGTACCTCCGGCAAAGCCGGAGGTACTTGACTTATTGGTATAAATCTTATTATGGATGTTAATCATTTATTTGGATTGCTCAGGATGATACACATTTCCAGGTTCATACTTCAGGAGCGGCCTTGGTCTGTGTATAAAGGAACGGTTGATGAAAAAGGGAAAAAGCGGTTCTGAGAAATTGGGTGGCAGCCATACCCAGCGGACTTACGAGGGGATTAAGCAGATGCTTTTTATAAACGCCATTTCACCGGGGCAGAAAATATCCTATCGGCAGCTGGCTGAGCATCTCGGTATGAGCATGACTCTCGTGATTTAGGCGTTAAAGAATCTTGAGTTTCAGGGCCTTGTGCGGTATGTACCCAATAAGGGCTATGCAACTGAGCCGATGAGCATGCAAAAAGTTCAAGAGATCTATGATATGCGCGAAATGATCGAACGATCCCTGCTTCCGAATGTTATCGATAATTTGACCGTGGAAGGCATCCGATGCCTGAAAGAACTGTTGGAGCCGACAGAGGTGGGGCAAGATGATCAAGCTTTGAATCAGCGCCTGATTCGGGACAGAAAATTCCATCAGTTGCTGGCCTCATTTTCCGGAAGACGAATCCCATGTCAGATGCTTCGGTATCTGTTTGATCTTCTATATTTGAAATATCGCGGTAGTCTGCTGTTTATCCATTCTGAGGATCCGATGGGGTCCCAGCATCAAAGGATCTTTGAGGCCGTTATTTCCCATGATCCGGATGAGGCTGACAAAGCACTTCAGTCTCGTGTCAGACAGATAAAGGCCCAGGCTCTTAAATCCCTGGGGAAGCTCATGGCAGAAAAAAAATGACCGAAAATCATCGCATATTCATACTGTTCACCCGGCACCGGGCAGGTTGGTGTGAGGGGCTTTTCAGGGAATGGACCGGGATTCCCGTATGCTATGATTATTAAAGGTCGTTTATTGAGGTAGATTTGCCCTATTCATCTTTTTCAAGATAGAACTTGAGGCCGCCTTTTTGTACCAGGAATTTGTACCAAAAGTCCTTTAGGCAACCCCCAGAAACACAAAACCCCCGAAGAACGGGGGCATTGTAGTATCTGGTAGCGACGCAGGGACTTGAACCCCGGACTCTGCGGATATGAGCCGCATGCTCTGACCAGCTGAGCTACGTCGCCAAAAACCCATTGAATTTATCATAAACCGTTTCTGTTTGTCAAACATTTTTTTATTTTTACCATAAATTCAGAGGCGGTTAACAGCCGGAAAAATTCGTGTTTTATCGGATCATGCCAGGCCGGAACGTTCCGGGGCGGAGGCGGCAATGGTCCGGAACAGGGCCCGATCGCCCCGGTCAGGCCCCAGGCCCGAGCCGGTAACCACGATGGCATGGCTTGGGCAAAGGAGGCGATCATGAATCAACGGTCCGGGTCATCCATGTGTGAATGAGGTCCCGGCACCGGATTTCTGCCCGGGGCAGGGCCTTGCCGGACTGTCTGGCGGTCATTCCGGTCAGGGTGTCTGTCAGCAAAGCAGAATGCTGAAGCGTGGTGAGCCGGTTTCTGAGCATGGCCGCGCCCTTGGGGGGATCGGTATTCAGGGTGTTAAGAATGCCGGTCATCTCGGGCATCATCATGTGGGTGCCGTAATACCGGGTCAGCGCCTGCCAGGCCTGGTCCCGGCCCCAGGGCGTCTCCAGGGGCCGGGACACTTGTCTGAACGCGGAAAAAAATTCATCGGCCCGGTTCGGGGGCAGGGTGGAAAGACCCTGGTCTTGAATTTGATAAGGCAGCATGGTCAGGGCGGCGATGCCCTGGCAGTCCAGATCGGCGAACAGGACGATCCCCAGTTTCCGGAACAGGAGGTCAGTGGGTTGGAAAAAGACAAAATTGCCCAGGCTATAGAAAATCGGGGTCTTTTTATGGATCTGGAGCCCCTGGGGCACATGGGGATGGTGGCCTACCACCAGGTCTGCCCCGGCGTCTGCCAGGCCCTGGAATGCCTGGGTCACATAAGGAGGGGGGAACGGCACATACTCGATGCCGCAATGGGCAATGACGATCACCAGGTCAACTTGGTTTCGCAGGCTCTTGACCCGTGCCTCCATCAGGGCCGGATCCCATCCCATGACCCCGGGGGTCTGGGCCGTAGCTGCCGTCAGGTCCTCTCCTTCACTGAAATTGAGAATGCCGATTTTCAGCCCGGTTTTCTCCAGGATCAGGGGGGTGGCGGCCATGGCCAGGTTCCGTCCGGCCCCGGTCCACCGGATTTTGCTGCATGACAGGGTTTCCAGGGTGTGCTCAAATCCTTTGAGTCCGCAGTCCCAGATATGGTTGTTGGCCAGTGTGACCGCATCCACTTCTAATATTTTCAGGGCTTTTGCATGTTTTGGATCAGCTTTGAACGAGGCACCGCTTTTCACGGTAAAATCGCTGGTGCGGGTGAACGGGGTTTCTAAGTTGAAGATTTTCAGGTCCGCTGCCTGGATGGGCGCCAGCAGATCGCCATACACAGCGGCCGGATCCGTTGCCATGAGCGGTTCAAACGCCCGGATGGGAGCCCAGTCCCCGGTAATGCAGATCCGGATCCGTTCATGGGTCCGGCCCGACTCCCAGGTGCCGGTATGCCAGTCAAAATCCAGGATCATGAGGCTGTTCCTTTTCGGTAGAAGATGGGCAGACGGGAGGTAAGCCCGGCAGTAATCTCGTAATTGATGGTGCCGGCGAGACCTGCCAGCTCATCGGCGGATACGGTTTCGTTTCCTTGGCTCCCCAGGACCATCACCGGATCCCCCTCAGCGGCATCCGGGATCTGGCCTACATCAATCATGGTGAAATCCATGCACACCCGGCCGATCACCGGTGCCCGCTGTCCTTTTACCAGCATGTGGGCCCTGCAGGACAGTCTCCGGGGATAGCCGTCCGCATATCCCACCGGGACCGTGGCGATGGCAGTGGGGCGGTCCGTGACGTGAGTGCTGCCGTAGGACACGGCAAATCCTTTGGGGACCTGCTTGATCTGGGTGATTTCAGACACAATGGACAGGGCCGGGGTGAGCCGGGAGCCGTCCACCCCCGGACCGGGGCACAGCCCGTACAGGGCGATGCCGGGCCGAACCAGGGTGAAATGGGTCCGGGGCAGGGTCAGGGTGGCGGCGCTGTTGGCGGCATGGATGGCTATGGGCAGGCGGTTGGCGGCATCCAGATGGTCCAGCACCCGGGTGAACAGGGCCAGCTGCTGCCGGGCATGGGTTTGGTCAACGGCATCGGCATTGGCAAAATGGGTGAAGATACCCTCGATTTTCAAGTGATCCAGCTGTATCATGGAACGGATATCCGCCAGGGTCTGGTCCATGTCCAGGCCGGGGCACAGGCCCAGGCGGCCCATGCCGGTGTCAAGTTTGATGTGGGCCAGGACAACGGTGCCGGCTTTTTTGGCTGCGGCATTGACTGCTCTGGCTTTGTCCAGCCCGGTGAGGGAGATTCGGATGCCGTGGCCGGCCGCAGCCGCAGCCTGGTCCGGCAGGGTGTTGCCAAAGACCAGAATGGGGGCTTTAATCTCGGCATCCCGGAGCTTAAGCGCCTCGGCCATGCGGGCCACTCCCAGCCATTCCGCTCCGTGGGACAAGGCGGTCTGTGCCACGTGAACAGCCCCATGCCCATAGGCATTGGCTTTGACCACCGCCATCACAGATGTCTGGGGGCCGCAGGCCTGTTTCAGCACCTGAATGTTTTTTGCTATTGAATCCAGATCCACCTCGATGCGGGTGGCAGGGACTTTTGAGACCAGGGTGCGGTGCAGCGGCAGAACCGGGGAGGGGGGAAAACCCGTAGGATCCCCAAAAGCTTGGCATCGGCCGGCCGGGATCATGGTTGTAAAACAATGTCATCTAAGATCCGTTCGCTAATGTGCCGTTGAACCGGGGCTGTGAAATCCGCCAAAGTCAGTCCCATCTTCACTTTGCCGTCCAGGGTCCGGACAGACAGGGTGCCAGTTTCTTTTTCCTTTTCCCCGATGGTGAGGATCAGGGGGACATAGTTGACCTGGGCTTCCCGCACTTTTTTCTTCAGGGTTTCGTTGCGGTTATCCACTTCACACCGGATGCCGGCAGTTTCCAAATCTTTTTTCACCTGGTCGGCATGATCGGCCAGATCCTGGGTAATGGGCAGGACCACCGCCTGGACCGGGGCCAGCCACAGGGGGAATTTTCCGGCAAAATGCTCCACCAGAATACCGAAGAACCGCTCCATGGAGCCGTAGATCACCCGGTGGATCATGATGGGCCGGTGTTTTTCATTGTCCCGGCCCTTGTAAGTCAAATCGAACCGTTCCGGCAGCGCCATGTCCAGCTGCACGGTTCCGCACTGCCAGGTTCTGCTCAGGGCATCTTTGATGTGGATGTCGATTTTGGGACCGTAGAACGCGCCATCCCCTTCGTTGATGACATAGTCGTGGCCGTAAGTTTTCAGGGCTTTTTCCAGGCCGGAGGTGGCTTGTCCCCACTGGGCATCCGTGCCGATGGATTTTTCCGGCCTTGTGGACAGCTCCAGGTGAAAGCTGAGCCCGAATTTCTGATAGATCTGTTCCGCCAGGCGCAGCACTCCCAATACTTCCTGCTCAATCTGATCCGGGGTCATGAAAATATGGGCGTCATCTTGGTGAAAGGACCGGACCCGGAACAGCCCGGACAGGGCTCCGGACAGTTCGTGCCGGTGCACCAGGCCTACCTCCCCGGCCCGCAGGGGCAGATCCCGGTAGGAATAGGACCGGGTCTTGAATAGGATCATGCCGCCGGGGCAGTTCATGGGTTTGATTGCGTATTCCTCGTCATCAATGAGACAGGTGTACATGTTTTCCCGATAGTTGTCCCAGTGTCCGCTTTTTTCCCACAGTTTTCGGTTGAGAATGACCGGGGTCTTGGTTTCCACATATCCTGCGGCCCGGTGGGTTTCCCGCCAGTAATCCAGCAGCGCGTTCCACATGTCCATGCCTTTGGCGTGGAAAAAGGCCATGCCCGGGGCTTCATCATGAAACGAGTACAGGTCCAGCCGGGTGCCCACCTTGCGATGGTCCCGTTTTTTGCCTCTTCGATCAGGTGCAGGTACTGGTTGAGTTTCTTTTTGTCGAAAAATGCGGTGCCATACAGGCGCTGGAGCTGTTCCCGGGACGGGTCGGCCCGCCAGTAGGCCCCGGAGATTTTCATCAGTTTGATGCCCTTGATCATTCCGGTGTGGGGAATATGAGGCCCCCGGCACAGGTCTATGAAGGCCCCGTTTTGATACAGGGATATCTCCTGGTCGGAAAGCTCGTTGATCAGTTCGCATTTAAACGGGTTGTCTTTAAAGATTTCCAGGGCTTTCTCCTTTGAAACCACCTGCCGTTCAAACGTGTTTTTTGCCTTGATGATTTTCTGGATTTCGGTTTCGATCCGACTTAAGTCATCTTCGGAAACAGGGGGCATGTCAATGTCATAGTAAAACCCGTCCTCCACCACCGGGCCGATGGTGAGTTTTGCCTCCGGATACAGATTCAGGACCGCTTCGGCCATGACATGGGCTGCGGAATGGCGCAGGACTTCCAGGGCAATATCGTCATTTGCCGTGATGAATCCAATTTGGGTGTCGGCTTCAATAGGGCGGCTCAGGTCCAGCAGCTGACCGTTGATTTTCATGGCCACGCAGTTTCTGGCAAATCCTTCGGAGATGCTTTTTGCCACATCCATGCCGGTGGGAAAATCGTCAAACTGCTTTATACTGTTATCTGGAAATGTTATGGTAATCATCTTGATTTTCCATTGTATTTAATAGGTTTTAGATATAAAAATATAGATTTTAAATAAAGTACCCCCAACAATCAAGGGAAAAGATGCTCTCATTTACCTTTATCGAATCGGATGCAGACCTGGAAGACGTCTGTGAAAGGATTTCTGAAAATGCCATCATCGGGGTGGACCTAGAGGCGGATTCCATGCATTCCTTCAAGGAAAAAATCTGCCTGATCCAAATTGCCACCAGGGACGAGGCCTTTCTGGTGGATCCGTTTACCATTAACCGGTTTTCACCGCTTGTGGCGGTGCTGGAAAATCCAAAGATCGTCAAGGTGTTACATGGCGCGGATTTTGATGTGAGGAGTCTGGACCGGGAAATGGGCGCCCGGATAGACAATTTGTTTGACACCGAGATCGCCTGCCGGTTCCTCAATATGCGGGAAAGGGGTCTGGCTGCCCTGCTCAAGGTTTTTTTCGATGTGGACGTGGACAAGAAATTTCAGAAAAAAGACTGGTCAAGACGGCCTCTGGAACCGGACATGGTGGCCTATTCCGTGGGAGATGTGGATCATTTGATCGCCCTGCATGCCAAACTGGTGGAGGGCCTGAACGCCATCGGCCGGCTGCACTGGGCCGAAGAAGAATTCGAGGCCCAGGCCCGGGTCCGATATGAAAACAACCTCGTCCCCCCGTTTTCAGAAAAATAAAAGGGGCGGGCAAGCTGGACAACCGCAGTTTGGCCGTGCTGGAAAATCTGTTGATCCTGCGGATGACCCTGGCTGAAAAAAAAGATGTGCCCCTTTTCAAGGTGATGTCAAACCAGTCGCTGCTGGCCATGGCTACCGGCCGGCCCAAATCTGTCGGGGAAATGGTGCCCCAAAGGATACTCAGCAAACGCCAGGCCCAGATGTTCGGGCAGCAATGTATTCAGGCGATTGAGGATGCCATGGCCCTGCCTCATAAAGAGCTGCCAAGCTATCCGAAAACCGTGATGCCCCGGAAAACCCCACAGGTGATGGCCCGTATCACGGCCCTGAAGGCCATGCGGGAAAAGCAAAGTGACGTGCTGGGCATGGAGTCGGGGTTTCTGATCAACAATGCCACCCTCACGGCTATTGCCCTTGAAAATCCGGCCACCCGGGCGGAATTGGATACCATGGGCCTGCTTCGCAACTGGCAGAAAGAAGTGCTGGGGGATACGATTGTAAAGACACTGAAATAATCAGATCGGGGTCAGGCCTGCGTTATTGTAGGGCCTGACCCCACCTATCGGGAGGGGAGATGACACAGATTGGTTTTTCGAAAATGGAAGGGCTGGGTAATGATTTCATTGTCATGGATGACCGGAACGGATCCATTGAAAATCAGATTTCCTATCCGCTGCTGGCAGAATTTTTGTGTGACCGGCATTTCGGGATCGGTGCGGACGGCATCATCCTGGTAAAACCGTCAAAAGACCATGACATCCGGTTTTTGATCTATAATTCGGACGGATCCCGGGCCGACATGTGTGGCAATGGAATGCGCTGTTTTGCCAGGTACCTGTATGAGAAAAAATCATCGGCCGGAAACAGATCCGGGTGCAGACCGATGCGGGTACGGTCGTGCCTGAGGTGATGGTGGATCAATCCGGCCGGGTCACTGCCATCGCAGTGGATATGGGGCCGCCGGTGCTGACCTGCAGGGACATTCCGTTCGTCAGTGACAACGACACCGCCATCGAGGAATCCATGGATTTGGGAGACGGCAGGGCCGTGACCGTGACCGCCGTGGGCATGGGCAACCCCCATGCCGTGGTGTTTGTGGAAGATCTGTCCGAAGTGGATGTGGCCGCTCAGGGACGGGACATAGAAGTTCATCCCCGGTTTCCCGCCAAAACCAATGTGGAGTTCATCCAGGTGATGGATGACCAGACCTTGAAAATGAAGGTATGGGAGCGGGGGGCCGGCATGACCCTGGCCTGCGGTACTGGTGCCTGTGCGGCTCTGACGGCGGCTCATGTCACCGGACGGACCGGCAGACGCGCGACGGTGATTCTGGACGGCGGAGAGCTGTCCATTTTTTGGGACCCCGCAAGCAGCCACCTGTACAAGACCGGCCCGGCCCGCATGGTGTTTGAGGGAGTGATTGAGATCCGGTCCCCTGGCGAAAGAGACAAGGAAAAGGAATAATGGCCGGGCTGTTTGTTCTCAACTGGACACCGGTTCTGCTGCTGACCTTGCTGGCTGTCGTTTTCGGGCAGTCGGCCCTGGCTGTGGGAAGTTCGCTGGGTTCCATCTCCTCGCCTTTCAAGGTTGCTCTGGCAACGGCCATGGCCGGATTGATAAACACCGCAGCAAGGCAGGCCTTATGAACCCATCGTATGCTTCCATCAGAATCACTCCGGACCAGGCCGCACAGATCGCCCGGCAGCTGTATCAGCTCTCCGGCGATATCGAGACGCTGCCCGGCGAGTTGGATTTCAATTTTAAAATTACGGACACCAGGCAAAGTTACATACTCAAGATCAGCCGGCCGGAGGTGTCTCCCGGTTATATCGAATTTCAGCAGGTCCTGCTGGATCATGTGAATGGATCAAAGAACCCCGTGGTCAGTCCGGAAACGGTTCCGGCCGTGGACGGCAGATCCATCTCACGGATCGTGGATGAAGCCGGTAACCCCCGGCTGGTCCGCCTGTTGACCTGGATCGACGGCCGGCTGTGGTCAGATGTCAACCCCATCACCGACCGGCTCCTTGAAAGCCTGGGCCGGCAGGCGGGACAGGTGACCACCGCCCTGCAGGGGGTTGATCATGATCTGGCGCATCGGGAATTGGTCTGGGATTTGGCTCAGGCGGGCTGGATCCAGAATCACGTGCACCTGTTCACTGGAAGCCAGAAAAAGACCATCGAATTTTTTTATCACCGGTTCACACAGATTCAATCCGTTTACCAGAGCCTGCGCAAAAGCGTGGTGCACAACGACGTCAACGATAACAACGTGGTGGTGACCCAAGACCGGATTCATCCGGAAGTTGCGGCCATTATCGACTACGGGGATGCGGTGTATACCCAGACCGTCAACGACCTGGCGGTTGCCGTGGCCTATGCGGCCATGGGCAGGCCCGATCCGCTGGCGGCGGCCCGGTGCGTGGTCAAGGGATATCATGGAGTATTCCCCCTGGAACCGCCGGAGCTGGACCTGCTGCATACTCTGGTGGCCATGCGCCTGGTGATCAGTGTCACGAAATCGGCCCTCAACCGGGTCAAGGAGCCAGAAAACACCTATCTGCAGATCAGTGAAAAATCGGCCTGGGATCTGTTGACACAGTGGCAGGCCGTGGATGAAAACCTGGCCCATTACAGTTTCAGGCAGGCATGCGGAATAGCACCCCATCCCGGGGAACCGGAATTTCTCTTGTGGGCCCAAAAACAGAACCTCCGGTTTTCAGATCTGATAGGCACCGCTGATCCCTTTTCTCGAATCACTCCGGTGCCGGTTCCCGTGGACTTGAGCGTGGGGAGTGCCTGGCTGGGGCATGCCAGGGAGTTCACGGATCCGAACCGGCTGGCCTTTGAGCTGGACTGTCTTTCCCGGCAGCAGAAAGGAGCGGTACCGGCAGGCGGATATCTGGAATATCGGTCCGAGCCGTTTCTGAAAACCTATGGGGCCGGCATGGAAACACAGGGAGACATCCGGGCCGAGGGCAACAACGGACCCGTTTGCCGCAGCCTGCATCTGGGTACTGATGTGTGGGCCAAACCGGGAACCCCGGTCCACACCCTGTTTGACGGCCGGGTGGTGCAGGTCTGGACGGCGGGCAATGACGGTTCTTTAACGGAAACGGAAACCGTAACTAAAACTGACGGTCCGCTAGGCAGTGCCGCGCTGATGCTGGCACATCAGACCCTCGGAGGCATGGCATTTTTTACGCTTTACCTCGGTCTGGATCCGGAATGTCTGAACCGGCTGCACAAAGACCGGGCCGTTGAAAAAGGGGAGGAGCTGGGGGTAGTGGCCGCCCGGACAGCGGGTGAAAACCGGGTACCCCATCTGCATTTTCAGGTGACACTGGACCGGATGGGACAGGGATGTACATTTCCAAGGGTGGTATTTCCAGACCAGAGACAGGTGTGGCGGAGCATCTGTCCGGACCCCAACCTTTTTTTAAAAAATCAGTCTTTGGCGCAGGGGCCGGGTGTGGACACGGACACGGTCCTGGCATTCCGCTGCCGGCACCTGGGTAAAAGCCTAAGCCTGTCTTATGATACACCGCTGAAAATCGTGCGAGGCAGCGGCGCATTTCTGGTGGATGAGGCCGGCAGACCGTATCTGGATACCGTGAACAACGTGGCCCATGTCGGGCATGAACACCCCCGGGTGGTGAAAGCCGGCCAGGCCCAGATGGCTGTGCTCAATACAAATACCCGGTACCTGCATGACAGCATCAACCGGTTTGCCGAAACCCTGCTGGCGACTTTCCCGAAACCGTTGTCCGTGGTGCATTTTGTGAATTCCGGCAGTGAGGCCAATGAGTTGGCACTGCGCATGGCAAAAGCGGTCACAGGACACCGGGATATGATTGCCGTGGAAGTAGGGTATCACGGCAACACCGGGGCGTGTATCGATATCAGCTCTTACAAGTTTGACGGAAAAGGGGGGCAGGGGGCCCCGGTCCACACTCATATCGTTCCGCTGCCCGATGCATTCCGGGGCCTGTACCGGGGAGCGGATACCGGTCTTCAATATGCGGCCCATGTCCGGGAACAGATCGACCGGGTTCACGCGGCCGGAAGAGGAATCGCCGGGTTTATCTGCGAGAGCATCATCAGCTGCGGGGGACAGATCGAACTGCCGAACGGATATTTGAAAACTGCGTATGACGCGGTCCATCGGGCCGGAGGCGTATGCATCGCCGATGAGGTGCAGGTGGGGTGCGGCCGGGTGGGGCATGCTTTCTGGGCATTTGAACTGCATGATGTGGTGCCCGACATTGTCACCATTGGAAAACCTATCGGCAACGGACATCCCCTGGCTGCGGTGGTGTGCACCCAAAAAGTGGCTGAATCGTTTGCCAACGGCATGGAGTATTTCAACACCTTTGGCGGGAATCCGGTGTCCTGCTCCGTTGGCCGGGAGGTGCTGCATGTGATTGCCGATGAAGGCCTTCAGGAAAACGCACGTACTACCGGAGCGTATTTGAAGTCCGGGCTAAAAGACTTGCAAAAACGGTTTCCCGTGATCGGGGATGTACGGGGTCAGGGGCTGTTTCTGGGATTTGAACTGGTGGATGAAACCCTTCAGCCCTTGGGAGACCGGGCCGGATACCTGGCCAACCGCATGCGGGACTTAGGTATTCTCATGAGCACGGACGGCCGGGACCACAATGTGCTCAAGATCAAGCCGCCGATGGTGTTTTCCAGGACAAATGCGGATGAGCTGCTGTTCCGGCTGGAAACCGTTTTCGGTGAGGATGCCATGGCCGTTTGAGGGGCCTGATACAAAAACCGTTATGAGACGGCCGCGGCAAACGCCTCCGGCATCCGGATGACTTTGTTTTCAAGGTAATCGAAAAACACGATCCCGGTTTTGGCTTCCAGAACCAGGGGGGTGTCAGGAATACGGGTCACCCGGTAAAAGATGTCGCAGCCGTATTTGTTGAATTCTTTAGCGGCCATTTCGATTTTGAGACGGTCTCCATACCGTGCCTGGGCTTTGTAAACCACTGCCAGATCAGAAATAACGATGGCACAGCCCTCAATATCGGTTTCCGAATACCCCAGATGATTGAAGTACCGGATCCTTGCTTCATGCAGAAGTGATACAAAAGCATCATTTCCCACGTGACTGCCGTAATTGATGTCCTGAATTCTGACGGTCAGTTCGGTTGAATAAGCATAGATGTCAGGCAGGGTCAGTGCAATTCGGGCCATGTGTTTTCCTCAGATTCATTGTCTGGAGCGGTTGCGGCATTCCGGCCGGCAATGCGGCCGAACACGAGACATTCGGTCAGGGCGCATCCTCCCCACAAGCCGGCCGGCACCGTGAATACCGCCTGTGACCTCTCCGGCGGTAAACAGGCCGGGAATAGGGTGTTGAAAGAGATCCATCACCCGGGCACGGGTGTCGACCAGCAGGCCGCCTGGAGTATAATGGATTTTGGGCCACAGGCGGATGGCATAAAACGGTGGGATCTCCAGGAGAAGGGTGTCCTTATTTCGGGTGTTTCCGCCGATCAGGGGCATTTTTTCGAACACCTTGGCCGATGCGCCGGCTTGGCGCGCTTCGATGGCGGCGGACAAACCGGCGGCACCGATGCTGATAATCACCACATCGGCATGATCATCCCATGAAATGTCCATCGGTCTTCCGTTACAGCACCAGGCATTCCGATGCCAGGGCCGCCACGGTATCCACTTTCATGCCCAGCCCGTAATGGTTAGACAGTTCCCCCAGCTGCCGGTGGCAGGACAGACAGGCTGTAGCCAGGTGTGTCAGTCCTGTGGCCCGCATCTGGTCCGCTTTGGGTCTGCCGGTGATCATGCGTTTTTTCGTGGTTCCGGAATCCTGGAGCATACCGCCCCCACCTCCGCAGCAGACCCCGTTTTCCCGGTTGGGAGTCAGTTCCCGGACCCCTTTGCAGCAAAGGGCCAGCAGTTCTCTTGGGGCATCATACCCGCCGGATTTTCGGGCGATATTGCAGGGATCGTGATACGCGATTTCATAGGGATAAATTTCCGGATCAAACTTGAGAATCCTTTTTTTGGCATATTCCACACATAGTTCCGGCATGCTGACAATGTTGAATCCGGGTTCTCTGCCCAAGAGCTTTCGGACTCTGCAGTTGAGCACATGGTAGGCATGCCCGCATTCACTCAACACCAGGGTCTCGATGTTCAGGGATTCAGCAGATTCCACCACCCGGCGTGCGATCGTTTCTTCCACATCGGTTTTTCCTACAAAGTAACCCCAGTTGGTGACATCGGTGTGATTCGATGACAGGGTCCATGTTTCTCCTATGGCATAGAACAGTTTGGCCATGGCGGTCAGATGCATCAGGTTGATCCCCAGCTCCCGGGGGTTAGGCAGGTACAGATATTTGCAGTCCGGCTGATCATGAAGAATCAGAGCCTTGGGATCTTCCATGTCATCGGCAAACTCTTCAGCAACCCATTCCACGGTTTCGACAAACTCCTCTTTGGTCAAGCCGTTGACATCCCCCAGTTCCAGGCGGTTTTGGATGCCTTTGGTGATATCTTCAGGAATCTGGGTTTTGGCGGCTGCCGTGCCTCTGGCCTTGGTTACCACCTGATCCATGTCAATGCCCATGGGACAGTCCTGGGTACAGCGGTTGCAGATCAGGCAGTCCCAGAGCATCCGGCTGTCCACTAGTTCCTGTTCCAGCCCCAGCACTGCCATGCGCACGATCTGTCGGGGCACGGGTCCGCCGGGCTGGTCAAACCAGGTGCACCGGGAGTTGCAGATGCCGCAGGTCAGACATTCATCAATATTGTCCCCCTGGGTCAGCCGGTTGAGAAGCCGGCTCAGTTCAGTGTCTTTTTCAAGAATGGCTGTTTCCATAATCATAGGTCCTTTTATGAAATCCGGGTGTTGGAAATGATGCGGGCCAGTTTTTGCGTTTCATTGGCGGCCACTGAATGCCAGGACACTTTGTCCGGGGGGATGCCGGGCAGGGTTTGCAGCCGGGCCAGTTCTTTTTTGCGCTGGTGCTGCCGGTCACGGACCGGCAATTGCCGTCATGGCACCCGGCCACAATGACTTTGGCGGCACCGTCGGCCAGCAGCTTGAGCAACAGGTTCATTCCTACACGGCTGGCGCAGGGAACCGATATCAACCGGAGCGGGTCTGGCAGGGACAAGGGGCCTGCGGCCAGTGCGGCCGACCGTTGACAGGCTATAACTACGGCCTGGCCTTTTTCGAACTGTGCAGCGATCTGGTCCGGGGCGCATGAAGCGGATTCAATGGCCAGGGCCGGGCAGTTGGCCACGCACAGATGGCATCCGAAACAGGCCTCCGGGTCGATTTTAGGCCGGTCTTTTGCATTCAGAACAACGGCCTGGTGGGGGCATATGCGCAGACAGGTCAGGCACTGGGCGCATTTTTTCTGGTTGATCTCAACGCCTGGGTTTTGGACGGGGCCGGGAAAGTCCAGATCCGCCATGATGCCGTCCAGTTCCGCCGCAAGATCGGTATCATCCACATCATCATGGGCAGGTCCCGCAAAATAGATGCCTTTTCGGGGGCTCTGGGTCAGGCGGTGGCGGACATTGGGGGACTGGAGAAACCCTTCCGTGTCCCTTTCCTGCCTGAGCAGCCGGGCCGCATTGTCAATCCCGGGCCCGGGTAATGTCGCTTTAGGAATCACCAGTTGATCACAGTGCAGGGTGACAATCCTACCGGGCAGGGTGGCTTCTTCCAGAGTCAGGGAAAATCCAGTGTCTGTTTTCTGGAGCTGAATATTTTCCGGGGCGTTGTATCTGAGAAATGTGATCCCGGCCTTTCGGGCCTGATCGTATATCTGTTGGCCCTGCGCCCCGTGCACCAGCATTTTATTCATGATCACCGTGATTTTCCTGCCGGCGTTCCGGGCTTCAATGGCAGTGTCCAGAGCCAGGCGTGATCCGGCCTTGGTTTCAGGTGCGGCATAATCCAGCAGAATGACGATCTGTTCAGGCAGTTGTTCGGCCGGAGTGCTGGCGAACGCGGTGAGATCCAGGGTTTCGTTCAGATCGGTCTGGCCTGAAACCGTCTGGTATTCCGGTTCCGGGGCCGCTATGATGGCCCTGCATGTTAGGGCTTTGCGCTCATCCTGCTGCTGGTATCGCACGGTGAAACGTCCGGCGGTTCCGTCCACACTCAGGATTTTGTCCGGATGCATGAACGTGAGCCCGTCTGCTGCTGTGCCCTGGCCGAAACAGACCGTTGCGTGTCCATTGTTCCCCAAAGTACGGGCAATGGTTTCGGCCTTAGGTCCGTCCCCCCACACCAGTACATCCGCTTTTTCCGAAGGAACATGCCCCAGTTCTTTTAAGACGGCTGCCGCTGCTGTCCAGCCCTCTTGCCGGGAGCTTAAGATATCTTTTGGACCGGCGGCGCACCCGGCCACAAAGATACCGTCGGATAATGAGACGTCCGGCGTATTGAAAAATCCCCATTGGTTTGGACGCACATTCAATTGCCGGGTCAATCGGTTTAATTCTTCAGATGGCGACATGCCGATGGACAGGACGACCAGATCATAGGTTCTGGCGACTCTGGTGCCGGAATCCGGATCTTCCACAATGACGCGCAGCCGGTCCGTGTCAGGATCTGTGAGGATTTCCGCCGGGACTCCTTGGGCTAGGCTCATCCGGGTGGAAAGCTCGGCTGCCAGACAACGGGTTTCCTTGCCGATGGTCTGCAAGTCCATGTGAAACAAGGTGATGTCTGCATCCGGCAGCAGATGCAGCAGCTTGTCTGAATGGCGAAGCGAAATTTTGCAACATACCTGGGAACAGAAATTCCGGTCTATTTTCCGGTTTCTGGAGCCGGCACACTGGATAAAGGCGATTTTCGGCTGTGGAGCGTTTCCCAGAAAATCAGTCACGCTTTCCGCCTTGAGCATCTGGTTCAACTGGGCCGTGGTGATGACTTTGTCGTGTTGATCGAATTGAAGGCTGGGCAGCACAGACGGATCAAACGGAGTGAATCCGGTGGCCAGAATGATACGGGCAGGGTTCACCGTCTCCCCAGAAGTCAGGTGGGCGGCGAATCCGTTGCCGGTTTTTTCCAGCAGATCCAGAGTGGTGTTCAGATGCACAAAGATATTTGTGTGACCACCACTCTGGTGAACCATGTCATCAGCCAGGCAAACCCCGCAGTGCCGGCATCCATCCGTGGCCATGCAGGCCCAGGATGCGGCATGTCCCCCCAGACGGTCGCTTGTTTCAACCAGATGTACGTGAATATTCTGGTCCCCCATCATCTGGGCGGCCGCCATGCCGGCAACTCCTCCCCCCAGGACCAGAACCGTGTCAGAAGCGTGTGTCATTGATGCCTCCAGGATATGTGTGACGTTTTTTTTCTTTCAAGTCAAAAGTCTTATCACATTCCCGGGTGAAAAAAAAAGTCTAAAATCAGGGAGAAATGTTTTGGCGGAAAAAGGCGATTCAGAGGTATCTGGCGCAGAAGGCTTCTGTCACCTTCCACAGGTCCAAAGCCAGGATCTGTTCTACATGACGTCGAATATTACGGGCGATTTTTCCGTAAAACGCTTCGGCAATCCCGCCGGCGATACAGGCCAAGGTGTCGCTGTCACCGCCTAAGGAAATTGCATTTCGGATGGCGTCTTCCCAGGAATCCGCTTCCAGGAAGGCGATGATGGCCTCGGGTACGGTCCTTTGACAAGAGATGTCAAAAGAATAGGTCAGACGGATTTCATCGATGGTGCGGTTCAGATCATAGCCGAAATCGTTCATGATCCGCTGCCGGATGGACTCCTTGCCATGGCCGGTTCTGGCCAGGTACACGGCAAGGGCTGTGGCCTGGGCCCCTTTGATGCCTTCCGGATGATTGTGGGTGATGACGGCGGTTTGTTTTGCCTGTGTCAGAACCGCGTTTTCTGTGGAAAACGCGAAGCCCACCGGACTGACCCGCATGGCAGCCCCATTTCCCCAGCTGTTGTAAGGCTGAGGATACGGGGCATGCAGCCATTTGATAAAACTGCCGCCGTACCCGGCATCCGGATGGCGTAGTCCAATTTCCCGGACCGAAGCTTCATAGGGACGGGCGGAAAGGATGGCATCGGCCACGGCCACTGTCAGTACGGTATCATCGGTGAACCGGCACTGCCTGTCAAACAGGGGGAAGTCTTTGGTTTTTATTGGGTAATGTTCATAAATGGATCCAATGATATCTCCTGCAATGGCCCCGATCATACCGTGCCTCCACTCTGTGGGTTAAACTAAACGGCTGACCAGGCAGCCGCCTGTTTTTGGGGTTTGAGCCCTGCCGGCAGCCAGGTGGTATTTTGGGGGTGCCGATGTTTTTCGGGCTGGCAGGTGCGGATTTGGTCCGGGCTTTTTTAGGGATTTGTCTGGTTATTATGGCTTTTGAAGCCGGTCCGGCTGGTGTTGCCGGGTGAACGGTTTTTAAAGTATCAGCACCTGGCACGGGCCTGACCGGGAGCTGTTTTTTGATCAGGCGCTGGATCCCGGCCAGAAGTCCCTGCTCATCCTTGCTCACCAAAGACAGGGCCGATCCTTTCTCCCCGGCCCGGCCGGTACGGCCGATGCGGTGAATATAATCCTCGGCCACATGGGGTAGATCAAAGTTGACAACATGGGGCAAATGCTTGATATCCAGGCCTCGGGCCGCAATATCCGTGGCCACTAGGGTCTGGACGGCTCCGTTTTTGAAATCCGCCAGGGCTTTGGTCCGGGCGGCCTGGCTTTTGTTGCCGTGGATGGCCGCTGCGGCGATACCGTCGCTGAGCAGTTGTTTGGTCAGCCGGTTGGCCCGGTGTTTAGTGCGGGTAAATACCAGGGTCTGGTGCCAGCCGCCGTCCCGGATCAAACCGGACAAAAGGTCCCGTTTGCCGTCCTGGGATACCTGGTACACCACCTGGTCAATGGCCTGGGGAGCGGTGTTGCCGGGCGACACTTCGATTTGGATCGGATTTTTCAGAAGTCCGTCCGCCAGGTTCCGGATCTCACGGGTGTAGGTGGCGGAAAACAACATGCTTTGGCGGTTGGCCGGCAGGCATTTGATCACTTTGCGGATATCGTGGATAAACCCCATGTCCAGCATGCGGTCCGCCTCATCCAGAACCAGACAAGTGACCTGTGAAAGATCCAGGGTTTTTCTGGCCACATGATCAAGGAGACGTCCCGGTGTGGCCACCAGAATGTCCACGCCTTTCTGAAACTGTCGGATTTGTGGATTGATGTTGACTCCGCCAAAAACCACGGTGGTGCGCAGGGACAGAAACCGGCCATACGCTTTGAAATCATTTTCCACTTGAGCGGCCAGCTCCCGGGTTGGGGTCAGAATCAGTGCCCTGGGCAGGCGGGTGTTTTTTTTGTCCCGGTCCAGGTGTTGAAGAATGGGCAGGGCAAAGGCAGCGGTTTTCCCGGTCCCGGTTTTGGCACCGGCAAGGATATCTGATCCCCTGAGCACGTTAGGAATGGCTTTTTCCTGAATAGGGGTAGGGGTGATGTGGCCCTGTGCCTCAATGGCACGGAGCAAAGGGGCACAAAGCCCCAGATGTTGAAACGACATGATTGTTCTCCTCTTAATCGCCCGTCTGCACAGTGCAGAACCGATCCAGGCTGAAATAGGTAAATTGAAAAGGATTGGGGTAAATTAAGAAAAGGAATCGACCGCAATACTCCAGGCACCGACCGGAGTGTGCCAAAACAAAAAAAATTATATCACAAAACGGATTAATTGCAAGTCAAAAATTCCCTGGACCCGGCTTTGTATTTTTCATTGTTGTTCTCCGGCAAAAATCCGATTTTGTTTGAAACACGATAAAAATAACTTGGATGTGTGTATCGGCGTTAAAATTTAAGAGTGTAATTATCAAATAAATACAGACGTTAGGTTGAATATCCAATGCCGTCACAATGGTGGGATCTTTTTCATCACCAAGTGCATGAAACGCACGAAAAAAAGGCTTCTTACACCTGGCGGTAAAAATTCAATGACCCGAAAGCCTGAAATTGATAGGGTGACGGTTAGAATGAATCCTCTCTGGGACATTAAGAAATTTTTGATTGACAAAACAGGGGGGGCTGACTGACAATCAGATGTCTTTGAAAAACCATGACAACGTGTTAAAAAAAAGGGAAAAAGAACATGACAATTGACTGGGCATATCTGAGAAACGGCTGAGCCTCCTGCAAAAAAGCTCAAACGGTGTTTGAGGAAAACAACCTGGCCATTGTGGACAGAATCGATGCCCGAAAGCAGCAGATAGACGAAGACGCTGCCTGGAAACTGATTCAGGGCGTTTCAACGGTTGTCATCGGCAAGGGAAAGAACGTTCTGACATACACCCCTGCCGACAACAACCGGGAAGAGATTATGAAATCCGCCATGGGCCGAAGCGGAAATTTGCGGGCCCCGGCAATAATTAAGGACAACAGGCTTTATATCGGGTTCAATGATGAGATCTACGCCGGGTTTTAACGGGACGTCCCCGGTTTCTAACCGCGTCTCAGCAGAAAATGGGGCATGAACCGTGGGTCAATGCGTTCCGGGCGGACTTCAGCATATTCCTCCCGGATTTCAGCCACCAGGTCCTTGAGCAAGTTTTTATCGGGAGGGGCAGGTCCATGCCGAAGATTTCGGAAGCCCACAGGACAAGGTCATCGGAACGGATGTCTTCCGTCTGCTGTGAACCGGCGACATTACTGCCAGTACCCGGATCAGGGGCCTTCAGTCCCGGTTCTCTGACAAACAGGGCCGTGAAAAACGGTGTGAACCGGTCCGTGTCAATGGGGGACAGGTCCGGTGCCAGCCCCAGGCGGTCTTTGGCCCACAGGGTGAGGATCAGGCTTTTGTAAGTGAGAACCCCTTTCTTGAAAGTGGTGATATCCGGGTCCAGCCGGGCCAGAAGATCGTCGATTCCCATGATTTGGTCGATGGCCTTCCGGGTGGTCTGAATGTCAGACAAAGAGGCGAAATGACGGTACAGGTCCCCGGTCTCATAATTGTCAAAATACAGGGGGCGATCCAGAAGCAGGCCGCCCATCACTCCCAGAAACGTTTCTCCCAGAAAGCTTAAGGGCAGGTTCCGCTGCTGGACAAAGCTGTGCTTGTACCACTTGTTCACTGCGGTTTCAGCTGGATGCCGGCCCCGGAACCGGTGCGGAAAAGATCTTCCAGATAATAGGTCTGGATAAGGTCTCCGGCCTTTTCCAGGCTGGCCTTGTTCCGGAGGATCGATTCCAGTCCCAGGCTCAGAAAGGCCGATGTCTTGCGGATGACACTTGACAGAGTTTCAGTGCCCCGGACTTTGATCCGGTCTGCGGAGACCACCTTGTTGACAAGCGCGGCCAGCTCTGATTCCAGGGTGAGCATGAAATCGGCCGGCAGCCGGGTCAGGGCGTTGACAAACAGGTCTTCGCCTTCCAGAAACCGGGTGAAGCTCTGGGGGGGCATGGGCAGGTCCGGATCAAAGGTGTCTGAAGAAAACACCTGGGTTTTCGGCCGTTTGCGAAGCGATTTGAGGGGTGTGGGCTGGTAGATCCCGATGGCCTCGTGAAACGGCAGAAACCCCTTTTCCGCCAGGCGGATGGTTTTCAGGCGGAATTGCTCTTCCTCGGTTTCTGCGGGCAGCACATTGATGGTTTCCAGCATCAGGCCGTGAAATACGGACAGGTCCATGTCCGCCAGTTTTCTGACCATGGTATCGATCAGTTCCGAAGCCTGAACCTCTTCGGAAAAAGACATGTCCCCGCCGGTGACAGCCGTGTCGTTTTCCTCTGAATCATCCAGTGAATCACCGGCTGAGTCCTTTGCCCGTTTCTCTTCCGGAAACCGGAAATAAAATTTATCATCCAGGGTGATGTAATCGTCAAAATCGGACGGCGGGACCTCATCATGCTCCCGGATGACGATGTCCATGTACTGGAACAGATAGAATTCGAAATAATCGGGTTTTTCCATGATCATCCAGCGAAGGAACCGTTCCGGGTCCGCCTGGAACAGTAGGTCGAACGCCTTGGTCATAATTTTTGTGTCCAGCCGGTCTCCGTCCCAGACCTCCACATCCAGGAGATACTCCCACTGGTCGGAAGCAGCTGAAGACAGCACAGGGATGAAATCCGACGGGCCGATGTGGTGCATGAGAAAATACAGGTCCTGATCCGGAAAAGACTGGATCAGGGTGGCCGGAGCCGGGGCATCCAGCAGCGCTTCCAAAGCGGTTTCCGAATCCATTCTCAGCACCTGGGTGCGCTGGTCTCTTAGTTTGAGTTCCCGGGCCTGCCGGTTGGTCAGGCGGTGGTCTTTGGGGGGTCGGACAGGTTTGTCTTTCATGGGTGCGCTTCCAAATGCTGTTGGCAGACGGCCAGGTAATGCCGGACATCTGCATGTTGTTCAAAAGGGGACAGGCAGGCCCGGGCCTCGGCAAACCGATGCCGGTTCATCAGACAAATCCCTTTGCATAGAACCAGGTCTTTGCTGCCGGGAAAATAGGCCAGACCCTGATCCAGGACGGCGATTGCCGGATCCGGCTGCCGGTGTTTGATAAAAAGCATGCCCTGCCCCAGAAAGGCCCGAATGTCCGGGTGACAGGCCAAAGCCTTTTCAAACAGGGCTTTGGCAGTGCCGTCCGGATCTGTAATGCGGTCATCGGTGCTATAATCCCCGTGGGAAAAGGTCATGCCCAGACGGGAGAGAAAATCTGCATGAAACCGATCCAGGGACAGATCATCCGCCAGTTTGACATTTTTTGCAAACTGCGGCAGGTGATCATAAAATGCCTTGCGCAATGCGTTTCCAAACTGCCGGACCTGGTCAAAATCCAGATGCCCGTCCATCTCGAACCAGGGCAGGTCCTCGATTTTCTGGTGCCAGACCTCATCGGTGACCCGGCCGTTTTTCTTTGCCTGCTCATATAGCCGGGTTCCGGGAAAGACCACCAGCATATAGAATACCGCGCCTAAAGGTTGAAGCTGCATCAGCAGATCAATGCTCTCCTGGATGGTGTCCGGCGTTTCGCCGGGCGACCCATAGATGAAATAGGCCCGGGGGATCATGCCGGCGGCGGCGGTCTGTTGAAAAGCCTGAACCGCCACGGCGTTGGGAATCGGTTTTCCCAGCCGTTTCTTGATGGTATCCGATCCGGTTTCTACCCCATAGCTGATCTGAATGCACCCGGCTTTGCGCATCATGGCCAGCAGGTGCGGGTCCATACGGTCCACCCGGGAGATGGCGTGCCAGGTGATGGTCAGGTCGGCATGGATTAGTTTTCGGCACAATGCCATGACTCGGTCCCGGTCCATAGTAAAGGTGTCGTCACTGATATAAAAATGGGAAATGCCTTTGCCGGCAAGGGTTCGGATCTCCTCGAAGAACCATTCCGGAGAATGGAACCGGACGTTTCGGGTGCCCCAGAACAGGGGTGATCCACAGAAAGTGCAGGCACCCGGACACCCCCTTGACATGGCCAGGTGCTGGTACGTAAAGTACCGGGATGGATGCACCAGCCGATCCAGGTCCTGGATCAGCGGGGCCGGTCCGGTATGCTTGAGCGTGTTTCCGTCCCTGAACACCAGACCCGGAATCCGGGAGAAATTCTGCCCATTTTTTTGATCCTTTCTGCCGTGTTGTCCAGCCAGGGCGTGAACCAGTGCCAGGCAGGTCTGTTCACCTTCCCCTTTGACGATAATATCCAGGGCCTGGCAGGCGGAAAAAAAATAATCCACCATAAATGTGGGGGCAGGTCCGCCGAACACGATCACGGTTTGGGGCCGCATCTGTCTGGCGGTCCTGGCTAGGGACATGGCGGAGAACCGGGTGGGATTGGTCACGGAAAATCCGATGAAATCCGGCTGAAAAGTGTCAAGGGCTTCGGCGAATGCGCTATCCGGGTCGGTCACACTGGGTTGTGCCAGGTTGAGAATGGCTGCCTCAAAACCGGCGTCCAGCATTTGGGCTGCCAGATAGTAAAGGCCCTGCGGCACCACCGTGGCATCCGCATCGGTGACACGGGGATCCAGGCAGACCGGGTTGACGAACAGCAGTTTCATGTTAACACGTTTGTAACGATTGCGCCCGAAACCGGGATGATTCCCCGGAATCTGGCCGGGGCATGGATTGTTTTCATGTTCCGTTGCAAAAAACACCCCGGGCAGCCCACGCCGTTCATGAAACCGTTAAGAAAATCAGGTCATCCAGGGATCGTTTGGGCACATGGTGGATTTGGTTGTCATCACGGAAATACTTGATGCTTCCATCCGGCCCAACCTCATCAATCACGGCTTTTTCCACCGGTTTTCCCAGGGCCACCACCAGCTTGATTTCCAAGGGGTCCGGGATATCCAGAACCGCTTTGAGTTTCTTGATGTTGATGGCCCCGAACATGCACCCGGCCAGGCCTTTAGCCCGGGCCCCCAGCAGGAGGGTCTGTGCTGCGATCCCGTGGTCGCACCAGAATTTGTCCGAGATAGTGTGATCTCCGGTGATCACGATATAGGCGGTGGGCCGTTCGGATGGGTCCGGGCCGGGCCAGTCGGTCAGATATGCGGCCCATCCCAGGCAGTCAAAAATGGACTGATTGGTCTGTTCATGGGTGGAGAGTATATATTTCAGGGGCTGGTTGTTGGCGGCGGACGCACAGTGCCGGGCCAGATCCACCAGTTCGATCAAGTCCTTCTGGCTGATCTTGAACGTGTTGTCAAACCGGCGGCAGGACCGGTTTTCCCTGACCAGGGTTTTGAATTCGTCAAAAGATGTCATGGAAGTATCGTCCTTATTCTTTGCAAGGCACCCGTTCAAACCGGGGCATGTTAATGTCGATCCATTCAAGGATTTTGTCCATCTCTTCAGCCACCTGTCTCAAAGCGATGCCCCGGTGGCTCACCTGTGCCTTTTGTTCCATGGGCACCTGGGCAAATGTTTTGCCGAATTCGGGAAAAAAAACAGAGGATCATATCCAAAGCCATTTTCACCCGAAGGCTTTCTTGTGATGATGCCTTCGCAACGGCCTTCATAGGTCAAAGCGGCGCCGGTGGGGACGGCAATGGAGATCACGCATTCGAAGGCGGCTTTCCGGTTGTCATGGGGTTTCAGATTTTTGAGCAGCCTGTCCACATTGTCGGAATCGGTGGCATGATCTCCGGCATACCGGGCGGAACGTACGCCCGGGGCCCCGTCCAGGGCTTCCACACACAGGCCGGAATCATCGGCCATGGCCGGGTATCCCAGGACACGGGCTGTAAACGCGGCTTTTTTGTAGGCATTGTCGTCAAAAGTGGCCCCGTCCTCAATGACCGGCGGGATGGGTCCGAAATCGGCCAGATTTTTGATATCCAGGGGAAAATTCTTTAAAAGGGCCTGGATCTCCCGGGTTTTACCCGGGTTGGTGGTGGCCAGTACCAGAATCTGTTTCAATGGGAAAACTCCTGTTTCTTGAAATTTTTTATTCGTGCATTATTGTCTTGACAGTATAAGACGCAGCCGTGCTTTTGTAAAGGCAGCCTTGTTTATCACAAGGGACGTCATCACTGATTGTGAGTCTGTCCCAACGGAGGTATATATGTTTGCCAATGCCATGGAAGTTTTCAAGCTTCTGGATAAATCCAACTGCAGAGACTGCAATGAGCCTACCTGTCTGGCGTTTGCGTCAAAGGTGTTCCTCGGGCAGAGAGATTTGTCCGACTGTACCCACCTGACACCTGAGATGGCTGCCCGTTACAGCAACGTATCTAGAAAAGGATTCAATCCCGGGGAATCGGATTATGAAAAGGAGCTGGCAGCCATGCAGGACCGGGTCAAAGGAATCGACCTGGAAGAGGCGGCCTGCCGAACCGGAGGCCGGTTTGACGGAAAATGGCTGACCCTTCGGATATTCGGCAAACCGTTTTCCGTGAACCGGGAAGGACGTTTCAAGTCGGACCTGCACATCAATCCCTGGATCACCGGTCCGGTGCTGACCTATGTGCTGGAAAGTAAAGGAATTTCCATCGCCGGCCAGTGGGTCCCCTTCCGTGAACTTGCCGGTGCCAGGGAGCTGAACGGTCTGTATGTGAAACGCACGGAAGAACCGTTGAAAAAGATGGCAGATACCCATCCGGACCTGTTCGAGGATCTGGGCTTCATTTTCAATGGGAAGGAAATAGAGGAACAGTATCAGTCCGATATTTCCATGGTGCTGTATCCGCTGCCCCTGGTGCCTGTGATGATCTGTTACTGGAAACCGGATGACGGCCTGGATTCAGACCTGCACCTGTTCTATGACAAAAGCGCATCAGACAACGGCGGCAGTGACATGGTGTTCCGACTGACTGCCGGCATTGTGCAGATGTTTGAAAAACTGGCTAAAACCCACGGCTGGAGCACGGCGACTGGAGCCGATTGACGGCAACATCGGGATCAATTTAACGGCCACACCGGCATCCACGGCTTAGGCTGTCAGATATCCATTTGGATACCGATCAGTTCTTCCACCTGGTCCAGGGTCAGGTCGATGGTGTCCCGGCATATCTGGTTCACCTGCCCAATATCCGGAAGGCTGGAAATTTTTTCCCGGGTCTGGCGGAGGGTCAGCAAAATCGCGTTTTGCGTGTCGATACCAACCGGAGATGCAGCCAATTTTGGAGCCAGCTTTTGAATCACCCGCTCAATTTTTTCTTTGGCGTGCCGCCGGGATGTTTCGAGCTTTTTTGCTTCAATCTGTTGGTAACAGGCATTTACCGAGTTGAAAAGATTCCGGGCTTTTGATATCCGGTCAAACGGGTCTGAAACGGTGAATATCTCTTTCAGCCCATGATATGCCGCCGCAGCCTCCGTATTTTTTTCGATGGCTTCCAGATTTTCCCTGAACCCGGGCAGGGCCTGTTTGACCTGATTCCAGAAAGTCAGATCCTTTGTATAGAATTTATTGATTTTTTGAATGTCATCTGCGGCTGCCGCCAGTGGAACGGCCAGTTCATAACAGTTGGTGAGAAGCGCATGGGCTGTCTGATTTTTAAGCAGGTGATCTGTTAGGGAAAGCAGTTCTTTGATCCGGACGATTCCCGGGTACCCGTCGGCTTTGGACCGGGAATGCCAGGTTTGCAGATCCGTGCGCCATTGCCGGATCCGGTTCAACATGACATATGCGACGACATGCTGGTCTGTGCTCTCCGCAGGGGGGAGGTTCATGGATTGAAACGTCTGTTGCACCGCTTGAAACAAGGATTCCGGAACCTGTTTGTTCAGCACGATCCGGATGTCTGTGCACGGATCTTTCATCAGGGCTTTTTTGCATTCCGGTGCAGTGATCGGCTGGTTGTCATGGTAAAAGCCGATTTTCAGTTCATGGACAAATCCGAAAATCAGCTGCAGAATATCGAATGCCTGGAGCGGATTCACAGTGGACAGTTCCTGGATGACGGCATGCAGCCGGGCCTGTCCTTCCGCCATGCACTGCCGGGTGATATATGACAAAACCAGGTCTGTCAGTTGGGAATCATCCAGCTCCAACCCGAACAGGATCTGTCTGGGGCCGATTTCAATCTCCCGGACCGACTTTTTTTTAGCAATGGTTCCATTCCATTAACAGACATGCCCTGCCGGGCATAATACGCCATGAAAGTATTTGATGCACTATTCAGTTCTCGTATAACAGTGCCGGCACAATCTCCTTGATGACACCCGGCTGCCAGCGATTGTTTTTTTGTCCTCATTGGCAACCGGTTACAGCTTATCTGATTTGGTTTGCTTGTCAAGTCCTGTTCAAAATGGCCAGGCTTTTTCAGGGTGAACGCCGTCAACCATCCTGGAATTCGCCAACCCTGTTTCAGGATGAGCGGAAATAGGTATTGGAGGGCTGGTTTTTTTTCACCTGATATGGCATGGTAATCCATCGGTGATAATTTTAAACGGAGTTGTTGACATGAAGGTGATTCACTGGACAGAGTGCGAGGAAAAACAGATTGACCGGTTTCCGTACAAAGGGAAACAGCTGGATGTCATCGGCACCAGCATCCGCTGGCTGTCCCAGCATGGGGAGGACGAAAGCGGAATCCCTGAATACGGGCTGCGGTTTTTACTATCCAGCCGGGGGGACAGATTCCCATCCACAACCATTTTTATCACCAGACCATGTATATTCTGTCTGGTGAGTTCGAGTGCTGGGAATTTGATGCAACCACCGATGAACTCAAGAAAAAAGTGGTGTGCAGACCCGGAACATCTGTCTATATCCCGAGTATGCATCCCCACGGCATGAAAAATATGACCGATGAACCCGCCACTTTTTTATGCTGCATCTGCAATGTCTATGATGAAAAAGCAGGGCTTTGAACCGCCTTTGACGGGGCTGCGTCCTGATATGAGTCAGATCCGGTTGATCGGTACATCGGCCAGCTGTTCTTCGAGATAGTCATCCATCAACTCTTTATACCGGGCTTCCGGAAAGTTTTGGCCGCAGGACCTGCAGCAAAACAGAACGCTGGTTCAGGTGTGCCGGATGTAAAGGTCTCCACCACAGGCCGGGCATTTTTTTTGATGTTCATGGAAGGATCATACAAAATTTTGGATGATTTTTCAAATATCTTTTTACAGAAACAGGAGAAATGAAAAGAATGACCCATAAAAAGATTTCACTGGTATGTTTCAGCCCCACCACCACCACGAAAACCGTGCTGGATGCCATCGCAAGGGGTACCGGATATGCGGTGGACAGGTATGACATCACATTGTCTCAAGCCAGAGAAAAAATCCCGCAAAAACTGAACACTTCATTGATTGTTTTCGGGGCACCGGTTTACAGCGGCAGAGTGCCGAAAGTGGCGGCGGAGTGTTTCAGACAGCTGTCTGTATCGGGGATTCCCGCCGTGCCGGTCGTGGTTTACGGCAACCGGGAATATGAGGATGCGCTGCTGGAGTTGAAAGATATCTGTATCCGGTGCGGAGGGGTTCCTGTGGCAGCAGGGGCGTTCATCGGTGAGCATTCGTTTTCCACCCCACCGGCGCCCATTGCCCCTGGCCGGCCGGATGAAAACGATCTGACATTGGCAGTTGAATTCGGACAAAAAATCGGCCGCCTGATGGAATCAATTGAACAGGACAAACCGGATGCCACGGTTTCGGTTCCAGGCAATTATCCTTATAAAAAACCCACGGTCGCCATAGGCGTGCCATTCATTGATGTGTCGGATGACTGCACTGCATGCGGTATCTGCGTGGCGGTGTGTCCGGTGGATGCGATCAATGAAGAACAGGGCTACTGCACCCTGGATGATGTCTGTATCCATTGCTGCGCCTGTATCAAAGCCTGTCCGGAATCTGCACGGATCATGAAGGATGGTTTGTTCAAAGAGTTTGCCGCCAAACTGAATCAGACCTGCGGTGTGCGAAAAGAACCGGAAACCTTTCTGGCCGGCATGGGGTAATGGGTGGTATGGATATCTGTCCCTGATATGTTTTTTTAGTTGACAAAGAATCAATGGCGGTTATTTGTATAGAGTATGGTTTTCCCTTGTGTAATACTTATTCACCAGGGACAGACAATGACATGAACCCTGAAATAAAAAGGAGGCGGATGATGCCAGCTGTTGGAGAAACCTACAAATGTGAAATATGCGGAAATGTTGTGGAAGTAAAGGAAGCCGGCGGCGGGGAACTGGTCTGTTGCGGCCAGCCCATGGAAAAACAATAGCCCGGTAGTAGTCACTTTGAAATGACAATTGAAGCGCAGAAAAACACATTACGATTGTTTTCTGCGCTTCAGTTTTAAATCACGCGGTTTCGAGGGCCAGGTCTCAATCGATCAGTGAATCCAGCATATACAGAATATCGCTTTCCCGGGACGGATAAGGGGCCATGATATGGTCGTCCCGGATTTTTCTGACCGGCGTGTTGTCGATCATGGCCTGTTTAAAGGCGTTGACCAGGCCGGTGGTGTGGTCCCCCAAAAAATGAGCCCCTAAAATGGTTCCGTTTTTATCCGCCAGGATTTTGTAGGCGGCATGCTTCATTCCGACCCGGCGGTAAGTGGGCCAGTTCACTCCGGTTTCAAAACTTTTCCAATACGGCGTGTTTTCCTTCCGGAGCGTTTCTTCGGTTTTTCCCACCATCCCAGCTGGGGGTAGGTGAATAATATGGCCGGAACGGACCGGTAGTCCATGGCTGGCAGTGCTATCCCCTTTTCCATAGCCATGACGGCACCGGCTGCCACATGCGCTTCCATATCTGCCACCCGGGCCAGCATCACGGTATCGGTACAGTCACCAATGGCGAAAACCGAAGGAACCGAGGTCTGCATGGAGGGATTGACGGCAATTCCTTTGCCGGATGATTCAATTCCGGCAGCCTCCAGGTTGAGCGTTTTGATATTGGGAGTCCGTCCGGCACTGTTCACCACCCGGTCCACCGCCAGAGATGGGCCGGATTCAAAATGAACAATGTATTCATCACCGGTTTTGGTTACAGATGTCACCGACACCCCGGTCTGTACCTGAATACCCTCTGCCTGAGATGCCTTGACCAGCTGGGCCACCAGGTCCTTGTCAAAAGGGGCTAAAGGCCTGTCGCCCGCTTCCAGAACATGAACCTGCCCGGCCGCACTGCCCAGGCGTGCCGCAAAATGGGCGAATTCGAAAGAGATGAACCCGCCGCCGATGAATGCGATACGTTGGGGCAACTCAGTCAAGTCCAGAAAATCATCACTGGTAATCAAATGGGCTGCCCCGTCTATGGGCAGGGTTGCCGGCAGAGCCCCGGCGGCGACAATCACATACCGGCCCTGATAATCGCGGTTGTCAATGTGCAGGGTATGGCCATCCAAAAATTGCGCCTGCCCCGGCAGATAATCGATATCAGCGCCTTTGAGGCCTGTGATGGTATTTTCGGGAATTTTTGAGGTAAACCGGGTTTTTCCTTTTGAACCTGCTCCCAGCTGAACCGAGGTGGGTCTGTGATGCCTTTTCCCATGAGGTGGCGGCTGCGGGCCGAAATTTCCATGGCTTCATAAAACCATTTTTTTGCCTGACAGCCTTTGAGTGCACACACACCTCCGGGTGCGGGACTGTTTTCGGCAATGGCCACGCGATATCCGTCCGCAGCCAGATCAAACGCGGCCGTCTGCCCGGCCGTCCCGGTACCGATCACGATGACGTCAAATGTTTCCATGCTTCCCCTTTCGGAATAATATTTTTGAATCACTGTTCAGGTTGGTGTCAAGCATTACTCCAACGATACACTTTATGAAAAAATGTCCGGTCCTGCCTGATAAGGCCGCACCGGACAAGTTAAGTCCATCACCAAAAATCAGACGTTCCAGATTTGGTTAACTTTCGATCACCCCGGCACGGACCCCTTTCAGGTAGTTCATGCAGTAATTGTCATGGCCCAGGAGCATGTCCGCGGTTTTGATGGTACCCATGATCTTTTTGTCCAAAGGATCGATGATGGCGGAATCCATGCCTGAAGACATCATCAGGGTGACAAAGGTGCGGTTGATGATATGCCGCTGGGGCAGGCCGTAGGAAATGTTGGACAGGCCGCCGGTAATGTGCACGTTCGGAAACTCGGCCTTGATGGCCCGGACCGCATCCAGGACCATCACCCCTTTGGTGACGTCCGTGGAAATAGGCTGAACCAGGGGGTCCACATAGATGTTGGCAGTGGGGATCCCGATCTCGTTGAGTTCTCCCACCAGGCTTTGGCCCGGTCAACGATATCACTGGACTGGGTGGGCATGCCGCCGTCATCCATGCACAGGGCGATCACCTTGCAGTCCTTGCCTTTCAAAAACGGAATCATGTTGTCGAACCGTTCCTTTTCCAGGCTGATGGAGTTGATCATGGGGGTTTTTTCCACCATGGCGAATGCCATCTCCAGAATGGCCGGGTCCGGGCTGTCCAGGGCCAGGGGCACCTTGGCAATGGGCTGGATGGTTTCCAGCAGCCATTTCATGTCCTCTTCTTCATGACCAATGCGGGCCCCGGCGTTCACGTCGATAAACGCGGCCCCAGCTTCCTGCTGCCTGGTGACATCATCGATGATGTACTGGGCGTTTCTATCCGCCACAGCAGCCTGGACCAGCTTTCTGGAGGTGTTGATGCGTTCTCCGATTACTTCAAACATGGGTCTCTCCTTATTCGTATCCCTTATGCGGCAAGACGTTTGGCCAGTTTTGCGGCAGACCCGGCATCCGGAGCAAATCCGTCCGCACCGATCTCATCGGCGAATGACTGGGTGACCGGGGCCCCGCCCACCATGATTTTTACCTGATCCCTGACCCCTGCTTCCACAATGGCGTCAATGGTTTGCTTCATCATGGGCATGGTGGTGGTCAAAAGTGCAGACAGGCAAACGATTTTGGCATTGGTTTCCTTGATTTTGGCGACAAAGTCTTCCGGCGAAATGTCCACACCCATGTTGGTCACCTGCATGCCCGCACTCTCCATCATCATGGCCACCAGGTTCTTGCCGATATCGTGCAGATCCCCCTTGACCGTGCCGATGATCACGGATGCAGCGGCAGTGCCTTCCCCTTCCGCCAGAAGCGGTTTGAGGATGGTGACGCAGTTGGCCATGGCATGGGCTGCCATCAGTACTTCCGGGATGAACATGTCTCCAGATTCCATTTTCTCGCCCACAATGTCCATGCCGGCGATCAATCCTTTGTTCAGAATATCGCTTGCCGGCACGTTCTGGTCCAGGGCTTCTCTTACCAGGCTTTCGAGTTTGGCTTCGTCACAGGCCACCAGGGCTTCGGTAATCGCATTGAAATCAGTCATTTTTTCTCCTTTATTGTTTTTTACGTGTTTCAACAAAATCGGTCAATTGCTTTTCAATATCCGGATTAATGTCAGGCCGTTCATAGGCGGCCAGCCGCTGTGCCACTTTGTCTTCAGCGATCTGATAGATGTGCTGCCTCCCTGCTTTGGCCCAGGCATCCTTGTTTTTCCGGCTCATCAGGGTCGGCATGAAAAATTCAGTCCGGCACAACTGGAAGGTTTTGGGATGGGTCAGGTATTGCCCGCCGATACCCACCTGTTTGATGATATCCAGATCAATGGCGTCATCAGTCAGAGTAACGGGTTTGATCATGCTTCTTACCATACCGCATAGCTCTTCGTCCACCAGAAATTTTTCAAAGCTCATGGCGATGTAAGAGCCCAGGATGCCGCAGGCATGCAAAATGAAATTGATGCCGCTGGTGGCAGCCGTGTAAAGCGCCAGAGCGGATTCCGCTCCGGCCTGGGCATCGGTGCACAGGGAATCGGTCAGTCCACCCCCGGATCTGGAGGGCAGGTTGTAGAACCGGGCCATCTGGGCCACCAGATGGATGTTTTTGGACAGTTCCGGCGCACCGATGGACAATGCCCCGGTTTTCATGTCCATGGCGGACGAGGTGGAGCCGTAGATGACCGGTGCACCGGGCCGCACCAGCTGGGCCAGGGTGATGCCGGCCAGGATTTCGGCGTTCTGAAGGGCCAGGACACCGCCCAGGGTCACCGGGCCGGAACCGCCGGCCATGATCAGGGACGCGACCACACAGGCCTGGTTGTGCCGGGCCAGTTCGATGAGAGATCCGAGCATTTCATCGGAAAACTGCAGCGGGGACAGAGAGTTGATCAAAGACACGGACACGGCCTTATCCATGATGTTTTTCTTGCCGCCCCACAGAATTCCGGCCATCTCGATGCCGTCCAGGGCGCCCTGGCGGGATACCGGGCTGCCCATAAACGGCTTGTCGCACAACAGCATGTTGGACAGATTCAGGTCCAGGTGTACGGTCTGGTGAGGCATGTCTGCCGGTTCCACCATCATCCATCCGTTCATGTCGATATAGGGCGAGGTCTGGATCAGTTTACAGAAGTTGTCATAGTCTTCCATGGTGGCCTGGCGTTCGTTGCCTTTGGCATCCATGATAAAGGGTGCCCCGTACCCGGGCAGAAAAACAAAGTCATCCTCACCGATTTCCACGGACTTCTGCGGGTTTCTGGCGTGGACCGTGAACCGCTTGGGTGCGGTTTCCAGGGCTTTTTGAACTGCGGATTCCTCAAGGAACACGGTGGCGCCCTCCACCGTGAATCCGTTGTCCTTGAAAATGGCTAATGCTTCTTCATCGTTGAAGGCCACTCCGGTGGTCTTCAGAAGATCCATGGCCGCATCATGGATCTTTTCCATGTCCTGCCGGCTCAGTTCCTGCATTCGGTCATACATGATGGTTCCTCCTTGCATTCGGACCCAACGGCCCACTGGTTAATATGGGTGGTTTCGCGTGATTTGTTTTTATACGGATTCAACCCTTTAAACAGGCTGAACAGGGCCAGGGAGACGGCAGCGGAATTGGCGGAGCCGAACAGCATGCCGAACCAGGAAAAATTGAAGAATTTGGGGCGGCCTTCGGGCAATCTCAGTTTCATGGTCCCGCAAGCGAGCCCCATGAGCACAAAGTATCCCGTGACCAGAAAAAACACCGCAAGCAGATATAGCCAGGTCCACATGGTGGCGGTCCAGGTGAACACGGCATTGCTCACGGATGCCATTCTGTCTGGAAACAGAACCGACCCGAGCACAAATGCAACGGTCCCCCTGTCGGACATCCAGAAAACCATGGAATCAAACGATCGGGTCGAAGCAGTCGGTCGGGTCATTGACAACCTCTTGAAGCAGTGAATGTATTTCGGGTTTTCGGGGACCCGTTATAGTCAGTTCAGGAAATCCCGTGCTTATGTCTTGTCGTTATGTTTGTCGTTTTTCCCTGAAATAAAGCAGGATTGGTGCCATCACAATTTTGTTTGGGACGGATTTTGGTCCGGTCCTGAAACCCCTGCTATGAAAGGGGATGTGTGGGGTTTTGCTCAAAAAGGAAGATACAGGAACCGGTCAAAAGTGAAAAATTATTTTCTTATAATTTGGTGAATTGATGAAAAAATATTGTCTTATGAAAAATTATTTTCAATTCCTGGGCAGATAGTCAGCCCTGCAAAGCCGGTGTTTTCTGATTTTATAGTGGAGCAGCTGTCTGGATATGCCCAGTTGCCGGGCTGCCCGGGTCACATTTCCCTGACAGGCAGAAAGGGCCTCATTTACGGCCAGCCGCTCCCGGTCTGCCTGGATCTGTGCCAAGGGCCGGCCGGAATCCGGCTGGCCGTCGGCCGGGGAAATCGTCAAAGGGCTGATGGCCTGAAGGCCTGTCGCCCCTTGGCCCGGGCGGTCGGCAGGAACGGGGTTGTCCATGGGCTCCAGGGTATCCAGCCCCGGGGTGAACGGGTCTATGCCCAGGATTTTTTCCTGACCCGCCAGGTTCAAGGCGCCTTCAATGAGATGTTCCAGTTCCCGGATATTGCCTGGCCATTGATAGATCTGAAACAGTTCCCGGACCTCCGGGGATATATCCTTTACATGGGTCCCCAGGCGCTGGTTGTATTTTTCGATGAAATGGGCGGTCAGTTCTCCGATGCTGTCCAGCCGGTCCCGCAGGGGAGGAAGTTTGACCATCACCACCCCAAGCCGGTAGTATAAGTCCGTTCGCAGCCGGTTTTCCCGGATGGCCATTCGGGGGTCCCGGTTCACGGAGCTGATGATCTTGACATCCAACGGGATCTCCTTGACCGACCCCAGTCGGCGCACCTGTTTTTCCTGGATCACCCGCAGCAGTTTGGCCTGCAGTTCCATGGGCATGGTCAGCAGTTCATCCAGAAATAACGTGCCTTTGTGGGCGGTTTCAAATAGTCCCGGCTTGTCCAGGGCCCCGGTGAACGCCCCCCTTCTTGTGCCGAACAGCAGGCCTTCCATCAGATATTCGGGAATGGCGGCACAGTTCACCGCCACATATTTTTCCTTGTGCCTGGGGCTGAAATTGTGAATGGACTGTGCAAACAATTCCTTGCCGGTACCGGTTTCCCCCTGGATCATGATGGGGGAAGGGGATATGGACGCTTTCTGGGCGGTTTCCTTGACCCGGATGAAATCAGGGCTGGAGCCGATCAGGTCGTCAAACGTATACTGGGTGCCGTTTCCCAGGGTGAACCGGCATTCGGATGCATTGGTCACAGGCATGGACCGGCGCAGCTGTTTATAGTCTTTTACGAAACAGATCACCCCGGTTATGGTGTCATCATCAAACAACGGATACACCGAGGTAATGGTATTGGCGATTTTTCCGGATACGGTCTTGTAAAAAAAATTCGGTTTTTAATGGCTTGTTGATAATGGGCACACTGCATGATCATACTGGTGCGGTTGTTCAGTTCATAGATATCGGTCACCTTGAGTCCGATGGCATTTTCAGGTAAAATTCCGTCGATTTGTGACTGGGACTGATTGTAAAACTGTATGACCCCTTGGATATCGGCGATCATCACCCCGTCATCCAGATGGTTCAGAACGGACAGAAAATTAATTCGGTTCATGTTCAGCAGACTGGGCGGTGTCTTGGTTTTCTCCATTTCCGACATCCCTGGGCAGTTGCGTGTTGTTGTGGCCTTTGTTTTCTTTTTGACAGGGAACCATAAAATCAGGGACGGATACAAGAAAAAATTAAAAAACCCGGGAGTGTCTGTTTCTCCCGGGTTCTGCCGGATGCTGGCGTAAAAAGGTAAGGTCAGGGTTGTGTTATGAAGGAAACATGGTTTCTTTGATATCCACGGCCGCGCTGCTGGTGTTCATCAATGCGGCAAACCGTCCCATGGTCACGGGCAGCTCGGTCTCGGTGAAAAACTGCAACGATTTGATGATCCCCTGGTAAAAAGGCTGGTCTTTTTTTCTGGCTTTTTCCAGTTTTTGGGCTGCGATGGTGGCCCGCCACAAAAGCATCCAGGCCATGACCGTGTCTCCGGCCGCATCCTGGAACGGGTGGGCATTGGCAAATGCGGCTAGAACCTTGTGGGACATGGCGGTCTGGCCCATGTGGATGGCGACTTCCGCCAGCTTGTTCACTGCTTCTTCCACTTTGACGGCATATCCCTGAATGCTTTCGATCTCTTTGGCCTGGGCCAGGGTTTTCTGAATTTCTCCAAACAGGTCCATGATCGGTTTTCCCTTGTTCATGCCCAGTTTTCTGCCAAGCAGGTCCATGGCTTGGATGCCGTTGGTGCCCTCGTAGATCAGGGTGATGCGGCAGTCCCGCAGCAGCTGGGCCATGGGGTATTCCTCGATAAATCCATACCCGCCGTAAACCTGCATGCCCTGGGAACAGATCTCAAACGCCCGGTCCGTGACATAGCCTTTGGCAATGGGGGTCAGAATCTCTACAAACCCCTGGTATCTGGCTCTTTCTTCATCCGTGGCCCCATGTTTGCCCATGTCCGAGCAAAAGTGTACAAAATAAAGCAAAGAGCGGATCCCTTCCACATAAGTTTTCATTTTCATGAGTTGACGTCGCACGTCCGGATGCTCGATGATAGGGATTCCTTCTGCATCCGGGTTCATGATTTCTGTCAGTGCCTTGCCCTGAATCCGGGTTTTGGCATAGTCTAAGGCATACATGTAAGCAGCCGTGGCACAGGCAAACCCCTGGTATCCCACCAGCAAACGGGCCGTGTTCATCATCAGGAACATGGCTTTCATTCCCTTGTTTTCCTCTCCCAAAAGCGTGCCGATGCAATTGCCTTTGGACCCCAGGGACAATGAGCAGGTGGAGTTGCCGTGAATCCCCATTTTGTGCTCGATACCGGTGCATATGACATCGTTGAATTCCCCTAGGGAGCCGTCAGGATTGACCCGGTATTTGGGCACCAGGAACAACGAGATGCCTTTAGTGCCGGACGGAGCCCCTTCGATGCGGGCTAGCACCGGGTGAATGATGTTCTCCGCCAGGTCATGTTCTCCGCCGGAAATAAAGATTTTTTCTCCCGCAATGGAATAGGTGCCGTCCTCGTTGGGGGTGGCTCTGGTGGTCAAAGCACCCACGTCCGACCCGGCATTGGGCTCGGTGAGCAGCATGGTGCCGCACCATTTGCCGGAGTACAGGTTTTTCAGATACAGATCCTTCTGCTTTTGGGTGCCGAAATGTTCCACCAGATGGCCCGCTCCCTGGGTCAGGCCGGGATACATCATGAACGGGAAGTTGGCCCCGTTGAAGTATTCGGCAACTGCCGATGCCACGGTCCGGGGCATACCCTGGCCGCCCCATTCGGGATCTTCGGTGACTGCCAGCCATTCGCCTTCGTTGAACAGTTCAAAAAGCCGTTTAAACGCTTCCGGTGTCGTCACTTTGCCGTTTTCCAGCCGGCAGCCCTCCTGGTCGCCTTCTTTGTTGGCCGGCAGCAGTTCCTTGACCGCAAAGTTTCTGGCCTCTGAAATCACCAGATCAATGGTTTTCTTGTTGAAATCCGCAAATCCGTCATACAGTTTGGACAGGGATTGGGCATCGAGCTGTTCGTGCAGGACAAATTCGATATCCCGCCGGTCTGAAATTACCTGTGTCATGATAGAATGATCCTCCTGATGTGAATGCCTGTCATGGGTACTGAACAGTTGCTCATTTTATAAAATCCTGCATTCAAACGGCAGTGCCCATGAAAAAGGGTTGATTCAAAACACTTAATATTAAATTAAAATAAACTGTTGTATCTCATAGTCAAAAAAGAATCCATGGCAGTTGTGCAGTGAACCCCTGATTCGAATAAAATGAATACTCATTCATTACATGGAATTTTGTCACTGTCAATGATTATTTTTAAAATAACGATATTGCTTGACCGAGTCATTATTTTTTGGTAACTCTGACTAGTTAAGATCTGTGAGTATGTAAGTGACTTGACACATGTGTTTGATTCGCGTGTGTCGGGAGCGCATGAGTGACGATTAACCATAATTTGGAGGATGAGAATGAAAAAATTACTTTCGGGCTTTTTATGTATTCTTATGGCTGTTACTATTACGGCATCCGCCGGGGCAAAAACCCTTAAAATGGGACTGGATGCCGACCCTGTCTCCCTGGATCCCCAGGTACAACTTTCCGGTGGCATGCTTCAGCTGTCCCACTGGGTGTTTGATCCCCTGGTACGCTGGACCCAGGACATGGATTTCGAACCCCGTCTGGCCACCAGCTGGGAACGGCAGGATGACCTGACCATGCGGTTCCACCTGAGAAAAGGGGTCAAGTTCCACAGTGGCAATACCTTTTCTGCAAAAGATGTAAAATGGTCCTTTGACCGCATGAGAAAGAGTGTGGATTTCAAAGGCCTGCTGGAACCCTTTGACGGATGTTACATCGTCGATGACTACACCGTGGATATCAAAACCAAAAAAGCGTATCCTCTGGTACTCAACATGGCGACCTATTTCTTTGCCATGGACTCCGAATTTTATACCGGTACCGATGAAAATGGCCAGCCCAAGGACACTATTTTAAAGATCGGTGAGTCCTTTGCCTTGAACAACGCCTCCGGCACAGGACCGTTCATCGTCACCAATCGTCAGCACAATGTGGTGCTGGAAATGAAACGGTTTGCCGATTACTGGGATAAAAACAGCCCGGGTAACGTCACAGAATTCATCCTCACCCCTATCAAGGAAAACGCCACCCGCGTGGCAGCCCTGCTGTCCGGCGGAGTGGACTGGATCTCTCCGGTGCCCCCCCAGGACTTTGCCAGAATTCAGAATGATGAAAAAGTCAAGCTGGTGAACATCAATGGTGGCCGGATCATCACTTTTCAGATGAACCTAACCGGGTGGAGGCATTCAAGGATGTCAGGGTCCGCCAGGCAATTGTCCATGCAGTGAACAATGAAGGCATCGTTAAACAAATTATGAAGGGTACGGCCACCGTGGCGGCCCAGCAGGGACCTAAAGGCTATCTCGGCTACAAGGAATCCCTCAAGCCCAGATATGATCTGGCCAAAGCCAAGGCTCTCATGAAAGAGGCCGGGTATGAAAATGGGTTTGAAATCAGCATGATGGCCCCCAACAACCGGTATGTTAACGATGCCAAGATCGCTGAGGCCACCGCCCAGATGCTGGGAAAGATCGGTATCAAGGTCAACCTGAAAACCATGCCTAAGGCCCAGTACTGGAATGAATTCGATGCCAGGGCTGCCGATATGATGATGATCGGGTGGCACTCCGATACGGACGACTCCGGTAATTTTTCCGAATTTTTGATCATGTGCCCCAATGCGGAAACCGGTTACGGCCAATATAACAGCGGGTACTGCAATCCCAAAGTGGATGAGTTGACCATCGCGGCCCAGTCAGAGACCGACCTGGAGAAGCGTACGGCAATTCTTCAGGAGATCGAGCAAATTCTATATGATGATGCCGCCTTTGTGCCGTATCACTGGCAGAACCATTCCTACGGCGTGAAAAAGAACGTCCTTGCACAACCGGTCATCAATTCCCAGAACTATCCATATATCGGGGACCTGGTGATTGAATAAGATCCGATTGCCGGATAAAAAAACGGCTGTCGTGTGGACAGCTTAACCCTGTCACTGCCGTTCCGGATCATTTTTTAGGGACGGCAGTGTTAACCTTTCCGGACAAAGATACCATCGATGTTTGCATTTATTATACGTAGGATTCTCCAGGCCGTGGTGGTCATGCTGGTCATCGGCCTGGTTGTGTTTGCCATAAAAAATCAGTTTGGTGATCCGGTCCGAGACTTGGTGGGGGAGCGGGTCACCCCGGAAGAGCGGCAGCAGATCGCTGACAAAATGGGGCTGAATGATCCGTTTCTGGTGCAGTACGGCCGATTCGTCAAAAATGCTGTGACCAAAGGGGATCTGGGGCGGTCTTTTTTATACAACAAACCCAACCTTGAGGTGATCGGCAGCCATGCGCCTGCCACCATTGAGCTGGTCCTGGGGACAGCGTTAATCATCATTGTGCTGTCTTTGCCTCTGGGAGTGTATTGCGCGTTAAAGCCCCGAAGTTTGCTTTCGCGGTTCACCATGAGCTTTTCCACTTTGGGGGTGTCTATGCCCGTGTTTCTAACCGCCATCCTGCTGATCTATCTGTTTGCGGTGCACTGGCGGATTCTGCCTTCCTACGGTAGGGGAGAAACCGTTGACCTGTTCGGCAACGGTTTCTGGATGACCGGGCTTTTGACCATTGACGGGCTCAAGCACCTGATCCTGCCCTGTATTTCCTTGTCCACGCTCATGCTGCCCCTGTTTATCCGCTTGATTCGCTCTGAAATGATGGAGGTGCTGGAAACCGAGTATATCAAATATGCCTGGGCCAAAGGTCTGTCGCCCCGGCGGGTCTGGCTGGTCCATGCGTTCAAGAACACCCTGCTGCCGGTGATCACGGTGTTCGGGATCCAGATCGGGATCATGTTTGCCTTTACTCTGCTAACAGAACTGGTATTCCAGTGGCCGGGCATGGGATTCATGTTTCTGGAAGCGGTGAACCGGGCAGATCTCTCCCTGCTTATTGCCTATCTGGTGGTGGTGGCGGCGTTGTTTGTGGTGGTTAATACGGTGGTGGATATCCTTTACGGCTTCATCAATCCCACGGTCAGGATAGCAGGAACCAAATGAAAACAAAATTACAGAAATTTAAAGAATCGTATTTTTTGTACAGTTTCAGGCGGGACATGGTGGCCATGTCAAGCTTTGTCATTCTGATGTTTTTTTGGTGATCGCGTTTGCCGCTCCCTGGATCTCCCCCATGAACCCTTACGATTCCGCCAACATTGACATCATGAATTCAGAGATTCCTCCTATGTGGATGGACGGGGGATCTATGGAATTTCCCCTGGGAACAGATAACCAGGGCCGGGATATGCTGTCCACGATGTTCTACGGGCTGCGGACATCGATTATCATCGGTCTTGGAGCTGTGGCCATCCAGGCGGCCATCGGTATTGTCTTAGGGCTTATGGCAGGATATCTGGGAGGCAAAATCGATGCCATCCTCATGCGCCTGGCAGATATTCAGTTTTCTTTTCCTTATCTCATGGTGGCCATCTTCATGAGCGCCATCTTTCAGGTGGTATTTGGTGCCGGCAGCTTTGAGAAGCTGGCCATACCGCTGTTGACCATTATCATCGGTCTGTCCAACTGGCCCATGTTTGCCAGGACCATCCGGGCATCGGTCATGGGGGAAAAAACAAGGAATATGTGGAAGCGGCAAGGGTCATCGGTCTGCCCCAGCGTACCATCATGTTCCGCCATATTCTTCCCAATGCCCTGACCTCGGTGATGGTTATCTCCACCATTCAGGTAGCCAACGCGGTCATGAGTGAGGCAGCTTTGTCATTTCTGGGGCTGGGCATGCCGGTCACAAAACCGTCGTTGGGATCGCTTATCCGGGCCGGGCAGGAATTTTTCTTTTCCGGGTCCTGGTGGATCACTGTGATGCCGGGGCTTTGGCTGGTGCTTTTTGTCCTGGTGATCAACCTTTTGGGGGACTGGCTCCGGGACGTACTTAATCCAAAATTATACAAAGGATAATCATAAGGTTACAATGTCTCATCTTTTAGAAGTCCGGGATCTGGAAGTAAAGTTTGCCCTTCGGTCCGGAGATATTACAGCCATCGACGGTGCCAGTTTTACACTGGATCCGGGGGAGCGTATGGGCCTGGTGGGAGAAAGCGGTGCCGGCAAATCAGTCACCGGGTTTGCCATCATCAATCTCATCTCCAAGCCCGGCTATATTTCCAGGGGCAGTATCCATTTTGAAGGCAATGAAATTTCCGCCTATTCTGCAGCCCGGATGCGCAGAATCCGGGGAAACCGGATCTCCATGATTTTTCAGGATCCCATGATGACCTTGAACCCAGTGTATACCATCGGGTTCCAGATGATTGAAACCCTTCGGGCCCACCGGAACATATCCAAAGCTCAGGCCCGTGTCATCGCTTTGGACAAACTAAAAAAAGTGTATATACCGTCTCCTGAAAAACGGTTGTCTCAATACCCCCATGAATTGTCCGGGGGTATGCGTCAGCGGATCATCATTGCCATATCCCTTCTGGCGGACCCGGCCATTATTATTGCAGATGAGCCCACAACCGCTTTGGATGTCACCATCCAGGCCGAAATCATGGATTTGCTCCAGGAATTGTGCGAAGTCGAAAAAATGGGACTGATCCTCATTACCCACGATCTGGGCGTGGTATCCCAGGTAACCGAGAAAATCGCAGTGATGTATGCCGGCAAGATCATTGAATACGGGCCGACGGAAACCGTGGTTCACCACCCGGTCCATCCATATACCATCGGTCTTATCGGGTCGATCCCCGGCGCCATTGAACCGGGAAAAGACCTCAAACAGATTCCGGGCATGATGCCAACCCTTTCCAATATTCCGCCGGGATGCGCCTTTAATCCCAGGTGTGAACTTGCGGAAAAGATCTGTACTCAAAAACCCCGGTCCTGGAAGAAAAACAAAACGGCATTATGGCCGCCTGTCACATGAAATAGGATGTAAAAAAATCAATGACAACGCATCAGATCTCTTTATTGACTGTAGAGAACGTGGTTAAACATTTTGATATTTCCGGCGGTTTTCTGGATCAGCTGGCTTTCAAAGGTGGTATCCACCTGGAAAAAACCACTGTCAAGGCAGTGAATAATGTGTCTTTGTTTGTCAATAAAGGTGAAACCCTGAGTGTGGTGGGAGAAAGCGGATGCGGCAAATCCACCCTGGCCCGGGTGATCCTGGGACTTTATCGGCCCAATTCCGGCAAGGTCATTTACGACGGCCAGCGCATTGATCATCTATCCCATGAACAATGGCTGCCTTATCGTCGGAAAATGCAAATGATCTTCCAGGACCCCTATGCATCGTTGAATCCCAGAAAAACCGTTCGCCAGACCCTGGAAGAACCGTTGCGGTTCCACAACCCGAAAATGACGTCCCGGGAAGCCGAGGACAAGGTGGCTTTTGTCATGGAACAGGTAGGGGTGGATCCGGCTTGGATCACCCGGTATCCTCATGAATTTTCTGGAGGCCAGCGTCAGCGCATCTCCATTGCCAGGGCCCTGGTTCTTGATCCGCAGTTCATCGTCGCGGACGAGCCGGTGTCCGCCCTGGATGTGTCCATCCAGGCCCAGATCCTGAACCTGCTGATGGATCTGCGGGAACAGCATGACCTGACCTATCTGTTCATTACGCATGATCTTTCGGTGGTCCATCATATCAGCTCGAGGGTGGCGGTTCTCTACCTGGGGACCCTGTGTGAGCTTGCGTCTGCAAAGGATTTGTTTGAATCCCCCCGGCATCCCTATACCCGGGCGTTATTGTCTGCCATTCCCAAATTGGGCGAGAAAAAAGCCAAACATATCAAGCTCAAGGGGGAGGTGCCCACGCCGGTGAATCTGCCGTCCGGATGTGTGTTCCACGGCCGGTGCGTTTTTGCAAGAGACCGGTGCCGGCAGGAATTTCCCCGCCTTAATGAGCTTTCCAACGGTGGTTTTGTGTCCTGCCACGGGGTGGAAGAGGGATGGGACATGGCTTAGGCGTATTTATTGTTGAAGTTTGATAGAGACTGGCGTATGGTAGATTTATTTAATGTTTACTGCATGATAAATGGTGTCATCTAAATCTCCTGGACAGGGAACGTGTAAATGAGTGATAGAGAATCGCCTCTTCCCAGGGTACTGGTCATCGATGATGAAACAGCCATCTTGAAAATGCTGGAAATGGCATTGACCAGGAAGGGGTATCAGGTGGATACCGCTGTAAACGGGGAACAAGGGATCGAAAAACTTAGGAACGGTGACTACGGCCTGGTAATCACGGACATGCGGATGAACAGGATGTCCGGTGACGAAGTGTTGCAGGAAGTCAGATTGATCAAGGGAGACCGTGTGCCGGTCATTGCCATGTCAGGCACGCCCTGGCTCATGGACGATGCCCGGTTTGATGCAGTACTTGCCAAGCCTTATATGTTGAAGGATCTGTTCGATCTTGTCGGAAAATTCATTCCTCCTGAGTCGGTTCAAATCCAATGATCCGTCTGTTTTTATTTGGTGGATTCCAGCGATAAAACCCGGGCAAGGGTTCCGGTGACCTCCCATTTCACATCCAGATCATAAATACGAACGCCGTAGATTTTCCCTTTTTTTTTGTTGATCCGGCATGATAACCGGGACGGGGGTCGTTTTTCAGTATCTGAGTGATCAACGTGGCCAGATCAGGAATTCTGTCCGCCCGTTTTTCGCACTGTCGTTGGGCTTTTAGAGAAAAGACGACCTGAAGCCGGGGATCAGGACGGGTGCCGGCAAATCCGCCGTTCGCATGAAATATGGCATCTGCCCATGGGATATAGGGTTTAATGTCCAGAACCGGTGTGGCATCCAGGATGTCAACACCGGACAGGTGTAGCACAGGGCCGCTGTCGGTATGTTCCACTCTTTCCAGTTTTACGGCGGAAAGACCGATGGGGTTGGGCCGAAACGGGGACCGGGTGGCAAACACACCGGTTTTTTTGTTCCCGCCCATGCGCGGGGGCCTGACCAGGGGGGACCAGGGCCTTTCCAATGTCTGATGAAAGATGAATACCAGCCAGAGATGGGAAAAAGTTTCCAGTTCCCGAACCGCGTCCATGTCAGCATATGGCGGGTGAAACACCAGACGGCCGGGAGCGGCCGGCACCAGGTTCATCTGCCGGGGAATACCGAATTTTTCCTTAAAGCAGGTATACAGGGTGGCGATGGGGCCAAAGGTATGGGGGCAGGCATTGGGCTCTGTCATCGCATAACCAGCCAGATTCCCGGAAACATCACCAGCATTCCCGAAATCCGGGACAGGGTGATGGGCCGGACCTTTGCCCCGGACAGGCCGAACTGATCGATGAGAGCAGCTGTGGAACACCGTATCCGATGGCCGCGATGAGTATCAGGCCCATGGGACCTGACAAAAGGGTATACCAGGGCACCTGGGTCAGACCGGACAGGCTTCCGCCCCGCAGCAGAATCGTGATGATGCCGATGAGAAAACCGCCTCTGCCATAAGTGACAAAGATACTTTCCAGGGTGCCGGCCTGTTTGTCGATGCTTCCCATCAGCTGGCCCTGGAGGGCCACGGCAATGCCCCCAATGGCAGCAACGATGACCAGATAGACGACGTTCACGTGTTTTTCCCTTTTTCGGAAGCCGGCGGACACATGATGGTTAGCAACGGGTCGGGCACCAGACTCCCTGGTTGGACAGATCTCTTACTACTACTAAAAAAGGGAACCCAAATCAAGCCGATCAGGGAGATGACAGGAATTTTCCTTTTCAACTGTTGTATTCTGTTATATTTTACCCACAAAAAGAAAGATACTGAATGGAGGAAACATGAGAATTCCTGCAATCATAGTCATCGCAGTGCTGGTGTTTCTGCTCACACGGTATGTGCTTTCCAGAAAACTGCTCTATTTTCCGGTGAAAACAACCCCGGAACAGCTGGCACAGATCACGGCCCGGATCCCGGAGGCGGAAGCGATTCAAATCGCTGTGGGGAAGAACACCGTGCTGCATGGATGGCTGGTGAAAAAAGACCTGGTCCATTTGCCCACGGTGTTCTACTTTGGTGGGAATGCCGAAGAGGTGTCTGTAAACCTGAGGGATTTTTCCGTCCGCCTGAATGCCAATGTGGTTCTGGTCAACTACCGGGGATATGGCCGGAGCAGCGGATCTCCCACCGAAGACCGCCTCAAGTCTGATGCGCTGGCCATCTATGACGAGATGGCGGACCGACTGGATCTCGACTCAGCCGACTGTGCGGCCTGGGGGCGGAGTCTGGGATCATCCATGGCGGCCTGGCTGGCTCTGGAGCGGGGTTTGGACAAACTGATTCTCACCTGTCCCTTTGACAGCATCCAGGCGGTGGCAGGGGCGTATTACCCCTCCTGGCTGGTGAATCTGGTATTGGAGGACCGGCACCGGACCATAGACTTTGCCCACCGGATCATCTGTCCGGCGTTAATCCTGGTAGCTCTGGACGATGAAGTCATACCTTATCGGCATACCCATCGGCTGTATGAGCGGCTTGCCGGCCCCAAAAAACTGGTGCCGGTCCACGGGGCCGGGCATAACACAATTTCCGGGTTCGAAACCTATTTCAATGCCGTTAATGCCTTTTTGAAAAAAAATTCAACTGCCCGGAATTAGACGGTTTGCCGGAGGTTTCAGTTCAATGATCCATTCATCCGAAAGAGTCAATGCCGGCCGGATGGAAATCCGCCACGCAGTCCAGGCCGGTATCCCCATTTTTATCGGGTATTTCCCAGCGGCGGTGGCCTTTGGCATTCTGGCCAAAGGGTGCGGTACCAGCCTTATGGAGGCATTTTTGTTTTCCGCCGTGGTGTTTGCCGGGGCCAGTCAATTCATTGCCTTGAATCTGCTGATGACCGGTATGGGCCCAGGGGGAATCATTCTGACCACCCTGTTGGTGAATTTCCGGCATTTTCTTATGAGTGCCTATCTGTCCACCCGGCTCAGAAATCTGGCCAGAAAAACCTATTTTCTGCTGGCATTCGGCGTGACCGATGAAGTGTTTTCCGTGTTGTCTTTTCGTAAGGGGAACTTGACTCCCGAGTTTATTTTTTTTCTGGAATTGACGGCCTGGTCCGGATGGGTAGCTGGAAGCGTATGCGGATTCGTTCTGGGCGGATTTCTGCCCGACATCCTGACCCAGAGCATGGGTGTGGCGTTGTACGCCCTGCTGCTGGCCATTCTGCTTCCGGCTTTGAAATCATCCCGGCAGACGGTCTTTCTGGCAGTGGTGTCGGCCGGCCTGAACACGTTACTGATCCGGCTGGATCTGCTGCCCGCCGGGTGGACCATTATCGTCTGTATCCTGTTGGTGGCCTTTGGGGGGGCAATGCTCGCGCCGAAAAAAAAGGAGGTCATCAGTGAATGAGACCCTGATTCCACTGATTGTCGCCATGGCTGCCGTCACCTATATCCCTCGCCTTATGCCGCTTCTGTTGCTAACCCGGTTGCGCATTCCCCACCGGGTGAACACGTTCTTGAAAGCCATTCCCGTGGCTGCCATCGGCGCATTGATTGTCCCCGGCGTTTTGACCGCCACGCCTGAACTACCGGCTGCGGCCTTGGCCGGCATGGGATTCACCCTGGTCTTCGGCCTGTTCAGGGGCGGCATTATCGTGCCGGTTTTAGGGGCGGTCGGGGTCACTTGGCTGATGCTGGCTTTTTGCGGGTGACCGTCCGACCGGGGCGAAATCTGTAGAAATGTTTTGACATCCATGGTCGTTCCCGGATATATTTGACAGGTCTGAGTTGAAAATCATCTGATCCGGTTGTTTAACGCCTGCTATTCATACTGCGCTCCAGCGGTACCCGTATTTTTAAATCCATTATCAAAGGAGGTTCCATCATGAGCGACAGTGTCTACAAAGTTATCGATCTGGTGGGTGCCAGCACCACGTCCTGGGAAGATGCAGCCAACAAAGCCATTGCCAAGCTTCCGGGTCCCTTCGGGATCTTCGGATCGCCGAGGTGCAGAAGCTGGACATCAAAATCGAAGAGGGCAAACCAGCCCAGTTTCGCACCAACATCCGTCTGTCCTTTAAGTATCAGGATTAATCAAATGTAAGCAAAGGCGGGTCAGGCCCTTACCTGACCCGTCCCCCAGGCCACGAATTTAGTGGTGGTCAGTTCCCGGATGCCCATGGGGCCGTATGCGTGCAACTTGGAGGTGGAGATGCCTATTTCGGCTCCCAGCCCGAGTTCCCCGCCGTCGTTGAACCGGGTGGAGGCGTTGACAATCACCAGGGACGCATCCACTTCCCGCACAAACCGCCGGGCGTTGTCATAGTCGGTGGTGATGATGGCTTCAGTGTGATTGGAGCCGTATGCGCCAATGTGGGCAATGGCCTCATCCATATCGGGCACTACCCGGACCGCCAGAATGAGATCCAGATATTCAGCCGGCCAGTCCGCTTCCGTGGCCGGCTGAATGTCGGTCAATATCCGGCAGCTGGTGTCACAGCCTCTCAATGCGACCCCGGCCTGGGTCATGGCGGCGTGCATCTTGGGTAGAATCATCGGAGCGATGGCTTCATGTACCAGCAGGGTTTCCAGGGCATTGCAAACGCCCGGCCGCTGGGCTTTGGCATTGACGCAGATCGCCACGGCCATATCCGGGTCCGCCGTGTCATCCACATAGGCGTGGCACACCCCTTTGTAGTGCTTGAGCACCGGAATCGTTGAATGGGCCACCACATGGCGGATCAATCCCTCCCCCCCCCGGGGAATGATCAGATCCACCAGGGCTTCCTGTTTCAACAAGATATCCACAGCTTCTCTGTCCCGCACCGGAACCACCTGGGCTGCGGCATCCGGCAGCCCGGCCTTGGCCAGTCCCTGGGCAATGATCTTTGCCAGGGCCAGATTGGAATGCAGCGCTTCGGAACCGCCCCGAAGAATCACGGCATTGCCGGCTTTCAGGCACAGGCCGGCCGCATCTACGGTGACATTGGGCCGGGATTCGTAAATAATGCCGATCACCCCTAAAGGAATCCGCATCCGGGCGGTTTCCAGGCCGTTGGGGCGGATACTGGAATCTGACAGGGTTCCCACCGGATCATCCAGGCCGGCTATATATTCCAAACCGTCGGCCATGGCGGTGATGGTGGTGTCCGTGATGGTGAGCCGATCGATCATGGCGGATGACAGTCGGTTTTCTCTGGCTGAGGTCACATCCTTGGCGTTTTCTTCCCGAATGGATCCGGCGTGTGTTTTCAACAGCCCGGCCATGGCTGTCAGAGCCGCATCTTTCTGTTTTCTGGGCACCGAGGCCATGATTTTGGTGGCGTTTCTGGCGGTGGCGGCAATATCCGCAATCTGCGTTTCAATGGACATGGGAATATCTCCCTGGGTTGCAATGGGTTTTAAGGGTGAGAGTGATTGCTTCACTCCGGATCGGCTGTGATCACCAGGTTATCCCGGTGAATGACCTCGTCATAGGACCGGTATCCGAGCCGCTCTTTGATCTGGCTCGTCTGGCATCCCATGATTTTCAGCACATCCGTGGCATTGTAGTTCACCAGACCCATTCCCAGAACATGGTTGTCCTGATCCATGAACTCCACGGGATCACCTACGTCAAAATAATCATCCACCCGGACAATACCTGACGGTAAAAGGCTTTTGTGCTGCCGGACCACGGCATTTTTGGCTCCGGTGTCAATGGTGATCCGTCCTTTGGGCTGCAATGTCAGGCCGATCCACTTTTTCTTCGAGTTGAGCTTTTCCGCCTTGGGAACAAAATAGGTGCCGTCAAACGTGTTTTCAAAAATGGACAGCAGGATATCCGGGGTGAATCCGCAGGCAATGATTTTGGGGATCCCGGCCGTGGTCAGTTTCCGGGCTGCCGTGATTTTTGTTTTCATGCCCCCGGTGCCCAGAGGGCCGGCAATGGTGCCGGCCATCTCTTCGATGCGGGCCCCGGGGTTGTCCACCACCCTTATGAGCTGCGCATCGTTATGAAGCCGGGGATCTTTGTTATACAGTCCGCCAATGTCCGTGAGGTTGATCATGAGATCCGCGTCCATGAGCATGGTGATCATGGCGCCTAAGTTGTCATTGTCCCCGAACTGAAGGGATTTGACCGCCACCGTGTCGTTCTCGTTGATGATGGGCAGCACCTGCCAGTTCAAAAGGGTGTTAATGGTATTTCTGGCGTTGAGGTACCGTACCCGGTCACACAGATCACTTCGGGTCAGCAGCAGCTGGGCTACTTTTCTGCCGCAGGTTTCCACGGCTTTTTCCCATTCTCGGATCAGGTCGGCCTGGCCGATGGCGGATACGGCCTGACGTTTGGGAATTTCAGACGGTCGTTTGGACAGCCCCAGTTTGGTGACGCCCGCGGCCATGGCGCCGGAGGACACCAGAATTACCTGGATGCCCCGATCGAACAACCGGCAGATCTGACCGGACAGGCTTTCGATGATGTCGATGTTCAGGCTGTTTTTTCGGGTCAGCACACCGGAACCCACCTTAACGACGATGCGGTGGATCGGACCCGTGAGCCGGGATTGAAGCTGCATGTTCATGGCAAAACGTCATCCCTTTTATCTAAAATTGTGACAAATTTTTTACCTATGCCCATCCGAACCAAAAGTCAACCTGAAAAAATGAGATCGGAAGCCTGACTGGTAAGGATTGAAAAAAACTTTACAATCAAAAGCGGGACTGATACAAATTTTTTCGGCCTGGATCGGATGAATCCAAATGACACACAGATCTTTGAGAAGCAACGGTCGGGGGAATGGCTGAGCATGAAACCCGATGAAGCCCGGGAAGAATCCGGGAACGGATAAAGAAAAATGGTGGAGACATTTGTAAACAGAAAAGATGATCTGCGCTGGATCCTGATGCTGCCCAGACAATTGTCAGGCGCATTAATGGGTCTGTGTCAAATTAAAGGAAACAATCCGGGTGGGATGATTCCGTCCGCCGGCCAGGAAGCGGCTGGGCCCGCCGTATGCGGGGCTCCGGAATCCGGTGATATGGTCATCGGTAACCATGTTTGGCCCGAACGTATGCCTGAATGGAGAACATGAGCCATTTTTTGTTTATGGGCCTGGTACTGGGCCTGTCTGCCGGGCTTGCCCCCGGGCCTTTGCTGACGCTGGTGGTTTCGGAAACCCTGCGGCACCATGTGGGAGCAGGAATCCGGGTGGCCCTGGCACCGTTGATCAGTGATCTGCCCATTGTGCTGGTATCGGTGGGGATTTTGTCCACCATGGCTGATTTTGAGGCGGTGCTGGGGGGGATTTCTCTGGTGGGGGGCGTGGTGGTGTTCCGTATGGGGATTCACGCGATAAAAACCCAGGTTCTGGAGATCGGACCGGAGATGGTGGGTCATAATGCTCTGGTCAAAGGGGTGCTGGTGAATGTGCTCAGCCCCCACCCGTATCTGTTTTGGATATCGGTGGGGGCGCCGCTGGTGCACCGGGCCATGGCCGTGAGCGTGCTGGCGGCCGGGGCATTTATCGCGGGTTTCTATTTGTTTCTGGTGGGATCCAAAATTGCCCTGGCCCTGGTGGTGGCCCGGTCCAGGACTGTCATCAAGGGCCGGGCCTATGGGGTGATCATGCGGGGCTTAGGTGGGGTGCTGTGTCTGCTGGCTGTCATGCTGGTCAAAGACGGGTTGCGCCTGCTGGAAGTCTTCTGATCATAAGTCGAAGTCCCGTGAGGTGACCGTGTGCTCCATACGGCGGATGCGCTGGTCGATGTTGTCGAATTTGCGTTTGATCCGCTGGATGGCGGATTCTCGGGAAGCGGTGTAGGATTCGTAGAACTCCCGGTCGGCCGGGTTTTGCAGCGGAACCACCGGGGCCGGTTTCAGGAGCAGGCCGGCGATGATATAAATCACCCCAATGGGCCAGAATCCGGTGAACACAAAGACCAGCAGCACCGCTATACGGACCCAGAAGACACTCAGGCCGAAATGCTCGGCCAGTCCCCGGCACACGCCGAAAAGGATTCCTCTTCGGGAGCGGTAGATCCGGCGGTCCCCGGTGATGTCATCGAACCGGTCCCGGAAGCGGTGAAAGGGTTTGTTTCTCCGCCCGAATTCGGCTGCGTGGTACTTGCGCCTATAATGATATCTCATTGGTTATCCGTCCTTTCGCTTGCGTTCGATCAGAATGGTTTCCAGGGCTTCCACCCGTTTTTCCATTTTTGACAGGCCGTTGTAAATATCCTGGATCATCCGGGTCTCGTCATCATAGATCTGACGGTCCTTTTTACGGATGGCGCCGGTTCTGACGGCCCGGATGACCGCGATGGTTGTCAGTCCGATGGTGACCACCACCAAAATGATGCCTCCCACAATCATGGCCAGGATCAGCACTCCGCTCATGGTTTATCATCTCCTTGGGGGTTGAATGTTCATTGAGTGACTGTATCATCTTTGGGTTGGGTTTGGGAGGATTTTAATGTCTGAAGCTGACGTTCGATATCATCGTCGGTGGACAGTTCTTCAAACGCCTCTTCCAGGCCTGATTTTTTTCCGTAGTTCACCAGGTCCGCCTCCGCTTCCATGCGCTCGATATTCGATTCCATTTCATCGAACTTTTGCATGACCTGGGCCGAGTCCATGCGCCGGATCTCTTCGTGGGCTTTTTTCTTACGCTGGGCCCGGATATGGCGCTGCACCAGCAGGCGCTGTTTTTCCCTAGCAGATCTAAGTTTGGTTTCCAGCTCCTGAATATCATCCTGGTATTGCCCCACAAAGGACAGCAGCTCATCCAGATCTTGTTCCACCACCTCAGCCCTCTGGGTGAACCGCCTTTTTTCCAGCAGGGCCTGACGTGCCAGATTGTCCCGGCCCTTGGACACGGCCAGGGCCGCTTTTTGATCCCAGAACGCCTCCTTGTCCTGAATTCCCTCCAGCTGGCGGGATACTTTTTCCGGCTTGCAATGGTGCCGGCACAGGCGGATTTCAGCTCCACCAGGGTGTCTTCCATTTCCCGGATCATCAGCTTGATCAGTTTTTCCGGATCTTCGGCCCGGTCCAGCATGGCATTGATGTTGGCGGATACAATGTCTCTGAATCGTGTGAAAATTCCCATGATTTGTCTCCTTTAGTGATCATATGGTTCAATCGAATCCTGCATGTGAAAAAAGAATAAAGCAGAAAGTGTGCCAAAAGGGACATTCGTCAGAATCCCCTTTGGTTCCAGCGTGTTATTTTGTTTGACAAAAATAGAAATCGGTGGTAATTTTGACCAAAAAGAGGTTCTTATTTATTAATTATGGTTGAATTTGCCACATATGAGCCCATCGGGCAGTCTGAAGCGTTTATTGCGTTTCAGGAACAGCTTTCCCGGATCGCACCGGTGGAACGGTCGGTCATGATCATCGGGGAACGGGGGACCGGAAAGGAACTTGCCGCATCCCGGATTCATTTTTTGTCTGAAAGATGGGAAAAACCCCTGGTAACTCTGAATTGTGCAGCCCTGACCCCGACGTTGATCGGATCGGAACTGTTCGGATATGAAAAGGGGGCGTTCACCGGGGCGGGCACCCGCACGGCCGGCCGGTTCGAGCAGGCTGCAGGCGGCACCTTGTTTCTCGATGAGATCGGCACCATACCCATGGAGGTCCAGGAAAAAATTCTGCGGGTGGTGGAGTATGGCACTTTCGAGCGGGTGGGATCCAGCCGACCGGTTCAGGTGGATGTGCGCATCGTGGCCGCCACCAATGCCGACCTGCCTGAAATGGCCAAGAACGGTACATTCAAACAGGACCTGTTGGACCGCTTAAGTTTTGAAGTGATCCATGTGCCGCCGTTGCGGTGCCGTAAAGAGGATGTTCTGGTGCTGGCCCGGCATTTTGCCAGTCGTATGGCATTTGAACTGGGCCGGGAGCCGATGCCGGAATTGACAAAAACAGCGGAAAAAAAGCTGATGTCTTATCCCTGGCCGGGCAATGTCCGGGAGTTGAAGAATGTGGTGGAACGGGCGGTCTACAAGAACGACACCCACCGAATCGATGAAATCTGTTTTGATCCGTTTGAAGATCCATTTGGATATCCGGATAAAGAAAGGCAGACAAAAGACCCGGTCAGTGATTTGCCTGAAGCAGTGCGGGCACCGGCACCCGTTCATGACCCCAGTATGGCGGACCTGATGGCCCTGCCCCTGAAAACCGCCCTACAGGCCCTGGAAACCCTTCGGGTCAAAGACGCATTAAAAGAAACCCGGTTTCATCAGAGAAAGGCGGCGACTCTGCTGGGCTTGACCTATGATCAATTCAGAGGGATCAAAAAACGGTTAGGAATCTGATTCAACAGCATCAGCCAGACCGACCAAACGCAACAAAGGAGAAAAACTGAAATGGCGTATGACCCGAACCGGTATCAACGGAATTTTTCCGTCTCATGGGAACAGCTGCACCGGGACACTCGGGCACTGGCCTGGCGGCTTCATGACATGCAGATTTCCTGGGATACCATAGTAGCCGTGACCCGGGGAGGGCTGGTTCCGGCCGCCATCATCGCCAGGGAACTGTCGATTTTTCACATTGACACGGTGTGCATCACAAGTTATGACTGGCAGCATCAGGGTGGTACCTCCATTCTCAAAAAAGTGGAGGGGGACGGCGCCGGATGTCTGGTGGTGGACGATCTGGTGGACACCGGTGCCACGGCCCGGTTGATCCGGAAACTTCTGCCCAAAGCCTGTTTTGCCACTGTGTATGCCAAACCGGCCGGAAAACCGATGGTGGATGCCTATGTCACCGAAGTGAGACAAGATACCTGGATTCTATTTCCCTGGGATTCGGACATCCGGTTCGTGGAACCCATTGCCGGCCTCTGACAGAGAGACATGGCAGACCCGGGCCCCATGCCTCCCCTGGCGGGATGCCTTTCCATGAAAGACCGGGGTGGCGTATCGGATTCTTTCATGTGTTGCACGACCATCACAACCGTATTCCGGCACAGCATGGCCGTGATTACTGATTGACAATCCGTCTGTGGGCCATCAGCCGGATGGCATTGATTCGGATGAATCCTCCAGCGTCTTCCTGATTGTATCCACCTTCGATATCCATGGAGGACAGATCCTGGTTGTACAGCGAGGACGGACTGGTACGGGCCACAGGATACGCCCTGCCTTTGTAAAGCTTGAGAATCACATCTCCGTCGATCAGTTCCTGGCTCTTGTCCATGGCCGCCATGATGAATTCCATCTCCGGGCTGAACCAGAATCCGTTGTAAACCAGCTCCCCGAGTTTGGCGGCCAGCATGTCCCGCAGCCGCATCACCTCCCGGTCCATGGCCATTCCTTCGATATCCTTGTGGGCTTCGTGGAGAATGGATCCGCCCGGTGTTTCATAGACCCCTCTGGATTTGATGCCCACGAACCGGTTTTCCACCATGTCCAGCCGGCCGATGCCGTGTTCGCTTCCCAGATGGTTGAGGTATTCGAACAGTTCCAGGGCATCGGTTTTCAAAGTGCCGTCGCTCAAATTCTCCACTTCTACCGGAATACCGTCTTTGAACCGGATCCGGATTCGGACCGGGATGTCCGGCGAGTTTTCCGGGGCGGTCGTGTGGGAATAAATGGTTTCATCGCATTCATGGGCCGGGTCTTCCAGGATTCCGGCCTCGTGGGAGATGTGCAGCAAGTTGTCATCCTCGCTGTAGGGTTTGGACGCGGTCTGTTTGGTGGGAATCCCGTGTTTTTCCGCGTAGGCCAGCAGATCGGTCCGGCCTTTGAATGCGGCCAAAAAATCCTTGTCTTTCCAGGGAGAAATGATTTTGATTTTCGGATTCAACGCGTAATAGGACAGCTCGAACCGGACCTGGTCGTTGCCTTTGCCGGTGGCCCCATGAGACACATAGGCGGCACCCACGTTCTCAGCAATCTCGATCTGTTTTTTGGCGATCAAAGGCCTGGCAATGGCAGTGCCTAAAAGATACCGGCCCTCATACAGGGCATTGGCCTTGAACACCGGAAAAATATAATCCGTGACAAATTCCTTGCGCATATCTTCGATGAATACATCTGATGCCCCGATTTTCAGGGCTTTTTCCCGGGCCGCGTCAAAGTCTTCCTGCTGGCCGATATTGGCCATGTATGCGAACACTTCATATCCCTGTTCCAGCAGCCATTTCAGGATGACCGAGGTATCCAGACCGCCTGAATATGCCAGAATCACTTTTTGTTTTGACATGAAAACTCCTTAATATATTATAAATTTTATGGGCTTATTTAGACGAAAACCATTGAAATAGTCAAGTATTTATGTGTAAACACCGTTTGATGACCTTGATTGCATTCCGCTTACTGCTGACCTTTCGAACTGGAAAAAGGAAATTGGATATGTCGGATCCCCATACCCATCAGCTCACTTTGCTCTCGGGCATGGCCATGCTGCTGCAAAGCTGTTTCATTGAAGCGGAGTTGTTTGATGTGGCCTACTGGTACTTGCCCAGACTTTTTTCGGATGTTTCAGGACGGATCTGTCTGAAGGAGAATAACCGGCTTAAGATAAGCACAGCGTTCGAATGGGGAGATCTTACCCTCAAAAAAGAAGGGCCCGTGTCCCGGACCTGTGATGTGCTTGACAAAGGGCTGCCGGTTATAGCCGGGAATGCGGTCCGAACGTGTTGCGCCTATTGTGTGCCGATCAAGGACAAATCCGGTGTACTCGGTGCGTTGTGCCTGGGAAATCCAAAAGTGCCTCTCTCCGGGCAGTACCGGAAGCTGGCACTGATCACTGCGGAATATCTGGCCCTTTCCATTTCCAACATCCGGCTTCATGATCAACTGTACGAACGGACTCTTCGGGATCCGCTCACCAGCCTTTACAACCGCCGCTATATGGATGAAATCCTGGCAAAAGAGATCCCGCGTGCGCGCCGGGCCGGTTCAACGCTGGGAGGGATTATGGTGGATCTGGATCATTTCAAAGTCCTGAATGACACGCTCGGACACGATGCCGGTGACCAGGTGATCAAGCGTTTGCCCGTACCTTAATCAACGCCGTGCGAATGGAAGATACGGTTTGCCGCTACGGTGGAGAAGAGTTTTTTGTTCTGATGACCGCAGGGACCATCGAAGATTACATGGATCGGGCTGAAGACCTGAGGCAACAGATCGCCAAACTGGATATCCACTGGCAGGGACGGCCTGTGGGGGCAATCACGGCATCACTGGGTGTGGCCGGATTTCCCATGCATGCCGATACCCCGGAAGCGCTGGTCCATCAGGCAGATCAGGCCCTGTATAAGGCCAAAGAAAAGGGCCGGAACCAGGTGGCATGTGCCGGTTTCTGACGATCACGGGACCGTTGTCGGCATGATTACGTGAAAATGGTCAGCAATGCCCCGGATATGGCTATCACGATAGCGATCCCTTTGTTGGCAGTGATTTTTTCTCTGAGAAAAATGGCTGCCAGAATAAAGATGAAAATCGTGGACATCTGGTTGAGGATGGCGGCCTGGGAAGCCGAGGTGTATTTCATGCCGGCCACCCACAGGATCAGGGCGATGTAATTGCCGCTGATGGATGCAGGCAGGGCAACCAGCCAGGATTTCGACCATTTGAGTTCTGAATAGAAGCGCTGTTTTCCCGGGTGGCATGCCACCAGGATCAACAGTGTGACAATGGCGGCGCCAAGTCGTACCAAGGTTGCCCAGAATACATCGGTATGGGCCAGAACCTCCTTGATGATCACTATGCCCAGGGCCATAAAGATCATGGACAGAACCCCGGCGATGATGGCAGGCACCCTTGTGGGGGAAGGGATGCCCGGTGTCAGAGGCAGATCTTTTTTCCGAAACGATCCTACCAGCACTGCCGCCAGAACCATCAGGCCGCCGAAAATGCCTCCGGCACTGAGGTGTTCATCCAGCAGCAGATAGGAAAAAAACAGAACACAGGGCAGGTACAGGCATTCCACAACGGCAGCCATGCCGGCACCCAGCCGGTTCAAGGCGATAAAGAAAAACAAGTCCGCCAGGGTGATGCCCAGAAACCCGGACAAAGACAACAATACCCAGTTGTTCAACGGTTGATCCGGGAAAAAAGGAATGCCCAGCAGCAGCATGGTGACACTGACCAGAAAAAGTCCCACCACACTTTTGTAGATGTTCAAAGAGATGGGGGAGAACGTCTCTCCGCTTTTTTTGAATAAAATGACGGCACAGGCCCAGAAAAAAGCGGAGCCCAGAGCGAATATCGATCCGAGCATAAATTATGCCCCCTTTTTCCCAAGTGTGACAAGGCCTTTGAGATGGGGCTTGCCAGTTTCAGCATCCCGGAGATCGAACAATATCTGGTGCAGGCCGTCGCCTGCCGTCACATGCTTGGTTCCCACACTCAATGTGGCGGGCATGTAAATCGGCAGCTTGAATGCCGCATTCACAGTGTGATTTACAGGACAATTCATGAATGGTTCCAGGCAGGCCAGGAGCCGGGCCAGACTCCACATGCCGTGAACCATTGCCTGTCTGAACCCGATGATGCGGGCAGTGATATCAAAAAGGTGGTGAGGATTGTAATCTCCGGATACCCGGGCATATTGCCGTCCGGTCCCTGAACCAACCCTGATCATTTTCCAGGTCGGCAGGGGCGGGTCATAAGTTTTTTTCCGGCAGGGCATTTAGGCCCGCAAGTCCGGGTCAAATAGGTGGAAATACCCTGCCAGACCGGCTGGCCCCCTTGATCCGCTTCCAGGAGAAACCGGGTCAAAACGCCCTTGGGTGCCAATGCCATCTCCTGAAGGGTGCAGGATAGGTTCACTCGTTCACCGATCCGGACAGGTCGACTGGATTCGAACTGCTGGCCGGTCTGGATCAGCCCCATGGGGTTGATGGGAAAGAAATCTGAAGTGATATACCGGCCCAGCAGGCCGATGAAGAGCGTCTGGATAAAACCGGGCGGAACAAAAAGATCATCCGGCGCATGGGAAAAACCACAAACCCGCCGGTATCGGTGAATCCGTTCCGGGTCAAGAAAAACATCGGCCAGGTACAGCCGTGCCCTTGTCCCCCGGTCAAAATTCGGAAGCCCCGCCGGTCGGGTGAATGCTGAAATCAAAAACCGGCAGAATATGGCCGGTATCATTGGTAAACGGGTCAGATGGACCGAGTGGAGGGTGTTCGTTAACGGGATTTGTTGAATGTCACTGGTCATGGGAGCGGGTGCCAATCCTTCACTTTTAAGGATTAAGGAAAAGGTTTCAAAACCATCAAACCAACTTAATAAGTACTCAAAAATTGCAGAATATCTTTGTTCTTTCTTGAAGTCAACATGTGAAAGTGCCAGGAAAATCCGTCATACCAGGTGTTTGAAAATTTTCGAATTTCGTGAAAAAAAAGAGAATTTGGGTTGACCCTGCATGAATAAGGGTATACTAGCAAATCGAAAGGAACGGTTTATCATCAACAGACAGGAGAGTTACATGGATATATCAACCGGCGGTGGCCCGGGCACCTCTGCAGGCGCCCACATCATTGATAAAGCAAAGCGTGTGAACCTGAATCCCAGCCTGCTGTATGAGGCGGTGATTGATCTGTCGTCTGAAGGTCTGATCACTGCCAACTGTATCAACCTGGCAGCCGGCATTCTTCTTGATGACTTAGGGTTTCCTGTGTATTTTTTTGAAACCATCACCAAGGAGTCATTGAAAGGTATTTTGGCCTCCATTGCCAAAGGCATCTATTTCAAGGAAAATAAGGGTATTCTCCATTCCTGGGTGGCGGATATCGATTTTGACCTGACCCAGGACAGCAATGTTCAGCGCATCCGGATCGCGACCGAGGATACCCGAGATCGGATGGAACGGGTCCTGGACAAAATGCTGGCCGGTCATCGTAGGGAATATTATTATAATCCGGAAAAATCTTATTATACCTATGTGTTCCGGCCGGAAACCGTAAATGATTACCCGGACTCTGATTTTGCGGAATCCCGGTTCCTGTTCAATCGCAACCAGAATTTCACAGCCATTCCCCGACTGACCCGGAACCGGTATGAAAAGTTTTTGGCCCAGGTCAGTGAACATGTTACCCCGTTTGTGGAAGTGTTCAACCTGTCAGATATCGGTGAAATACGGTTCATGTTCAATTCCGATTTTGAACGGCCGCAGCTGCCGGTGTTGAGGAAACTGTTTGCCGATCACGGCCTGACCATTACCCGGGCTTACTGGGAACCTATTATACGGAAACCCGGGTCCCGACGTCCATCTGCTCCCTGTATGTGGCTGGTGAGTTGTCCAGAAATCAGGAAGCTCCGTTGATTGCGGATTTGCAGGCATTCTTGAGTTTCCGCATCAGCCGGGTCACCCAGCTTTACGTAGACGGGATTCTCAACTTCAAGGAGATGCTGTTTGCCGGGAATGCCGTGGATTTTACCCATCTGTTCATTTTCAAGGAACAAGGCACCCGCACTGACCGGGAAATCATGGAAAGCCTGGATTCCGTGGATCATCAGGAGGCGTTTTCCGCAAGGATTCATGAATCCAATAAATTCACCTATGTGTCCAATGTGATCCAGGACGCCGTGATGGAGCATCCGGATCTGATTCGGTTTCAGTTTCAACTGTTTGACGTCAAATTCAATCCGGCCGTCCCGGGGACCTGACAGAGGAACGGCTGGAAATGAAAGCCAAAGAATTTTATCAGCTTCTGGCGGTGCGCTTTATGGATGATCCGTTGGGGTATGATGTCTTCAAATTCATGTTCAAGCTCATATCTTGCTGTCTGAAAACCAATTTCTACAAACCGGAGAAACGATCGTTTTCCTTCCGTCTAACCAATCAAGTGCTGGATCCGTTGGTGTTCAAGCAGTTTGTTTACGGGTTGTTCTTTGTCAACGGCCATTATTCCACCGGCACCCATCTTCGGGCCGATGACATTGCCAGAGGCGGGCTGCGTCTGATCCGGGTTACCCCGGCCAATCACGGCACCGAACTGGATAATGCGGTGCTTCTCAACTACGCTTTAGGCCCCAAAGCCCAGCGTCTCAAACACAAGGACATCTGTGAAAGCGGATCCAAGGGAGTGGTGGTGCCCCACCCGATTTATGCCCGTTACAGTCAGGATGCGCTGTTTGATTATACCGAAGGGATTATGGACCTGATGCTGGCCGACTCCCAGATCAAGGATTACTATGGACGGCCGGAAATGGTGTTTTTCGGTCCGGACGAAGGGACAGCACCTTTGATGGATGCCGTGGCCTTCCGGGCCAGGGAGCGGGGATACGCTTACTGGCGGACCATCACCACGGGCAAAAGCTTTGGTGTCCCCCATGACACCTACGGCATGCTCAAGAGCCAGGATCTGTTCGGGCTGGTGTCCCATGGAAAATCCGGCACGGAACTGATCATCAACGGGGAATCGGTGGTAACCGATACGGACATGAACCGGATTTACGAGCAAATCGGCGGACAGGTGGAGACCAGCGGCATGACGACCACCTCGGTGATGGGAGCCTTTAGGACCCTGATCGCGCATTGTGATGCCAGAGAGCAAGAGCTGAACCTGATGATGACCGGCGGGCCGGACGGGGATCTGGGCAGCAATGAAATTCAGTGTTACCAGGGAAAAATTTGTCTGGTGATAGACGGGGGGGCCATTCTGTTTGATCCCGAAGGGCTGGACAAGGAGGCTCTGATGAAAATTGCGTTCATGCGGCATACCGATCCCCGGGCCAATTCCCTGGCATTTCCGGAGGAAAAATTGAGCCCCAGCGGATTCCGGGTGCCGTTGAAAGGCAAAAACATCACGCTGCCGGATGGGACATTTGTGGCTGACGGTGCCATGTTCCACCGCAATTTCATTACGGATCCGGCCAACCGGAAATTCATCGAACAGGCCGATATCCAGGCGTTTATTCCCTGTGGTGGATTCAAGGACACCATCAACCAGCGCAATGTCAAAGATTTCACATCCCTGTTCAGTGAGTTGCGGTTCATTGTGGAAGGGGCCAATGTGTTTTTTGATGATTCGGCCCGCCGGTATATCGCCAAGAAGACAGATATCCTCCAGATCAAGGATTCTTCAGCCAATAAGGGCGGTGTGTTTTCTTCGGCTGTGGCGGAAGTACTGACCGCATTTCTGTTTGAAGATGATTATGAAAAACGACTTTTAAAAGATGTCTCCACAAGATGGGCATTGATCCGGGACATGTTGAACCTGGTGCGCACCCACGCCTGCAACGAGACGGCCATGCTGCTTGAAATTCATGAAAAGAATCCGGAAATACCGTTATTTGTGCTGTCAGAACTGACCAGTGAACAGATTTTTGCGTTTCAGACTCAGGTGGCGGATGCCATGGATGCAATTCTGGCGGATGAAGATCTTCTTTGGCAGGTGATGGTTGCCTATATCCCCGGGGTTCTGGTAAAAATTATGGGTAGGGAAGCGATTCTGGGAATCATGAACGCGGAGAAACTGCGGGCCTACCGGAATGCCATTGTCACCAAGAAGTTGGCATCCACTGCTTTTTATCGGCATGGAAGCGAATGGGATGCCTATGTGACGTCCACCCGGAAAGGGTTTGTTCCGGCCATGAAGGCTTTGTTCGAACCGGCAGATGATAAAGCATAGGTTTTAAAAATTAAAGGACACAGGAGAAGCAAAATGACGACAATCATGGATATTATTAGTGGCAGAGATCCCCATGAAAAGGAATTTCATCAGGCGGTCACCGAAGTGATCGGATCGGTGAAATTGGTGTTGGACCGCAATCCTGAATACCGTCATGCCGGTATCGTGGAACGGATGGTGGAGCCGGAACGGGTGATTCAGTTCCGGGTCCCTTGGGTGGATGACCAGGGGCGGGTCCAGGTGAACCGGGGATTCAGGGTAGAAATGAACTCTGCCATCGGCCTTTACAAAGGCGGGCTGCGGTTTCATCCATCCGTGAACCTGTCCATTCTCAAGTTTCTGGCCTTTGAACAGGTGTTCAAAAACGCCCTGACCACCCTGCCAATGGGTGGTGGCAAGGGCGGTGCTGATTTCGATCCCAAAGGCAAATCCGACAATGAAGTCATGCGGTTCTGTCAGAGCTTCATGTCCGAGCTGTTCCGTCATCTGGGTGCGGACAGAGATGTGCCGGCAGGTGATATCGGGGTCGGGAGCCGGGAGATCGGATACTTGTTCGGTATGTACAAAAAACTGAAAAACGAGTTTAGTGGCATACTCACTGGAAAAAGTCTCAGCTGGGGAGGCAGTCTGATCCGGCCCGAAGCCACGGGCTATGGGGCTGTGTATTTTGCCCAGGAGATGCTGGCCACAAGGCAGCAAACCCTTGAAGACAAAATCTGTCTGGTATCCGGCTCCGGAAACGTGGCCCAGTATACCACCGAAAAAATTAATCACCTCGGAGGAAAGGTCGTGACCCTGTCGGATTCCACTGGATACATCTATGATGAAAAAGGAATCGATACCGAAAAACTGGGCTATGTGATGTATCTTAAAAATGTCAAACGGGACAGGATCAAGGAATATGTGCAGAAATATTCAGATGCGGTGTATACGGAATTTAATCCCGCGTTGCCCCATAATCCCCTATGGGCCCACAAAGCGGACTGTGCATTTCCATCCGCCACCCAGAACGAAATCAATGAGATCGATGCCCAGAACCTGGTAAATAACGGGGTTCAGGTGGTTTGCGAGGGGGCCAACATGCCCACGACCCTGGAAGGCATCGATGTCTTTCTGGACCACAAGATCCTGTTTGCGCCTGGCAAAGCCGCCAATGCCGGCGGGGTGGCCGTATCCGGTCTGGAGATGTCTCAGAATGCCATGCGTATCAAATGGACCAGCCAGGAAGTGGAAGAGCGGCTTAAAAAAATCATGCAGCACATCCATGTCGCCTGTCTGGCAGCCTCTGAGGAATACGGGACACCGGGCAATTATGTGAACGGTGCCAATATCGCCGGATTTGTCAAAGTGGCGGATGCCATGATGGATCAGGGGGTGGTGTAATTAAAAATCGGTGATATCCGGCTCAATGGTTTCCATTTCATTGGGCCGGACCGACCGCCATGAAACCGCATAAAAGGTTTCATCTGACAGCTTTCTTTCCGGTCTCAGCTGGGCCACTTGAATGGGGTCCCCCAGCCTGATCCACAGTGCCTTGGCCGGTTCCAGCCCATATTGACGGCTGATTTCTTCAGCAAAATAGTGGATATAGTTTTCCAGAGCGGTGTTCATCACCGCCTTTGTTTTGACGGGCTTAAATACCACGGCTAAAGGAAACAGGTATTTGAGCGTGTCATTTTCCTGTCCCAGCCGAATGATTCTCACCCGGTAACACCCGGGCCACCAAGAGATCGGTTTTTTGCCGGTCGCGCTTTTTCCATCCCATTCATAGGTGAAATCATGAAGAATCACGGTCCCCTCCTTGTCTGATGTTCAGGCCAGAATATCCCGGCAGGCCCGGGCCATGTCTTCCGGGTACACACCGGTGATCCACCGCAACTGGGCTTCGGAAAAAGTGGGGGGGGCATGGGGCAGCCGGGGGATAAAACTGTAGATCAGATGCTGATTTAAATGATTTGTGTCGAACCGGGCGGATAGCTCGATCCCCGTCACCATTTGTGCCCCCAGCTTCTCCAGGGTCTGAATCGCTTTCAAAATGGCCAGATCCAGCGCCTTTCTCACCGCTGTGTCTGCGGCCAGAACATGCGGAATCCGGGACCGGGTCATGACCTGAAGTTCCCACTCGTTCACCTGAGCCTTGGGAACGAAAAGACAGACATGCGCATCTTCATAAATAATTAAGTCGGCATCTTTCTGTTCATTCCCATCGGTCCGTCGGTTATTTTTCATGGCATCAATATATGCATCAAAGAAAGGTTTGTCATGGGCTGCTTCAAAAATTCGGACAAACTCGGATATCAGATCGCCGTAGGAAAAACAGGGCATCTGTATCCCATTGTCGTCAGGCACCTGTCTGGGGATCAGCGCGTTCTGCTGATGAATCATTTGATGGGACGCATGAAGCCGGTGCCCGGATGCGGCGGATCCGAATCCGAAATTCCAGCCCCATAAGACCCCGTTGAACTGGAGTGCCGGACCGCACCCCTGGTCCAGGGCCTTGAGGATGGTCAGCCGAAGGGTTTCCAGATTCCTCACCGGCAGGAGGGCCCGGTGTTTCGGCACAGGAATATCCAACTGGGCCGCCAACCGGCAAAAAACCCTCTGGTAGTATAGATGGCGAAGTCCGTGAATATCCTGAATGGTCAGGTCCCGGGCCCGGTATCGGATCCGGTCGTGGGCCATGTTGGACGCAAAGTGTCCCCAGGGGATATAGGAATTGCGGCGCAGGTATTCAAATACATGGGTGTCGTCACAGGTGTATTCCCCGATGATTTCACTGGTTCCCTGAATCCCGGGGCGCAACACCATGGCGGTTTTGTATGGATCGGGCAGATGGGGGTTGTTCACAAGAATGTCAAACAGATCAGGAAACCGGATATCCGGAACCGGTTTTCCTTGTCCGTCTGGTTTGAATCCCATTCCCACTGGGAGATCACTGCCGGGTGGAGAAATCAGTGTGCAGGCATGGCCGGCCAGAACCCTCAGTTCTTCCGGGTCAGTGGATACCTGGGCCAGAGCCAGTTTCAAGGCATGGGGAAGTGATGTCAGCAGCCGGGCCTTTTCTGTATCTGCCATGTTTGCCTGAAATGTTTCCAGGCTGTCAAACAGGGAACAGGAGGGAGGCGGTGCCATGCGTATTCTTTCAGGATGCCCGGCCTTGGGGTCGGCCCAGGCGGAATTGATGAACGTGGTGCCTCTGAACGGCAACGGATTGGGGATTTCATAGATGATGTCTGCGGCGGGCTCCTGAATGTCGGAGCCGGGAAAATTGGCATGATTCCAGACCGGCGTGCCGTTCGGCAGTTGACCCAGCCGGGAGATGAAATCGTTTTTCCGCAGATTGAGCACTTTGAAAGCCGGCTGGTGTCTGCCTACCCGGAACCGGCCGTCAGGGCCGACACAGGTGTGCAGCATTGAAGAGACGCCGGAAAAAGAGGGTGTACCTTGAAAAGCCATTGTTCAAATCCTTGAGCCATTGCGCTATATGAATGAATCCAGTCCGCTGTCAAGGGCCTTGAATGCTGCCAGATCGGTCTGATGATCCGCCAGAAAACCGAAGTCGGCGAAATCAAATCCCGGCGCCACAGTGCAGCCTGCCAGGCTGTAGGAGCCGGTGGTGGCGGCCGCCTGCCAGGTGCCTGCGGGAACAATTGCGGCAAAATCAGTGCAGCCGAACCCGATACGGCGTTCGTTAAGGCGGTGGCCGTCAAACTGAATGAGACGTAGCGGATCTCCCTGGTAAATATGCCAGATTTCATCGTGGATCACCCGGTGAAACCGGCTGACATGGCCTCTGGGCAGCAGAAAATAGATATGGGTGGCAGCTGCCCGGTCTCCGGATGCGGCCTGGGACCGCACCTGCAGCCCGGACCGGTAGGTTTCCCGGAAGAATCCGCCTTCGGGATGAGGGGCCAGGTTGAATTGACGGATTAAATGTTCCATGACATGGAGATACCTCAAACAAAAAAATCTGTCAACCGGTCTGGGCAGGCGGAAGCTTATCCGCGCTCTTCAATGGCGGACAGCGCCTCTTTTGCCGCATCTTTCAAATCCGGGTGGGTCAGGCCGGGTACTTTTTCTTCAATCCAGACCTTGGTTGCCTGATCTCCCGCCTCTCCCAGAGCGTAGAAAATATCCCCCTGGATGGAAATGTCGGACACACCGTCAAATGCTTTCATGAGAACCGGGCATAGGCGGGCCGCCAGGGACGGGGCCTGTTCAGCCAGCTGTTCCACCACCACCATGGCGCCCAGCCGCACCGACCATTCCGGGTGCAGCAGAAGATCCATGAAACCCTGGAAAAGAGCATTTGTCCGGATCATTCGGCAAGAAATCCAGTCGGCATCTCCCTGTTCCAGAATCTGCCTGAAAGTGTCGGCACTGAGCTGAGAGGGATCCTGGTCAACGATCTGGGTCAGGACCTCTTTGATGTCGACATGCCCGGTCCATCTGAAATCCGATTCAAGGATCAGGCAGGGCACGGACCGGACCCGGTGGTTTTCGGCGATTTCCGGGAACAGGGTACCGTCGATGATCTCCAGAAAAATGTGTTTTGAATGGACCGCCAGCGGGATCAGGTGTCTGACCATGTTCGGACAGTGGGGGCATTGCGCGGCAATGAACAGGGTCAGGCGGCAGGGACGGGAAATCTGTTTCAGTCGTGCGTCCATGTCTTCCGGCAGGGGCAACGGGGTTGCCTGAAATGCCAGGGCCTCCAGAAACGGGGTCAGTTCCCTGTCCAGGGGCAATGCACTGAAATCAATGTTGTTGCCGATGAAAAAGGTAGGAATTTGACGTTGCCGGTCAGAGGCGTTGACCCGGATGCAGGGAGCCGCCTGGGTCAGCTCGGTGGCAAATGCATCAAATGCCGGCTGTTTGGCGTGGGGGGTATGGGACATAAACAGGTTAAGGACTTGGGGCCTTGATTCGGCCCAGTTGGTGATGTTGTTGAGTTCCGATGGCGTCATGACTGGATCTGGTTGCCTCCCTGCTGAATGGAATGGTCGAGTGCATGAATGGCCTGTTGAACCAGTTCCGGCAGCGTGGGGCCTGGATCGTCCAGCCCATGGGGGCCCTTGAAAGTGGCTGTGCCGATACTAACCGTCAGATTAAACATTCGGGTGCCGATCTGCATTCGGTGTTCAAACATGTTTAGGCGGATTCGTTCGGCCAGAATTCGGGCCCGGTTTGCATCTGCGTCGGGAAGGACCACGGCGAATTTTTCTGCGGCAAACCGGCACACCACGTCCTCATCTCTGACCAGGGCTTTGATTCTGGCCGCAGAAACAGTCAGAATGTCTTCTCCGGTTTTGTGACCATAGGTATCACTGAAGGTCTTAAACTGATCGATCCCGGCCACCAGGATGGACAGAGGCAACTGATGCCGTCGGGCTTTGGCCATCTCTACGGCCAGTGTCCGGTTGAATCCGGTGCGGTTTAACAGCTGGGTCAACTGGTCTCTTCGGGAAATCAGCTCAATGCGGTTCATGGCGCCTTGGACTTTGTGGATAATTTTCGCCTGTTCCAGGGAGCGCTGAATAGTATCGGCCAGGTCCATGCCCGTGGTCTGTTCCAGAATCAGAAAATTCTGGGCACCCGAGGCAACGGCAGCGGCACCGGCATCGGTATGGTTCCGGCCCACGGTGAAAATTACCGGTGCGCGGGTGCCCAGGCGGATCAGTTTTTCCAGCAGGTGAAGCCCGGAACCATCCTTTAACCGATGGTGGATAAAGATGAGATCCGGGCGGGTTTCCGCCACTGATCTCATGGCTTCATCTGTGGATTCCGCCTGGGTCAGAGAGACTTTGATCCGATGTGCCAGATGGTGCTGAACAATTTGGAATTCATCGGAAAAAGGCGTGGCAAACAAAATTCTGCCGGAACGGGGATGTCCGCTTCGATCCGTGAAAAGTGCTGGCCAGTCAGTTTCCCGGTATTGAGAGTACTGCAGGTTCCGGATGGTTTTTGCCATCTGTTTTCCCGCGGTTCGAATTCGACTGACACCCGGATGCAGACGTGGGGAAGATCCGGTGCCTTTTTTAGAAAAAAAGTGCCGTCCTGGATCCGGGACACAAAAGGCTGGGACTGGTTGATAAATGTGGCCAAAGCTGCCTGGAGTTTTTTCTGACGGTGGTCTGGGCCAGAATCGCCTGGTGCTGTTCCATAAACCGGTCATAGACTTTTTCCAGTTCCTGGACACTTTGTTCCATGGCGACGCGATGACGGAAAAACGCAGAAAAAAACAACAATTTGGCCCGGATCAGTACCGGATCAAGGGGTTTAAACGCATGATCGATCAGCAACGGAGGCGATAGCTCATACAGGTCCGGCCGCCGGGGATCATTCGTGATCAGGAGCAGGGGGGGGATCCGGGTATGGGGCAGGTGGGTCAGGGCGGTGGCAATGGCCTGGGAATCCAGTTCGGGCAGTGTCAAATCCATGAGAATAAACGCCAGGGATCGGGCACCGATATGGGCCAGGGCATTTTCCGTGGTCTCGGCCTGGATGAAAAACAGTTCCGGAAGCTCATCCAAGACATCATGAACGATTTGTACCGTGTCTTTGGATGCGAGGATCAATGCATTATGGGTCGTGGCTGTCATGGCACTTCCTTTCCTTGATCAGGATGAAAACGTCTCCGCTGTTTGATACTTTTTTTTTCGTGGAACTGGCTTTCAAATTGAGCTAAAATCATATACATAACATAAAAACCAGACCTTTCAACAGACAGTTCAGGCGATGATGATGACTTTTTTTGCAGACCTTCACATTCATTCAAAATATTCCCGGGCCACGGCCCGGAACCTGGATCTGGAGAACATTTACCAGGCAGCCCGGGTCAAAGGCATTTCCGTAGTTGGAACCGGGGATTTTACCCATCCGGCCTGGGTGGCAGAAATGGAGTCCAAGCTGGAACCGGTCGAACCCGGACTGTTTGCGCTCAAAAAAAACATTGCCGACAAAATGGATGCGGCCGTCCCGGATTCCTGCCGGAATTCGGTGCGGTTCATGCTTCAAGTGGAGATCTCCAATATCTATAAAAAAGCTGGCCGGGTCCGCAAAAACCACAATATCATTTATTTTCCGGATTTGGCCAGTGTTAAAAAATTCAATGCCCGGCTGGATGGCATCGGCAACATCTCGTCAGACGGCCGCCCCATTCTGGGACTGGATGCCAGGAATCTGCTGGAAATCATGCTCGAAGTCAACGATCAGGGGTTTCTGGTCCCGGCCCATATCTGGACGCCGTGGTTTTCCATGTTCGGTTCCAAATCCGGGTTTGATCATATTCAAGAGTGTTTCGAAGATCTGTCCTCCCATATTTTTGCCGTGGAAACCGGGTTGTCTTCCGATCCTTCCATGAACTGGCGGGTGGCAGGCCTGGACCATGTCCGGCTCATGTCCAATTCCGATGCCCACTCTCCCGGATTCTTAGGTAGAAATGCGTGTGTATTCAACACGGAACTGGATTATTTTGCCATGAAACAATCCCTGGAAACCCTGGATCTGGAAGGTTACCAGGGGACCCTGGACATGTACCCGGACCAGGGGAAATATCATTTTGATGGGCACCGGAAATGCGGGGTCAGTCTGGATCCGGACGACACAGCCCGGTTGAATGGCATCTGCCCGAAATGCGGCCGCCCCATGACGCTCGGGGTGCTTCACCGGGTCCGGGAACTCGCGGAGCGTCCCGCCGGATTCGTGCCGGAAAACCGCCAGGGATACACGAACATCATCCCGTTGGCGGATTTGCTGTCCGATATTTTTCAGGTGGGCCCTAAAACCAAGAAGGTCACCCGGTATTATGACAAAGCAATCCAGGCCCTGGGTCCGGAACTGGACATTCTGACCCGGTATTCCTGTGATAAGATCCGGTTATCCGGAGTCCCACTGCTGGCTGAGGCGGTGGAACGAATGCGCACCGGCCAGGTGCATGTGTCTCCCGGATTTGACGGAGAATACGGCAAAGTCCGGGTGTTTACGACGGATGAACTGGAACGGTTCAAAGGAGAACGGCCGTTGACAATGACCCTGGGGGGAGTTCCCATGGAACAGGCTGTGGCCTGTGATCAAATTGTTGTCCCGCCGGCCGGGGAGACTGAAACTCTTTCCCGGGAGACGGCACCGGCAGCAGGGGGGGCACGGTCCGCTCCGGCACCCTCCTCGTCCAGGACTGAATCGGCTTCGGAAAAGGTTTCGGACTCCGGCGTTCTAAAGGGGCTGAACGACCCCCAGCGCCGGGCCGTGACATCCACGGCATCCGCCATTCTGATCACTGCCGGCCCGGGTACGGGAAAGACCCGGACCCTGACGGCCCGGATCGCGTATCTGATAACGGAAAAACAGGTGCCGGCCGACCGGATCCTGGCCTTGACGTTCACCAACAAGGCGGCCAGAGAGATTCGGGACCGGATTCAGACGGTGGCACCTGAACAGGGACCCCGGGTGACCGCTGCCACATTCCACGGGTTCTGTCTGACCCTGCTCAGGGAATATGACCATCGGACCGACCGGCTTCTGGAAGATGAGGCCAGAAAGGAATGTATCCGTAACGCTGTGGCGCGGGTCACGGAAAAAACCACCGGTCTGGCCCGGCTGGCCGATGAGATGGATCTGCAGGTCAGCCTGTGCAAACAGCGCCTGGTGTCACCGGAAGATGACCTATCCGGGGTGGCGGAAGACCCGGCGTTTCTGGCCCGGGTGTATGCCGCCTATCAACAGGCATTGCACCAGACAGGGGGGATGGATTTCGAGGACCTGATCCTCCGGGTGTATCACGGCCTCACCCGGTCCGAATCCTTCAGAAATCAGGTTCAGTCACAGTTTAGCCATGTTTTTGTGGACGAATACCAGGATTTGAACCTGGGTCAGTATGAACTGGTCAAAGCGCTGGCACAGAAAAGCCGTTTGTTTGTCATCGGTGATCCGGATCAGTCCATTTACGGGTTCCGGGGATCGGATCACCGGTTTTTCCATCGGTTTGCCAGTGATTACAAGGATTGCGAACAGATTGTTCTCTTTGATAACTACCGGTCCACCCAGACGATTCTGGATGCCTCCTTTCAGATGATGTCCAAATCCCGATCAAAATCGGATACTTCCAGAATTTTTTCCCAGGTAAATGGCACCCGAAAGCTGGTCATCAAGGAAACCGCCACGGAATCAGCGGAAGCCGTGGCCGTGGGAAAAATGATTGAAGCCGCCATGGGCGGCATGTCTCTGGATGCCATCACTTTTCAGAAAGAGCAGGGAGGCCGAGAATCGGATTATGGGTTTTCCGATTTTGCGGTGCTCTACCGGACCCGTCGCCAGGGGGATGTGTTTGCCCAAGTGTTTCAGAAACATGGGATTCCGTTCCAGCAGGCAGACAAAAAAGCCGGGTTCAAGCGGGCCGAGATCCGACTGCTTTTAAGCGGTTTCCGCGTCCTGACCAGGCGGGCAGGGGACCGGGATGTGGACCGGCTGTCCGCCCATTTTCAGTCCATGGTACCTGCTGACACCGGACGGATCCAGCCGGAGCGGATTTTATGGCCGGTATGGGATACGGTCCGGGACAAACCCACCCGTGAACGCCTGGATGTGTTGGCCCGGTTTTGAATATTGGAAAGGCCGTGGCCGGAGATCCGGTGGCTGCCGCCGCTTATGACCGAATTCAGGTCCTGGCAGAAGTATTTGACGATCCTGATGAATTCCTGGACCGTCTGGCCCTGGACCAGGATTCCGATCTTCTGGCCGAAGGGGTGGAGAAAGTGTCTCTGCTGACCATGCACGGGGCAAAGGGACTTGAGTTCCCCGTGGTATTTGTGACCGGGTGTGAACAGGGGGTGATCCCCTATGCCAGAAACGGATCGGCCTGTGAGAATCCAGCGGAGGAGCGCCGGCTTTTTTACGTGGCCATGACCCGGGCAAAAGACCTGCTCTGCCTGACCCATGCCCGGAAAAGACAGATGTTCGGTGTTCGCCGGGACATGCAGCCCTCAACGTTTCTCAAGGATATCGAAGTCCGTCTGATTCGGCGTGAAACCCTGGGCAGGGCCATGCCTGAAAAAAAACAACCGGTTCAGCTGGAGCTGTTTGGATGATCCGGCGGATGTGCTTTGTATGGGCAGGGCTCTGTTTGATAATTCCCGGGCCGGTTCATGGAGATATCTACCGGTATGTGGACACGGAGGGGGTGGTCCATTACACCAATACTCCGTCTTCACCGGAATATGTGTTGTACCTCCGGGAAAATGACCGGCCTGTCAGCCGTTTTTCTGACACAGGCCTCTATGATGAATTGATCCGCAGGGCCGCAGACCGGTTTGGTGTCTCGTTCGCCTTGATCAAAGCAGTAATCCGGGCGGAATCCGCCTTCAATCCCGAGGCGGTGTCTCCCAAAGGAGCAAGGGGGCTGATGCAGATCATGCCGGTGAATTTCAGGTCCCTGTCGCTGACTGATCCGTTTGATCCGTCCCAGAACATCATGGCCGGGACCCGCTACCTGAAGCAGATGCTGACCAAATATAATAGACAGATTCCGCTGGCCCTGGCAGCTTATAACGCCGGGCCAGATGCCGTGGACCGGTACCGCCAGATACCCCCGTTCAAGGAAACCCGGGAATATGTCCGCAAGGTAATGACGTTATACGACCGCTACAAAGGGACATGACTCTCGATCGTCAACAACCGATGCGGATTGATTTGATGAATTCCACCAGCCTTTCTCTCATGTCCGGACGTTCTAAAGCAAAGGCTAGGTTGGCCATCTGAAACCCCACTTTGTCGCCGCAGTCGAACCGGTTTCCCTGAAACTTGTAACCGAAAATGGGCTGTTCCTGAAGCAGGGCTCTCATGGCATCGGTGAGCTGGATCTCATTTCCGGCTCCTCTGTTTTTTTGCCCAGCAGATCAAAGATTCTGGGCATGAGTATGTATCTGCCGATTATCGCCAGATTGGAAGGGGCGTCGGCCGGATTTGGTTTTTCCACCATATCGTTGACGCGGAAAATGTCATTTTCCACGGCAGTGGCATCCAGGATGCCGTATTTGTCCGTCTGGCCCCGGGGCACCTCCATGACTGCGGCCATGGACGCCCGAAGCCGGTCGAATTTTTTGATCATTTCTGACAGCACAGGTTTGTCGGTCTGGATGAGATCATCGGCCAAAAGCACGGCAAAAGGCTCATCCCCTACAATATCCCTGGCGCACCAGATAGCATGGCCCAGCCCAAGGGGTTCGTGCTGGCGTGTGTAAATGATGGTGCCGGTAGGGGGCACCAGTTCCCGGATCTGCTTGAGCAGGTCGTCTTTTTTCTTTTGTTCCAAGGCGATCTCGATTTCAAACGAGCGGTCAAAATGATCCTCAAGGGCTTTTTTCCCACGGCCCGTTACAAAGACAATCTGTTCAATGCCTGCCTGGAAGGCTTCTTCCACAGCATACTGGATCAAGGGTTTGTCCACCACCGGAAGCATCTCCTTGGCCATGGCTTTGGTAGCCGGTATGAAACGGGTGCCCAGTCCCGCGACCGGAAAAACCGCTTTTTTTACTTTCATGGTGACTCCTTTGCGTGTCTTCACGTTGTTACCGTTGTCTGTGGGTGTGTCTGTTTTGTCATAATCGGGATTTGAAGCAGTGTCAAATTTATTTTGGTATTTCTATGACACCGGCAAAAAAGGTGGAGGTAATGTCAATTGTATCCGCTTGACATTATTATCTTTTTTTTTAGTATCCTGAACTTTAACTATAGTGATCATTCAATGACAAGGAAAAATAGATGAACAATCAGAAAATGTCGGAAATCCCTCCCCAGCAGATGAGCCTCAACACCCGGTTTAAGTTCCGGTGTCACAAAGGGGTCAAATGTTTCACCGACTGCTGCCGGGGGATCGATATTATGCTCACCCCCTATGATATTCTGACCATGCGCCGGAAACTGGATTTGACCTCTGAAGAGTTTCTGGCGGTGTTCACTCAACCCCGGATTCTGGAAAAAGCGGACATGCCCGTGGTAACTCTCAAGCTGCTGGATGACGACCGCAAATCCTGCCCCTTTGTGGAGGATAAGGACGGGTGTGTGATTTATGAAGACCGTCCCACCACCTGCCGGTATTATCCCATCGGAGTTGGGGCTTTGAGCTATTCCGGAGAGCAGGGGGACAAGGAGGAGTTTTTCTTTACCGTAAAAGAATCCCATTGTTTGGGATTTGAGGAAGACAAGGAATGGACTGTGGCGGAATGGCGCCAGGATCAGGGGATCGATTTGCGGGACGAGGTCAATGACGGGTGGATGGACCTCATGGTCCGGAAAAAATCCCTTCCCCCCAGCATGAAATTGTCCGAAGAAAGCAAAAAGATCTTTTTCATGGTCTGCTACAACATCGACAAATTCAGGGAATTTGTGTTCAATTCCTCATTTCTGGAACGATATGATATCCCTGAAGAACGGGTGGCAGAGATCCGGGAGGATGATGTCAAACTGCTGCAGTTCGGATTTGAATGGCTCAAGGCCACGTTTTTTTATGCGGGTCAGGAAAAATTTCCGGCTAAGAAAAGCTGATGTTGTTGTCGCCAGAAACACGACTTCCTGTTATGGATTGCCGGATGGCTCTGGTTGCCGTTGCTGAGGATGGTGTTGGATGAATCGGCGCCCCTCGTCGGGCGACCTTGGTAGAGTAGGGCTTTAAAGGGGATAGTCCTGCTGTCGGACTGTCGAAGCCCTCAAAGGATTCCAGGCCGCAGCAATGCTACCCTCCGGGGTGGCCTGCTGCCGAAAGCCCTTATTTGAAAGGGCTTTGATACTATTTTTTTTCCCTGTACTGTTTCAGCACCAGCTTCGGGGCAAACCGGGGATGGGAAATATACTGGCACATGTTTTTCATGAACGTGTCCACCAGGGCATTCAGAACTCCGTCTTTTTCATGGTCTAAAATGAAATTGCGCTCCAGGCGGTATTCATAGATGACTTTTTCTCCCAGAGTGCCCCGGATGTCATCAATGGTCAATCCGGAAAGCGGTTCTACATCAAACAGCTCCGGTGCCACCTTGATCTCCATGGCCGCCAGCATGTTCACCACATAGGCATCTGCACTGATTTTTCTGGACAGATCCGAAATCTCCAGGATCTGTCCGTTTTCCAGTTTGATTTTCCTGATCACCCGGCCGGGTGTTTCGGTGCCGGTCGATACAGGGGTGTTGTTTATTCTCATGGTTCTATCTCGCTGTATGATGGCCTTGGCTCTGGTTTTCTATACCTCATAGTCGTACCACAACCCTTCCCGGTGGACAGGGGTGTGGAGCCGGTCGTGAATGTCAACGTTGAAAAAGTCGGAGATGGGTGCGAACAGCTCCGGATGGGCTGAAAAGAGCGTCTGCAGGGTGGTCACGATCCTGTCCAGCCCCTGGCGGGTCATTCGGCCCAAAGGCTGACGGCATGGGCCCGACGGCATACCCAGCAGCTGCATCATGGTTTTCAAAGGCAGCGGATTTCTGGCCCGGCAGGTCACCGGTCCGAACGGCGTTTTTTCAGTGGTGGTGACCACCACCAGATCCAGTAGCGGTTGGAGTGTTTTCTGCAACGGCGGGCATCATCCGGACTTCCCTGGTTGATGGCGGACACCATTTGTGTCATAAAAGCCGGAATGATATTGGACATCACGGAAATAGCACCGCAGGCCCGAATGTCCGGATCGGTCATGATATCAAACACCAGTGCATCATCCCCGGAAAAATCTGGAAATCCGGACCGCAGCATTTTCGGGTGAATTTCATGTTTTCCAGGTTGCCGGTGGCTTCCTTGACGGATTGGACATTGGGACAGGTTTTTGCCAGCAAGGCCAGGTCTGGAGGCAGCATCTGGGCTCCGGTGCGGCCGGGGATGATATAGGGGATGATTTCCATGTCCGGATATCGGGTGGCCACGACTTCATAATATTCTCTGCGGATTTCCAGGGAAGAGGGGCCGTTGTAGTACGGGTCCACCATGAGCAGGGCATCTACCCCCTGTCCGGCGGCATGGTTGGCCGCTGTCACGGCCTCATCCGTGTTATTGCTGCCGGTGCCGGCAATGACCCGGCATCTGCCCCTGACCTGCTTTGCACTCAGATCGATGACAAGGTTGTGTTCCTGCCATTTGAACGTGGGGCTTTCCCCGGTGGTTCCGGTGACCAGAATTCCGGTGATGCCGTTTTGAATCTGAAATTCGATGAGCTGTTCCAGGCCGGTTTGATCCAGTTCCCCGTTGGGGGTGAACGGGGTGATCAGCGCGGTAAAACATCCGTTTTCCATAGCAATGAACTCCCAAATTATTCTTGAAAATGTCAGGGTGAAAAAAAAGTGCTATCACAAGAGCGGGTGCGGTGCAAGAAAAAATAATGCAGCGCAGGGTTTTCCAAACATCTTGACTCCTGTAGTAAATCATTTATTATAAAAGATTTGAGCCGGAAAACAAGATCTAAATGACATACCATCTTTTGTAAGGAGCAGCCCATGTCCGACACGCAGAAAAGGGGGACCCTTCCCCGGAATGCGGATGAGCATATTGCCAGACTCAGACACCAGTTGACCCACAATGCCGAATGCGGCACCACCCACTACAACTTGGGGGTAGCGTTGCTGGGAAAACAGGAATACATGGAAGCGGAAAAAGCGTTTCATGATGCCATCGATCATAGCCCTACCCTGGCGGAGGCCTATGTGCAGCTGGGGGGGATCTGCCTACAACGGGGGGACCTGGAAGGGTGTTTTCGGTTTAACCAGCGGGCCACCAAGGCGCGGGCCGGTTTTGCCGAAGGGTATGCCAACATGGCCTTTGTCCTGCTTCAGCTGGTGGACGGAAAAGATCCCAAAGAGGATGAGGAAAAAGTCGACAAGGCCATCAAGTACCTGAAAAAAGCCATTATCCACAACAAACATTTTGTCCAGGCCTATGCCACCCTGGGGACCGCCTATTACATGAAAGGGCTGTATGAAGAAGGGATCCAGGCCAACCTGGAAGCGGTTCGGATTCAGCCTGAATTTCCCATTGCCCATAACAACCTGGCCGTGGGGTACCTGGAGCTGGGCGATTACCAAAAAGCCATTTCCCATTGTGACAAGGCACGTGAACAAGGATATGAAGTGGCATCAAAGCTGATTGAAGAACTGGCGCCTCACCGGGAATGACGTTTCAGCCCGAGATAATCTTCCAGGTGGCCGGATATCCGGAACCGGTGGTTCAAGGTTCCCGGTTGTGGAACCTGCCATTATCCGGGAAGAATGCACAAGACGTCGGGAATGCGGAATGGACCGTGGGGGACTATCTGGAAGCGGCCCGGGCTTTTCTGATCCGGGACCAGGGACAGATGGTCTGCCAGGCGGTTAAACAGCTCTCCAACCGCCATAAGCCGGTCCGGACCATGGCGGTCAGGCTGGAAAAACACGGGGCTTTTTACCATCCCCTGAGAATCACCGTCATCACCGGAACTGGCACGGTGACGCTGGTGCTCAACGGGGCGGTGAGTGATCCGGGATTCACGCTCGTTGAGACCGAGTTCCGCCTGCTAACCCGTTTAGGGGATGAGGTGGATCCCTGTCTTATTCCCCGGGTGTTTGGGGCGGGCACCCATGTCACGGAAAAAGGCGCGGCCGGATTTTTTTTGGGACAGTGGTTCAATGGATTTCATGAATTTCATGTCACCCTGACGGCCCGGGGCGACCAGGTGGCTGTCTGGAAAGATGACGGGACCCATGATCAAGTCCCTTGGCATCAGGCTGAGACAATCTATGAAAACATCGCCTGGGTGTTGACCGCCTATTATGATATCGAGACCGGACATGAGATTTTCCCCTGGCACCATGCGGCCGGAGATTTTGTAACGGACGTCCGGGGTGAGGTACGCCTGATAACGGTCCGTGGAATGGGACTGCTGACCGAAATGCCGTTTGAAACATCTGATGAAGAAGTCAAGCGCCTGTTCCGGCTGCTGTTTTATTTTTTGAACCTGACACTGTGTATGCGGCTGGACCGGCTGGACGGCACCGGACCCGTGGTATGGCTGCCGGATGGGGTGCTGGATGCCACGGTGAGAGGCATGCGCCGGTCTTTGATAGATCGTTCGGCCCAGAGGTCCCAGACCCAAGATGCCTCTGGGCAGTGGGCCCGGTTTCTGGCGTTTGCGAGAAGATTCGGTTCAGATCAGTTGTATGACATCCTGACCCACCTGCTTGAAGATCGGCATTTTAGTGCGGCTGAAGCGAAATTGGCAAGGAAAAATCTGGATTCGCACTGTGCGAGGATCAAGCAGATTCTGGCCCGATTCTGATCCGGATTCAGGTTCCCTCGTGAAAAACAGGGATACCCGGTTTTTTTATTGACATGTGATAACAGAAATTCTATATCACCTAATGATAATTTTGGCGAAGATATCTTTTCGGAATTCCGAGAAGATGCCGCTTTGGATAGTAACGAATTGGAATGATATCGAATGTGACTTTTGTCAGACTTTGAATGAAAAGTTTGGAAAATCTTTTCATTAGTTGAATGTAATTTAACTTTTAACGGAGGTAAGTAAATGGCTAAGCATGAAACTCCTTTACTGGACCAGCTGGAATCCGGCCCCTGGCCAAGCTTTGTCTCTGACCTGAAGGCTCAGGCAGAAAAAAGGGCAAAGAATGAGGAAGGCATCGAATTCCAGATTCCGGTGGATGTGGTTGACGATCTTCTCGGGATAGTGGAACTTTCCTACAAACACGGAAGAACCCATTGGAAACACGGCGGCATCGTCGGCGTTTTCGGCTATGGCGGCGGGGTTATCGGCAGATACTGCGATCAGCCGGAAAATTTTCCCGGAGTCGAAGCCTTCCACACCATGCGGGTGAACCAGCCGGCAGGAAAATACTATTCCACTGATTATCTGAAGAAACTGTGCGATCTGTGGGATTTCAGAGGCTCAGGTGTCACCAACATGCATGGTTCCACCGGGGATATCATTCTTCTGGGAACCACCACCAAACAGCTTGAAGAGATTTTCTGGACCCTGACCCACGATATGAATCAGGATCTGGGCGGCTCCGGTTCCAACCTGAGAACCCCGTCAGACTGCCTGGGTCAGACCCGGTGCGAATACTCCTGCTATGACACCAGTGCACTGGTCTACTTTCTGACCAATGAATACCAGGATGAACTTCACAGACCGGCATTCCCTTATAAGTTCAAGTTCAAGCTGGACGGCTGCCCCAACTGCTGTGTGGCCTCCATCGCAAGGTCTGACATGTCCTTTATCGGCACCTGGAAAGATGATATCCGTATCGATCAGGATGCCGTGAACAAATACGTGGAAAACGATCCGGGCTATCCGGCCAATGCCGGTGCCTACAAAGGCAGCAAGGACTGGGGTCCGTTTGACATTGAAAAAGAGGTGCTGGGCCTGTGCCCCACCAGATGCATGAAGTTTGAAAACAAGAAACTGTATATTGACAATGCCAACTGTACCCGGTGCATGCACTGCATCAACGTCATGCCCAGGGCTTTGAAAATCGGTAAAGATACCGGTCTGTCCATTCTGGTGGGTGCCAAAGCTCCGATTCTGGACGGCGCTCAGATGGGGTCTCTGCTGGTACCGTTCGTGGAAGTCAACCCGGATAATGATTACGAAGCAATTACAGAAATCATTGAAAATATTTGGGACTGGTGGATGGAAGAGGGCAAGAACCGGGAACGTCTGGGCGAGCTGATCATGCGTCAGGGTTTCCAGAAACTGCTGGAAGTGACCGGTATTGATCCCATGCCGCAGCACGTGGCCTATCCCAGAACCAACCCGTATATTTTCTGGAAAGAAGATGAAGTGCCGGGCGGCTGGGAACGTGATGTGGAAGAATACAGAAAACACCATAGGAGATAGGAAGGGAGAATCATAATGGCTTTTATTTCTACGGGTTATAATCCAGAAAAACCGATGGAAAACCGGATTACCGACATCGGTCCCAAAGATCATAACGAATTTTACCCTCCTGTGATTGCCAAAAACAAGGGCAAATGGTCTCACCATGAAATCCTTGAGCCCGGCGTTCTCGTGCATGTGGCGGATTCAGGAGATGAAGTATATACCGTTCGGGTGGGTGGCGCCCGTCTGATGTCCACCGGCCTGATCAATGAAATCTGTGATATCGCAGACAAACATTGTGACGGATATGTCCGGTTCACCACCCGGAACAACGTGGAGTTCATGGTGGATTCCAAGGACAAGCTGGAACCGCTGAAAAACGACCTGTCTTCCAGAAAGTTTGCCGGCGGGTCCTTCAAGTTCCCCATCGGCGGAACCGGTGCCGGCGTCACCAATATCGTTCATACCCAGGGCTGGATTCATTGCCATACGCCTGCCACGGATGCATCCGGAACGGTCAAGGCAGCCATGGACGTCCTGTTCAATGATTTCCAGGACATGAGACTTCCGGCCCAGCTGCGCGTATCTATGGCCTGCTGTCTGAACATGTGCGGCGCAGTGCACTGCTCGGATATCGCCATTCTGGGATATCACAGAAAACCGCCCATGCTGGACCATGAATATCTGGACAAGGTCTGTGAAATTCCGCTGGCAGTCGCTGCCTGCCCCACCGCGGCCATTAAACCGGCTAAGGTGCAGCTGGACAGCGGCAAGGAAGTCAAGTCGGTTGATGTCAAGAATGAACGCTGCATGTACTGCGGTAACTGCTACACCATGTGCCCGTCCATGCCCTTGGCCGACTCCGAAGGCGATGGCATCGTACTGATGGCCGGTGGAAAGGTGTCCAACCGGATTTCAGACCCTAAATTCTCCAAGGTCGTTGTGGCATTCCTGCCCAACGAGATGCCGAGATGGCCGACCATGACGGATACGATCCAGAGAATGGTGGAAGCCTATGCCAAAGGCGCCAACAAATATGAACGTCTGGGTGACTGGGCCGACAGAATCGGATGGGAAAAATTCTTTGAGGTGTGTGAGCTGGATTTTACCCACCACCTGATCGATGATTTCCGTCAGCAGGCATACATGAGCTGGCGTCAGTCTGCTCAGTTCAAATTCTAGAAGAAAATTCCAGTTTTTGGACGGATTCAGACACATATGATGACAAGCCGGAGCACCTGAACAGGCGCTCCGGCTCATCCATTCCAATTCAAAGGAGTAAAATAATGAGTGACCTTCTTGACAACAAGGAAGAAGCACAAAAGGCCGTGGTTGAATGGCTGGAAAAAAAGGCCAAAACCAAATCCAAATTTTATATCAAGGACTTTTACAAGATTTTTCCGGACGACAAGCCCAGAATGATCAAAAAAGTCGTGAACAAAATGGTTGAAGACGGAATTCTGGAATTCTGGTCCTCCGGTTCCACCACTATGTATGGTCTCAAAGGTGGCGGCATCCAGCATTCTTCCGAAGGTGAAAGTTAATTAACCACCATTAAACGATAAAGATTCAACCATGCACGCAAGCAGTGACAGCGTCCCAGGCGTGGTGGTGGCAGGGCTCAGGGGTGGTTCGGGCAAGACCATCATCAGTTTGGGGATCGCCGCGGCATGGAAACGCAAGCAGATCAGGGTGTCTCCTTTCAAGAAAGGCCCTGATTATATCGACGCCGGCTGGCTTTCCCTGGCAGCCGGCCGCCCCTGCTACAATCTGGATACATTCCTTTGTTCACCTGATGTGGTGAAACACTCCTTTCTGTTCCATTCCAAAAATTCCGATATGGCCCTGGTGGAAGGCAACCGGGGACTATATGACGGCATCGATACCGATGGGTCCACGTCCACGGCTGAGCTGGCCAAACTGCTGAACCTGCCGGTACTGCTGGTGCTGGACTGTACCAAAAGCACCCGGACCATGGCAGCGCTTGTGATGGGGTGTCAGCGGTTTGATCCGAAAATTCGAATCATCGGTGTGATCCTCAACCAGGTGGCTGGAAAGCGGCACCAGGGAAAAGTGGCGGCCAACATTGAACGGTTCTGCCGGGTTCCGGTGTTCGGGGCGATTCCCAAGCTCGATTCCGACGATTTTCCTGAGCGGCACATGGGGCTGGTGACCTCTGCGGAACATCGGTTCTCTATGCAGGCCTTGGATGCGGTTCGGAATATGGCCTTTGATCACATTGATCTGGACCGGCTTTATGATGCGGTGATGAAGGACTGTCGAGCCGCCGATATGATGAACGGAAAGGAAAAAGGTGTTACCGAATATAGGACCTTGTCTTCACCTGCCTTGCATACCGATTCAAAGGTGACGATCGGTGTGATCAAAGATTCTGCTTTCCAGTTTTACTATCCCGACAATATAGAGGCACTGGAAAACTTAGGCGCTCATATCGAATTCATCAGCCCATTGTCACAGGACCGGCTGCCCCGAGTGGATGCGTTGTACATGGGAGGGGGGTTTCCAGAAACCCACGCCCCGCAGTTGGCTGAAAACAGATCGTTCAAAGATCATTTGAAATCGCTGGCCTGTGACGGGCTTCCCATTTATGCTGAATGCGGCGGATTGATTTTTCTGGGACAGAGTATCTGTCTGAAGGGTCAGGAATACGAGATGTCCGGAATCCTGCCCATCTGGTTCGGTCTGTCGCTTAAACCCCAGGGACACGGATATACGAAGGTGAAAGTGGTGAACAAAAATCCTTTTTTCCCAACAGGTGAAGTCCTGAAAGGCCATGAATTCCGGTATTCAAAAATATTGAAAATTGAATATCAGGAAACGGACATGGCCTTTGCCATGGAACGGGGAAAAGGCATTGTGGACAGGAAGGATGGATTACATAAATATAATACCTTTGGTACCTATACCCATATCCATGCCCTTGGTTCGGTGTCCTGGGCTCCTTCCCTGGTGACACTGGCCAGGACTTTTCAAGCGAGGTGACAATGTCATGAAGGTGATAGACTCCATACCGGAGATGACTCAGTTCTCAGAAGCGATACGAAAAAAAGATCAATCCATTGCCTTTGTTCCCACCATGGGGTTCCTGCATGCCGGGCATCTTGCCCTGATGAGAAAAGCACTGAAATGTGCCGACCATCTGCTGGTGTCTGTTTTTGTAAACCCGGCTCAGTTCGGTCCGAATGAGGATTTTTCGACCTATCCCAGGGCCCTGGATCAGGACCTTGAAAAATGTCGAAAAATTGGAGCGTCCGCCGTGTATACGCCGACCGTCGACCAGATGTATCCGTCTGGATTTGAAACCTATGTGTCACTGGATAAACTGCCGATGCATCTGTGTGGCCTTTCCCGCCCCGATTTTTTTAAAGGTGTGGCAACGGTGGTGATCAAGCTGTTTAACATTGTCCAGCCCCATGTGGCCGTGTTCGGGGAAAAAGATTTTCAGCAGCTGACAGTGATCCGGCGACTGGTAACCGACCTGAATCTGGATATCGATATTGTGGGTGTGCCGATAGTTCGGGAATCGGACGGATTGGCCATGAGTTCCCGAAACAAGTATCTGAGCCCAGTCCAGCGTCCCCATGCCCTGCTGCTTTCCCAAAGCTTGGAAGCTGCGGAAAAAATGGTGAAACAGGGTGAGACAGATGCTGCCAGAATCCGGGCTCAGGCCACTGATATTCTGGCTGCCGGTCCCGAGGACATGCGCGTGGATTACCTGTCGCTCTGTGACCCGGATACCCTGGAAGAGGTGGCTGAAATCCGGGATAAAACCCTGATGGCCCTGGCGGTATGGCTGGGAAACACCCGGTTGATCGATAACCGGGTGCTGGTACCCTGATCGGAAAACATACGAAAAATTGAAAAGGCGGCTTTTCAAAAGAAAGCCGCCTTTTAATTGGCTGGGTTGGATCTGACTAACTTAAACCGTCATTCAAACCTTTCCAGTCCGGATGATCAGGCTTTTTCATGGCAGTCATTACAAGAAGTCGGCGCTGGTCCTTTCCTGCCCTTGGGATCTCCGGCATCGATATTGACTTGTTTGTGACATTCTCTGCAATTGCCGTGCATGGCATTTTCATGGACCATGATATCTTTACGGTTTTCTTTAGTTTTTTCAATAATATTGTGGCATTCATAACAGGGATGAACCTCATCACCCATTTTGAGATCTGTCAGCGCTTCGCCGTTTTCATCATGATGACATTCACCGCATGAAATGTTGTAATCTTCAATGTGTTTTTTATGGGTAAAAGTCACCTGTTTGAATTGGGGCGGTCCTTTTTTCCGGGTAGCGTCATCATATCCGGGCGTGCTGATTTCAAAGGTGTCCTCCACTTCAGTACCTGCCTGAATACCGGTGACGGCAAACAGCGCGGCAATACCGGCAACCAGTAGAAACAAAATCAATTTGCTTTTCACCATACCTGCTTCTCCTCCTTGTTTTCATTATTGTTTCCGATGCCATCCCAGGCAACGGTCGAATTTTAATCGTGCAACGATTTTTGACATAAGCATTCTACAAAGTCAATAAAAATCCGGCATCATTTATGGCTGCCGGTCCCCTGACCGGGTGGCCTTTTTTTCTTCGGTGCCATCCGCCACATTTTCCACGTCTTCCCTATCCTGGATAGATTCTTTGCCGAAAATCCGGGCACCGACAATACTGATTTCATAGAGAACCATCAGCGGCAGCGCCATCATGATCTGAGTGATAACATCCGGGGGCGTGATCAAAGCGGCGCCCACAAAGAACAGCAGCAAGGCATATTTTCGGTTCTTTTTCAGAAACGGCACGGTCACGAGCCCCATGCGCGCCATGAATGTCAAAACCAGCGGCAGTTCAAACACAAAGCCAAAGGCCAGCAGCATTTTGGATGCAAAAGACAGGTATTCTTTCATGGAAGGCATGGCCTGAATGGTGTCGGTGGCAAATCCCAGAAAAAATTGAAAGCCATAGGGAAATACGATAAAGTATCCAAAAGAGGACCCGATGATGAAAAAAAACAAGGAGAGCATTACCACCGGAAACAGGTATTTTTTTTCATTCCGGTAAAGTCCGGGGGAGATAAACATCCAGAACTGATAAAACAGTACCGGTGTCGATAGAATGATGCCGGACAGAAGCGATACTTTCAGATAGGTGAAAAATGCTTCCGGTAAACCGGTGAAAATCATTTTTGCATTGCCGCTGGCTTCCATGGCCGTCACCAGGGGGGCGGTCAGAATCTGGAACAGTCTTTCCTTGAACGCATAAGAGATTGCAAAACCAACGCCGACTGCAATAAAAGAGCGGACCAGCCGGTCGCGCAATTCACTCAAGTGTTCGGTAAACGGGCTTTTGGCATCGTCTTCCATGAAGGTCATCCGTTTTTGGCTTCTTTGTCAGGGACTGATTCTGCTGGGGTGTTTTCAGACACAGAGGGCTCATTTGCATCTGAGGGCGTGTCTGTTTTGTCAGATTTGTTGGCATCGTCCGGGTCGTTTTTAAGGGATTTTTCCCGCCTGGCCCCTTTGATCACACCTTTCAGGTCCGTGGTGGATGATTTGACGTCCTGAAGGGTGGTGTCCACATCAATACTGCGTTTGAGTTCCTGGGCCGAGCGCTTGAATTCTCCCATGGCCCGTCCCAGGGTTTTTGCCAGTTCAGGCAGTTTCTGCGGCCCGATAACGATCAGGGCGATGGCCAGAATCAACAGGATTTCAGGCATTCCAAGGCCAAACATTGTGTTCCCTCTCCTTCCCTTAAGGTATCATTTCAACAGGTAACCGGTTTTACACCGAATCCCGGGACCGTGTCAACTTGAACCCGGATTGTGTGGTTTGTTAGGTCTGCCGGGCGGCCGGGTGCGCCGTCTACGCCGCCTGGATTTGGTTTTGGGATTGACGGGTTTATCCTCTTTTGCCGGAGTCGGTTTGGGCAGCGGTTTTTCCAGTATGTCTGAGGGGTATTCGCAGGTAAGTGGGTGGCCCAGCACCGCTTCGATCTGTGGAATCTGAAACGAACTCATCTCATCGGCAAAAGAGATAGAGGTGCCGGTGGCACCGGCGCGCCCGGTTCTGCCGATCCGGTGGATATAATGCTCGGGCTCAAACGGCATGTCATAGTTGATCACGTGGGTGATGTTTTCTACATGAAGGCCCCGGGCCGCCACATCCGTGGCCACCAGAATCCGCACAGTGCCTTTTTTGAACTGGTTCAACACCTTGAACCGGTTGTTCTGGGATACATCTCCGGACAGCACCTTGCACCGCTGGCCGTACCGGCTAAGTTTGTTGCTCAGAAATGTGGCTGTATCCTTTCGATTGACGAAGACCAATACCCGCTCAACATTTTCCGACACGATCATATTATAGACATGCTGGAATTTTTTGTCTTCCGTGGTCAGATAGACAATCTGCCGGATGCTGTCCGCAGCGGTCTGTTCCGGATCGATTTCAATCTGGACCCGGTTTTCCGTGGTCCATGAATCAGCCAGACGCAACACATCGTCGGTCAGAGTGGCGGAAAAGAAAAGCGTCTGTCGGTTGTTTTTATGCGGGGTCATATAGACCAGTCGCCTGACATCCGGAATGAATCCCATGTCCAGCATCCGGTCCGCTTCATCAATGACCATAATTTCTACTTGAGAAAGATTGATGGTTTTCTGCCGGATAAAATCCAGCAGCCGCCCCGGGGTGGCTGCAATCACATCCACCGGGCGATCCTGGAGTATTTGCTGCTGTCTGGCATAGCCGGTTCCCCCGAATACCGACACAATCGTGAACTCTGAATATCTGGCCAGCCCCTGGAAATCTTTTTCGATCTGATGGACCAGCTCCCGGGTGGGGGCCAGAATCAGGCTCTTGGAAACCCCGGCGCGTTCTTTGCCGGTTTGTTTGTAAACGCCTTGATAAGGGAGATAATAAACGCAGCCGTTTTGCCGGTACCAGTCTGGGCCTTGGCCGTGGCATCTTTACCTTCCAGGGTATGGGGCAAAAGAGCGGCCTGGATATCCGTACAGTATTCGAATCCCAGGTCAGCAATGGCGTGCATCAGCGATTCCGGGAGGCTTAAATCATGGAACCGGGTCTTGCCTTCCCGGGGAGGGACGGGAAATTGATCCACCGACCAAGATGGTTTGGTTTTTTGTTTTTTCGGACCTGGATTTGTTTTGGGGGCGTTTGTTTTTTCAGGGGAAGGTGCCTGGATTTCACCAGAAACTGCCTGTGGTTCCGCTGTTTTCGGTCGCCGGGATGAAGAATCAGGTTTCAGCGCTTTCCGGTTTTTAGGGGCCGCGAACACAGCCGGTTCTGAAGGTTTCTTGAACAGTCTTTTGAGAAAATCGATGAATGATTTCAATAGTGGGCTCTGTGTTGAGGGTTTGGTTTCATTGAACGGTGTCCGGGCCGATGAACATTAAAGGTTAAAAAATCCATAGTTTATTTTTGTTGCGGGTTTGTATAAGTCGGATCATCCACCTGCCACCAGGGGCAGCAGGTGAATGATTGCGTTGTCTGGAATCCGGGTGTCATCAAACCGGGGGCTGGATATCAGCTTGCCGTTGAGACGGACCACCGAACAGAAACGGACATCCGGCATCTGTTTGAGCAGATCCGTGATGGTCATGTCCGGTTTCCATTCAAACGGCTGGTCGTTCACCCGGATCATGGTTTCTCGTTTCCTATTGAACCCCGTTGGCTGCCAGGACCTCCAGCACTTCGGGAAAATCAATGCCAAGGCGCTGCACGGTTTCCCGGGTGGGAATGCCGTTCTTGGTCCATCCCCGCCGGTCATACACCGCATCCTTGAGCTGTTCGTATTGGGCCTCGCGTTCCTTTCTCAGGGCCGCCACCTTTGCGGCGGTGTCCATGCTTGAGATGTCCATGCCGTAGACGTCGGTGAGCTGTTTGTCATACCGTTCCCGTCGGCTTTCATATTCCTCCACGGTTACCGGCCCCATGGCCCGGTAGGGAAGGGTGTCGTGTTCCCGGGTCCCATAGCCCACCTTCAAGTTGAAGACGCGCTGAAAATTATACACTGCCTCACTCATGGCGATCAGGTCATCAGGCGTGGTGTTTCTGCCGGTGATGGCGGAAAAGAAATCCGCATACCACTGCACATGTTTCATTACTTTTGCCGGTTCTTCGGTGTCTTTGTTGTCTTCGGGTACGATATCGTTCCAGGGCAGCTTGCACAGGCCGCACAGAGAAAACCAGGTCCTGAACATGGGGAACCAGTGCAGGGCCTCGGCTTTGTTTTCAAAAGTGGGCATGAAATTGTGGACCATGTCCAGGAAAATCAGCCAGGCTTCATCATGCTGGGGGCCTTTGAGGGCCAGACCGTATCCTCCCTGCTGGGCCAGGCTTTCCTTGGTGATGTATTCGGAGATTCCAGACCCTTGGATTCCATGCCGATATCCTGCATGAACTTGGGATCGGCATTGAACTTACCGGCAAAAATCTGTTTCATCTGACGGATGCCTTTGCCCACGATGGCACCAAATCCGTTGCCTTTCGCCATTTGATGAATCAGTTCCAGGGTGCCGTACCGGTTGCCGAAGTTCAATTCCAGGCCTCCGGTATGTTCCGTGGTAATCAGGCCGTTTTCAAAACATTCCATGACAAAACCGATGGAAGTCCCTACTGAAATGGTGTCCAGGCCGTAAGCGTCGCAGTAGAAATTGATCTCCAGAATGGTGTGGGCATCGAAAATCCCCAGGTTGGAGCCGCACCCGGCCACGGTTTCATATTCCGGTCCGTCCACGAACACCCGGGTCCCCTTAAAAGGACCGGTGAACGGGGAAAAATCCTTGACCCCATGGGCGCAGGCCACGGCACATCCCCGCCAGCACCCGTCAAATCCTTTGTCAAAGATATGTTCATACACATCTTCGCCGATGACGGCCGCCTCGGGATGGGAACCGAATTTGAAGTTGTGCGTGGGCAGGCAGTCGTGGTCGTTCATGATGGGAACCAGGTGAGTGGTGCCCACCAGTGCCATGCGGTTCTGCCGGCCATCTAGTTCATGGATCTCTTTGGCATGGGTTTTGGTCACGGTTTTCAGCGCTTCCAGATCTGCCGGCTGATTGGTTTTCATGGAAACAGCCCCATACCGGGCCACCACGGCCTTGATTCTTTTGTCCGCCAGAACGGTGCCGGTTCCGCCCCGGCCGGCCTGTTTGTAACGGACCCGTTTCCGGCCGGAATCATACCAGGAGAAGTTCAGACATCCGAAATAGGTGTTTTCAGCGCCCGGACCGGCGGTCACCACCGAAACATTCACCGGTTTTTCTTCGTCAAAATATCGGGTCAACGCATCGGAAAGGTCATAGGCATTGTCGGGCAGATCCGAAGCATTGAAAATTTTGATCTGTCCTTCGATCCCGTCGATAAGGATAACGATGTCCTGATCCGCCTTACCGGTCAACGTGATCACGTCAAATCCGGAAAATTTCTTGTAAGGACCGAAATACCCGCCCACATTCGAATCAATGGGCGCACCCGTCAGCGGGGAAATGGTGGTGACAATACTTTTCCCGCCGCCGGGATACCCCGGGGTTCCTCCCAGAGGACCGGCCGATATGCACAGGGCATTTTCCGGATCATTCCATTTGGTGGTGCCTTTGACGGCCTGCCACATGAACCACAGATCATATCCTTTGCCGCCGATGAATTTTTCTTTCACTGCTGTATCGATTGGATCGATGCGGATATCATTGCCGGTGAGGTCGATGTGAAGGGACCGGTCAGTATATCCCTTTTTCACCTCAGCCCGTTCATAGGGAACGGTCTTGATTTCTTTCAATTGTACGGGACCCATTTTTCAAACTCCTTGGACTAAAATAATTTTACATATCTCAAAGATCCGGAGGGCAGATCCCGGTCGTAGCATCAGATCCGCCCCCCTTGGTGTTGCTTATAAACCATGCGTATGCGTAATCTATATAGGTAACATACCGTAAAGGGACATTCAAGTATATAACGCAGGTCAAACTGTAAATGATGCTGTCAATCAGGATCATAACCTGGTAAAAAATCTTGATTTTTATCTGATTGCCTGATAACAGAATTGGGGATAAACAATGAATGAAAGGGTGCTTGAATGATTATATTGGCCAATTTGTTTGAAGCGGTGGCCGTTGTGCTGAATTTTGCATTGACGGTGTACATGTGGATCATCATTGCCGGCGCGGTATTGTCCTGGGTGAATCCGGATCCGTACAATCCGATTGTTCGGTTCATCAATACCGCGACCGAGCCTGTGCTGTATCAGATCAGAAAACGGCTGCCGGTAAATTTCGGCGGCATCGACATCTCGCCGATTGTTGTACTGATGGCAATCATGTTTCTTCAGACCTTTGTGGTGAAGACGCTTCATGGACTGGCGCGATCCATGATGCTGTAACAATCTGATTTCAGATGGAAAGGATGGTGGGATATGGGTATCACATCACTGGTGATCAGGCAGAAAGAGTTTAAAACCCGTTTCAGGGGATTTGACGTTCAGGAAGTGGACGTCTTTTTGGAAGAGGTGGCCGCCCATCTGGACATCACGGATCGTGCCGTTGAAAAACTGACAGAGGAAAAAAGGCGGCTGGATTTGGAAAACCAGGGCTACCGGAAACGGGAAGATGCCATGAAAAACGCCATGATCCAGTCCCAGAACGTTCTGGACCAGATGAAGGAAAATGCCAAAAAATCAGCCCAGGTCACCATCGCCAATGCGCAGGTGGAAGCGGAGAAGATTTTGAACCGGGCCCACAAGCGGCTTTCCCAGCTTCACAGCGATATCATGGAGCTGAAACGGCAGCGGATCCAGCTGGAAATGCAGGTCAGCGCGGTCATCGAATCCCATGCCAAATTACTGGAAATGAGCAAAAAGGAAAACAAGGCAGCCGATGAGACGGATGCCATGCTTAAATTCATCAACCGAGCGTAATTCCAAGATACAAGAACTAAGCCGGGCATTGCCGGGTTTGTTCTGCCCAGCTGGGATAGGCCGGTACCGGCGGAACGCAGGACCATTGAAAAGGGAGGACACGTGGCGCAGATCGATGCGTTTTTCAAACTGATGCATGACCAGGGGGCATCCGATCTGCACCTGTCTGCCGGTCAACAGCCGGCCCTCCGCCTTAATGGAGACATTGAGCGGATCAAGTATGAACGCCTGACAACGGACAAGCTTCGGGCCATGCTTTATGAAATCACTTCCCAGGAGAAGGTCAAGGAATTTGAAGAGACCGGGGATGTGGATTTCGGGTATGAGATCCCTGGACTGGCCCGTTACCGGGCCAATTATTTCATGCAGAAAAACGGCATTTCCGCGGTATTCCGTGAGATCCCCTCCGATATTCTCACGGCGGAGCAGCTGGGACTTCCTTCCGTGATTTCAAAACTGGCGGATCTGCCCAGAGGACTGATCCTGGTCACCGGCCCCACCGGATCCGGTAAATCCACTACCCTGGCCGCCATTATCGACCAGGCCAACCGAACCCGGAAGGATCATATCATTACTGTGGAAGATCCCATTGAATTTGTTCACAAAAGCCTGAACTGTATCGTGAACCAACGGGAGGTGGGAACCCATACAAAAACATTTTCCGCAGCCCTGCGAGGCGCCTTGCGTGAGGACCCGGACATCATTCTGGTGGGAGAACTCAGGGACCTGGAAACCATCTCTCTGGCCATTGAAGCGGCCTCCACCGGGCATCTGGTTTTCGGCACCCTGCATACGTCCAGTGCCGCCAAAACAGTGGACCGGGTGATTGAAGTATTTCCTTCGTCGGAACAGGCCCAGATCCGTTCCACCCTGTCCGACGGGCTCAGGGCCGTGGTGGCACAGGTACTGTTCAAACGCATCGATAAAAAAGGGCGGTGTGCGGCAATGGAGGTTCTGGTGGCAACTCCTGCAGTGAGAAATCTGATCCGGGAATCCAAGACCCATCAGATTGCATCTATGATCCAGACGGGAAAGCAATACGGCATGCAGTTGCTGGATGATGCCATCATGGGACTCTATAAAAAAGGGTGGATCAGCCCGGATGAAGCCTACAGCAAAGCCAACAACAAAAGTATGTTCCGGCCATTCCTCAAAAAACCGCCCACGGATTTTACGGAAGCCTGATCGGGAAATCACAAGGAAACACCATGAAAAAGCAGCAGGTTGACCAGATTTTGTTCAGGATGCTCAGATCCCATCCCAACGTGTCCGACCTGAACCTGACTCCTGGTAAACCCCTTCAGGTGGAGAGTTCAGGCCATCTGATACCAGTACAGATGGAACCGGTCTTCAAGAGGCTGACCCCGTTTCAGACGGAAATTATTGCGCTGAACCTGATTAACAATGACCGGAAACTCACAGAAACCCTGCTTAGGGAAGGCTCGTGTGATTTGTCCTATCAGCTGGGAACTCAGGCCAGGTTCAGGGTGAACATCTTTTCCCGGTCCGGTAAATACGCCATTGTGCTGCGGAAGCTGGAGACGAAGATTCCCACGATTGACGATTTGGGTCTGCCCAAACCATTTTACAAGATGGCGGAGGAGAAAAACGGCATCATTTTTGTGACCGGTGCCACAGGATCAGGAAAATCCACCTCCCTGGCAGCGCTTCTGGACCGGATCAACGAGACCCAGGCCGTCCATGTGATCACTCTGGAAGACCCCATTGAATACCAGCATCCCCAGAAACATTCCACTTTTAATCAGCGGGAACTGGGCATGGATTTTGATACCTTTGCATCAGGCCTTCGGGCGGCCCTACGTCAGGCGCCTAAGGTGATCCTGGTGGGGGAGATGCGAGACCGGGAAACGGTGGAGATCGGCCTGTCAGCAGCGGAAACCGGCCATCTGGTGTTGTCCACGCTGCACACTGTGGATGCCGGGCAGACCATCAACAGGATTTTGGGCATGTTTTCCAGCCAGGAGGAAAAGCAGATCCGTATCCGTCTGGCGGACACGGTTCGCTGGGTGGTGGCCCAGCGGCTGCTCCCCAAAACCGGCGGCGGCCGGGTGGCAGCCTTTGAGGTCATGGCCAGCAACCTTCGGGTGAAGGATTCCATTCTCAATGGGGAAGCCGAAGGGAAAACCTTTAACGAGATCATCATGGCCGGCAAACCCCAGGGCATGGTGACTTTTGATGAATATATCGTGTCCCTTTACCGCGACGGCAAAATCGATGAATCCGTTGCCCTGGCCTATGCCACCCGGAAAGACATGGTTGGACGGGGGTTGGACAGCATCAAAAGTGCCCGGGGCGAATCCACCACCCAGATCGATTCCCTGGAAATCGACCGGGGCTACAAAGGGGGGCGAAAACCATGAATATCCGCTGTAACAATTGTCAATCCCAGTTCAATATTCCGGATCACAAACTGCCCAAAGACAAAGATGCGGTGTTGAGTTGTCCGAAATGCCAGGAAAAGATTCACATTCCGGCAGACAGAGGCGGTATCATGAACAAAACACCGGATAATCCTGGTTCCGGCGGCTGGCTTAAGGCCCCTCTTCAAGACCAGCCCCGGGCTTTGGTTCTTGCCTTGGAAGGAGCGTTCCAGAAATCGGCGGTCACAGCGGCCGGACAACTGGGATATGCCGTGGAAACGGCTGCAGAACCGGCGGAAGCGGTCAAGAGGATGGCCTATCATGTCTATCCCCTGGTGGTGATGGAAGACCGGTTCGATCCGGACGGCACCGTTGTTATTGACCATATGAACACACAGGATATGTCGGTACGGCGGTCGATCTGCCTGGTGCTGATGGGCCAATCCCTGAAAACCCGAGATCCCATGACGGCCCTGCATGCCAGTGTCAATTGCGTGGTGGGTCTGGACAACCTGTCTCAGATGACGGCGATTCTGTCTGCTGCCGTCAGGGATCATACCGATTTTTATCGGGTCTACATGGCCTCCATGAAAGCCGCAGGCAAGGCCTGATATCCTATATGAATCCCGGATGGTACGAACCTGTCGGATGCCGGGAACGGCTGAGGCGGACCCTTTCTTTTTTGAACATTGCACTGATGCTCCTGTCAGCGGCGGTGATATTTTCCGAGTTTCGGTTTGACTGGGGGGAACAGGTTCTGGGAAGGTTTATGGCCGCCATGAATCATGCCCGGCCTGAAAAAGGCGTGGTCTGGGAACTGGGCCAGGACACCCTGACTGCCCATGAAACCGTGAGCCGGCTCATCGACCGGAAAACCGATACAAAAGCGTTTGCAGACCGCACCGATTCTTTTTCGGGCATTGCCAGGCATCTGTTGCCCGGCGAATGGGTGACCCTGGACAAGGCCCATTTCAAAGACCTGTATCGATCGCTTTCATTGACCCATGCCCGGCAGATTCTGGACCCGGCCCGCCTCATCTGGCTGCTTAATGGAGAAGTCACAGACCGGATTTTCTGTGAAGGCCTGAAAAACGGCATGAAGATTTACTTTATCGATACCGGAAACCGGGTGATTCATCAGATAGAGATAACCCGGGACATGCTGAACGCCATTGCTGAAAAACAATATCTGGAGCCCGGTACCCTGGAAGACTTTCAAGCATTTTCCGGGAGGATCTATACGGCGGACCGGTTTTTCAATGCAGTGTTCAAACTGCCCGGTGAGATGATTCCGGATCTGTTGCCGGACACCGATCTGCTGCTGGATCAGGAAGGCACTATTTTGCGGGTGGGAATCTGGAACGAGGCGGAGAACGGATTCATTCGGCTGGGTTTTGAAATCCGTCATCAGGAACAGGTCCGGGTGCTGTTCCTCAATGCCAGAGAATGGGCGGTATGGCAATTGGGACTGGTCCTAAAGGGTGCCCATTCATGAAGGGACCATACGTGCTATGGGCGGTGATGCGATGGGGGATTTTGCCGGACTCATCCTGGTGACCCTGAGTGGGTTTGGGGTCTGTCTGCTGGTGCTACAGACGGTATCCGATCTTCCGAAGCTGCCCGAGGATTTGAGCCGGATCATCGAAACCCCCCAGAGCCTTGTCTACAATGCTTCCGGCAAGGTGGTGCTACACCTGGGGGAGCGGGAAAATGTTCCTTTGAACCGGGTGTCTCCGGATTTTATCAATGCTATTGTGGCCACCGAAGACCATCTGTTTTTCCAGCATCGAGGTATCAACAAGCTTCGGACATTGAAAGCGTTGTATGTCACGCTGTTTGAGCCCGGGCGGGTGGAAGGCGCATCCACCATCACCCAGCAGCTGGCTAAAAATCTGTTTTTTTCTTTTGAACAGTCATTTTCCAGGAAATTCAAGGAATTACTGATATCGTTTCAGATCGAAGCCACCCATTCCAAGGCGGAAATCCTGGAAGTCTACATCAACCAGATCCATTTCGGGGCCGGTGCCCAGGGGGTGGAAAAAGCGGCGGACACGTTTTTCGGAAAATCGGCCCGGGAATTGACCCTGTCGGAGGCAGCGCTTCTGGCGGGCCTGCCCAAATCCCCATCCGCCTACAACCCGTTCTATCATATGGATCGGGCGTGAAACGCCGGGCGATGGTGCTTCAGCGTATGAAGGACACCGGATATATCACTTCGGAGCAGGTGGCCCTATCTGTGTCGGATACGCCGGTCCTGAACCGGGAGAAACGGGATGCCCGGAGTGGAAGCTATTTTCTGGATGCCCTGACCAAAGAACTGATCGATGCTTATGGCGAGAATGTGGTATACAGAGGCGGTATCCGTGTGTATGCCACCCTGGATTCCCGGCTCCAAGAACTGGCAAAAATATCGATGAGGCAGGGACTTGAACGGCTGGATCGGGAGATGGGTGGGGCTGAAGGGAAGTCGTCCCGCCCCCAGGGTGCCCTGGTGGCTGTCGAGCCAATCACCGGCGCGGTGCGAGCCATGGTGGGGGGACGCGATTATTTTGAGAGTGAATTCAACCGGGCCACCCGGGCCAAACGTCAGGCAGGCAGCGGTTTCAAACCGTTTGTCTATTACACGGCATTTGAGACCCATGACCTGCATCCCGGAACCGTGATGACCGATCAGCCGGTGACCATTCCGGTGTCCGGAGCATCGGACTGGGAGCCGAAGAATTTCGAACGTGTATTTCAGGGAAATATGGTGCTGAAAACCGCCATGACCCGATCGGTCAATACTATTGCCGCCCAGCTGGTTCAACTCACCGGGCCGGAGGCCGTGATCGATACCGCAAGAAAATGCGGCATCAAAAGCCCGTTGCAGAATGTGTTCTCCATTGCCCTGGGTACGGCCGGGGTCACGCCCCTGGAGATGGCGGCCGCTTTTTCCGTGTTTGCCAATTCAGGCATCCGCCATGATCCGTTCCTGTTCTGGCGGGTGGAGGACGCGTTTGGCCGGGTTTTGTTCGAACATATTGTTCAGTCACATCCGGTCCTGGACCCGGGGACGGCCTATCAGGTGGTGGACATGATGAAGGCGGTGGTGGACAATGGTTCAGGCCACCGAATCCGGGATTTTGGATTTACCCGGCCCTGTGCCGGAAAGACCGGGACATCGGACAATTACATGGATGCCTGGTTCACCGGATTCACACCCACATTGTGTACCTCAGTATGGGTTGGGTTTGATCGGCAGGCCCGCCTGGCCGATAAAAACGGGGTCGGAATCACAGGTGGGAGGGGAGCGGCCCCGGTTTGGGCACAGTTCATGCGGCAGGCCCTGGCGGATGAACCGGAAAGAAATTTTGCAGTGCCTGAAGAGATCCGGTTTGAAACCATTGATCCCGTTACCGGATGCCGGGTCAATGCCCGAAACTCCCCACCCGGCATCTCTGTGGCGGCTAAAAAAGGTCAGGCGTTTTGTGGGGAATCAGTCCAGTGATCCGGGGGATGAGAAATATCAGTGTCCGGCTCTGGCTGTCCTTAATGGTTGCGGTACCTGCCGGATTTTACATCATGCCCTGGTTCAGTCGGTTCTGGAGCGGCCCGGGAATCATGGGGGCCTTTTTTTGTTTTTCAGCCATGTGTTACACAGGAATCAGTGTTCTGCTTCACCTGGCCGGTATCTGGTTGATTCAAAAGCGGATTCAGGAGGCGGAGATCTGGGAACAGGCCGGCATCCCTGCACGGGCTGAAAAAAAATTTCTTCAGGCGGTCCGGATCTATGATTCCTTTTTGCTGTCTCCGGTTCGATTCAGGGAGGCGGCCCCAATGATTACCCGGGCCCTGGCCCGGTTTGCCTTGACCTTCAACCGGAATAACGGCCATTTCAGCCAGGCGGTCCGGGTACATCTGGCCTCCAATCCCCATGATGAGGTATTGGCGGTACTGTGGTTGAAACAGGTGGGCAGAGAGGAAAAAAGGGGATTGAAAAAGACCAGGCCCTGCTGACCGGCCTGGCGCAAAATTATTATGACCATCCCCAGCTGCTGCAGCTGCTGGTCCGGGCTTTTCTGGGTTCCCGGCGCGTGGATTTCACGGCCAGGCAGATTTATGCACGGGTGATGCAAGATCCGGTGCTGAAACCTTGCTATCAGAAGGACATCGAGGCCCTTTTGGACATTGATGCCCTGATGACTGATACATCCGGAATCAGGGCCATGCTTCCCGGAGAACCGGTTCAGAGCCTCCCCAAAAACCGCGCGACATCAGAAAAAAAGCCTGGCGTATCGGAATCTGGCGCCCGGATATGGAAGCGCCTCCAGCGTTATGGTCGCGGCTTTTTCAACAAAAGTTCGGCAGCATGGCAGGCAGCCGGTTCTTTTTTAGGTCGGTTTAAAACCAGTGCCATCGGACCGGCTTCATGGAGGTTTTTTCTGAAATTGGCATTTATGGTGGCATTGTGCCTTGTCATGGCCGTGTTTGTCTATCAAACGATTGCTTACCTCAATGCGCCTGAACCGGTCATCAGAACGGAAACCGTCATCGAAGAGAGGGTGCCCAGGCCGTTTACCATTCAGGTGGCAGCCTATTTGACCGATACCCATGCCAAAGAATATGTGGCCCGTTTGACAAATCAGGGCGTGGACGCCCGAATCAAGCAAACCACCGCCGGCGGCAAAACCTGGTATCTGATCCATGTGTCAGAGTTTGAAGACCGGGAGTCAGCGGCTGCCTACGGCAACCAGCTGATATCTGAAAAGATCATTGAAGAATTTTTTGTCAGTAACAAGCAATGAAAGGAGTATTTCCATGATTGTTGTTTCCAACGTCACTTATCCCCCTGAAAGTACAAAGGAAATCGCCAAGCGGTATCTGACCGCACCGCCCCTGCCTGATTTTATCACCAAAAAAGGGCCGTACATCTCTGCCAGCAGACGGACCGGCATGCATTCCCTGACCTATTATGAGCTGGATAATAGCCGCCTAGCCGAAGGATTGCAGGCCATCGGCGAAAGCCTGGCCATCTATTTCGGTGTACCGGGATACCAGTATGAGATCAAGCCCTATTTTGAACTGGAAGAAGGACTGACCATTCTGGGGCTGTAATCATCACTTAACAGAATGGCGCACCTGATAAATCACCCCGGATTTCAAGGATGGACCCGGTCGGCCTGGGCCGTAAAAACCCCCGGTTCAGACAAACAGGTTCAGATTGGGAACCGACAGGGTTTCCGGGCAGGGGATGAACAGATCATCAACTGCCTGCTTCATTTCATCCATGGTTTTCGCCTGGTTTAACTGCTTGAGCAGAAACAGTGAAAACTTGAAGTTGGCACAGAAGTAGGGGGCGAATTTCTTGAACAGTTTCAGGTTGAAGGGGGGTGGATAATGCTGGCCGAGCAGTTCGAGCAGGCGCCTGGCTGTGCGGTGATACACCGTGTCGTCGAAACCTGCTTCACGGGTCCATCGGGCAAAGATCCACGGTCTGGCCACTGCCATCCGGCCCAGTGAAAGGCCCTGACATTTGGTTTGGGTTAGCATGCGGATGCCGTCTTCCCGGGTGAAGAGATTGCCGTTGCCGAACACCGGGATGGCCACGGCGTTTTGTACCTGTGTGATGATATCCCATTTCGGTGGCCGGTTTCGGCGGTCCGGGGCCACCCGGGGATGAAAGGTCAGGGCATCGGCCCCGGCATCTTCAAACCGCTTTGCCGTGTCTGCCGCAAACAACGGGTCATCCGACCATCCGGTACGGAATTTGACAAATACCGGGATCTGTATTGCCTTTCTGACGGACGTAACAATGTGGGCCGCCTTGACTGGGGTCTTAAGCAGTGCGGCACCGCAGCCTTTTTTACATATGGCTGCTACGGAACAACCGAAATTCAGATCCACCCCGAAAAACCCTTCCTGTTCGATACGTCTCGCCGCCCGGGCCATGACATCCGGGTCCGCGCCAAAGATCTGGCACACGGTGTGGGGCAGTTCCCGGTTGCGCCAGCGAAACACCATGGAGACGGCCGGATTTTCACGGGGAACCGCTTTTGCCGAGCACATGCCGGTGAACAGTAGTCCGAACCCGCCCAGCTCCGCTACAAGTTCCCGAAACGCAACATGTCCGAGTCCGGCCATGGGAGCCAGGACCATCCGGCCATTGATAGTCTTTTTGCCGATGGCCAGCGGCGTGGACAGGTATCCGGCCAGATCTGCGGCGTTCATATCGGTTGAAAATGCCTTTCAGTTTCAGTGCCAGGTTTAAAGATCGAAAATTAGTTGATATATACCAAAATGTCAATGAATGACTATTCTTGAGACGCTCCGGCATTTTTGACATATTGTTACTTCCAACCAAAGATATGGACCGGGAGGATAGCGATTCAGACGGTGCAGATATATGTGGCTAAGGAAGGATCGGAAAAAGCCTGATAACAGCCAATCTTGGCTTTCTACTGGCCCCAAAAGACAAAATTATCCGGTCCGTCCGGGGGGCTGGAGTTTGACTATGTGTTTTTGGATCTGGGGGCCGGTATCAGCTTTAATGCGCTGGATTTTTTTGTCTTCGCATCAGGGCCTTTTTGTGACACAGTTTATCCATTCCCACACTGCGGAAGAGTTCCACCGTATTGCTGGTTCGTTCGAATCCCTTTTGAGTGCCAACAGGCCAAGGAGATCAGTGAAATGAAACCCTCTATTGATCAAACCTGTTATGACCTGCCGGGCGTCCTTTCACTGCCGATTCAAAACAAATTCAGGCGGCCTGCCATGAGATGTTGTTCATTTATGATAACAGCTCTTTGAGTACTTATTCACTGTTAACCGAATCCGAGCGCCAAACCATACGTACCCGGGACCAGGAGGCCCACCAGGTGCTCAAGGCCATAGAATGAAGATAGGATACAGCAGCTGCCGCCGGCTGTTTACCTCAAGGGATATGTCAAACAATATGCCAAGTGTCTTTGTCTGGATACATCCATTATCCTGCCGGCCTATCTGAATTTTTTGAAAACCGTATCCTGAGCTGGTTGAAAAACATAGTGTTTGTTGTTTTTTGCAGACCCCGTTTATATATTAGCATCCTATTATAATCAATTAAGGTTGACTTTCATCGGGTGATCCCACTATAGATAGGGGTTATGAACATTGGAAAAACAAGGGATGTAAAAGGGGGAAACCAGATGAAAATCCTGAAAATCGATCACCTGGGCGTTGCGGTGAACAGCATTGACGGCCGCAAAAATTTTTGGACGGACGGGCTGGGGCTTTCTTTTGAAGGTACGGAAACCGTTGAAGAGCAGAAAGTGACCACCGCTTTCCTGCCGGTGGGGGAAAGCGAGGTGGAACTGCTGGAATCCACGGCTCCGGACGGACCTATTGCCAAATATATTGAAAAAAAAGGCGAAGGCATTCAGCATGTGGCGTTTCAGGTGGAAAACATTGAAGAGGCCCTGGCGGAACTCAAGGAAAAGGGCATTCAGCTGATCGATCAAACCCCCAGAAAAGGAGCGGGCGGCGCAAAGATCGCTTTTCTGCACCCCAAAGCCACTGCCGGGGTGCTGGTGGAGTTGTGTGAACGCTAACAGGGAAAAGACCAACCCCTGACATAACCTGTGACAGACAAAACTGGAGGATAACCATGTCTCATCCGTCTGATATCAAAAAATGGGAAGCGCTGGCTGAAAAGGAACTGCGGGGAAAACCGCTGTCATCTCTGACGAAAAAAACGCCGGAAGGGATTGACATCAAGCCGTTGTATACGGATCTGGACACAAAAGATCTGGCATGTGCCGGTACTCTGCCCGGGTTCGATCCCTTTGTCCGGGGACCCAAGGCCACCATGTATGCGGGAAGGCCCTGGACCATCCGTCAGTATGCCGGGTTTTCCACAGCAAAGGAATCCAACGAGTTTTACCGCAAGAACCTGGCAGCCGGCCAGAAAGGGCTGTCTGTGGCCTTTGACCTGGCCACTCATCGGGGATATGATTCGGATCATCCCAGAGTAGCCGGGGATGTGGGCAAAGCCGGGGTGGCTATCGATTCGGTGGAGGATATGAAAATTCTGTTCGACCAGATCCCCCTGGATCAGATGTCGGTGTCCATGACCATGAACGGGGCCGTGCTGCCCATCCTGGCCGGGTACATCGTGGCGGCCGAAGAGCAGGGAGTCAAACACGAGCAGCTCACCGGCACCATTCAGAACGATATTCTCAAGGAATACCTGACCCGGAACACCTACATCTATCCGCCGGAACCTTCCATGCGGATCATTTCCGACATCATCGGGTTTTGTTCGGATCATATGCCCAAATTCAACACCATCAGTATCTCCGGGTACCACATCATGGAAGCCGGGGCCGATTCCGTACTTCAGACCGCCTTCACACTGGCTGACGGGCTGGAATATGTGAAAGCGGCCCTGGCCACAGGTTTGGACATTGACAAGTTCGCGCCGCGGTTGTCCTTTTTCTTCGGCATCGGCATGAATTTTTTTATGGATATTGCCATGCTCAGAGCGGCCAGGTTTCTGTGGGCCGAGCTGATGAGTCAGTTCAATCCCAAAAGCCTCAAATCCAAGATGCTCAGGACCCACTGCCAGACATCGGGCTGGAGCCTGACCCAGCAGGATCCATATAACAACGTCGTTCGCACCACCCTGGAGTGCCTGTCCGCAGTTCTGGGCGGCACCCAGAGCCTGCACACCAACTCCTTTGACGAGGCGGTGGGGTTGCCCACCGAGCTGTCCGCAAGAATTTCGCGCAACACCCAGATCATTGTGCAGGAGGAATCCCATATCTGTGACGTGGTGGATCCGTTAGGCGGGTCCTACTACGTGGAAACCCTGACCCAGAACATCATTGATGAGGTCAGAAAGATTTTAAAAGAGATCGAGGACTTAGGGGGCATGGCAAAAGCCATTGAGTCCGGCATGCCCAAGATGCGCATCGAAGAGGTGGCGGCAAAGCGCCAGGCCCGTATCGACCAGGGCAAGGACGTGATCGTGGGTGTCAACAAGTACCGGGTGGACGACGAGACCCCGATTCCGGTCAGAGAAGTGTCTGAAGAGGTGCGCAACGAACAGGTGGCCCGCCTGGAACAGATTCGAAAAACCGGGACAGCGAAGCCGTGAAAAAAGCCCTGGATGACATCACAAAAGCCTGTGACACCGGAGGCAACCTCCTGGCGGTCTGTCTGCCCGCTGTCCGAGCCCGGGCCACGGTAGGGGAGATTTCCGATGCCATGGAAAAGGTTTTCACCCGGTTTGTGGCCACCACCCAGTGCATTTCCGGGGTGTATGCCCAGAATACGGATCCGGAGCTTCTGGCATCGCTGCGTAAGCGCACCGCGGATTTCGAGAAACAGACCGGCCGACGGCCCAGAATCCTTCTGTCCAAGATGGGCCAGGACGGCCATGACCGTGGAGTCAAAGTCATTGCCACAGCGTATGCGGATTTCGGGTTTGATGTGGACTTGGGCCCCATGTTCCAGACCCCGGAGGAAGCCGCCAAAATGGCCGTGGAAAACGATGTCCATGTGGTGGGGGTGTCCAGCCTGGCCGCCGGGCACAAGACCCTGGTGCCCAAGGTGATCGAGGCGCTGGAAAAACAGGGGGCATCCGATATCCATGTGGTGGTGGGCGGTATCATTCCGCCCGGGGATTATGAGTTCCTGAAAACCGCCGGGGCCACCGGCATTTTCGGACCCGGTACCGTGGTAACCGATTCCGCCAACCAGATTTTGAACATCCTGGGGGTGTAAAAAATGCCGGAAGTGGCTCTGGAGGCACTGGTCCAGGGAGTCAAAGAACGGAACCGGCGTATGATCGCCAAGACCATGACCCTGATCGAAAGCCGGGTGTCGGCCCACCAGGAGATGGCGGCAAAGATCATGGAACAGATCCTGCCAATGACCGGCAACAGCGTCCGGCTGGGGGTGACCGGCGTGCCCGGGGTGGGCAAGAGCACGTTCATTGAAAATTTAGGCGTTTATCTGGCCGATGCCGGCCATCAGGTGGCTGTGCTGGCGGTGGACCCGTCCAGCCGACGCAGCGGCGGGTCCATTCTGGGTGACAAGACCCGGATGGAAAAACTGGCCTCCCATGCCAACGCCTTTATCCGGCCGTCACCTGCCGGCGAGACCTTAGGCGGCGTGGCCGCCAAAACCCGGGAGCCATGCTGGTGTGTGAAGCCGCCGGTTTTGACATCCTCCTGGTGGAAACCGTGGGGGTAGGCCAGTCCGAAACCGCTGTGGCCGCCATGGTGGATTTTTTCCTGGTGCTTATGATCGCCGGGGCTGGAGACGAACTACAAGGCATCAAAAAAGGGGTTCTGGAGCTGGCGGACGGCATTGCCATCAACAAGGCGGACGGAGATAATCAGGACCGGGTGGCCCGGGCCAAAAAGGACCTGGAAAATGCCATGCATTTGATCCTGCCGGCATCCGCCGCCTGGCAAACCCCGGTGATGACCTGCTCATCCGTTATTGAAACGGGACGGTACCGGTGTGGGAACAGGTCCTTGCGCACCAGAAAATTGTCAAGCGATCCGGGGAGTTTGAGCAGCGCCGAAAAAGCCAGGCCTTGGAATGGATGTGGACCCTGGTGGAGGACGGATTGAAAATACGTTTTCATAACCATGAAGCCATCCGCCGGGAAATTCCCATTCTATCCCGGCAGGTTCGGGAGGAAAAAATTACCCCTTCGGCTGCCGCTCAGAAACTTCTTTCATATTGGTAAAGGTGTTTGAGAATGCCCCCCGTTTCCTTATCCAATCAATCTATGGACAAGCGTTGTCTGTCAAGAAACTCTCCAATGTCTCACAGATACAATGAAAAAATCTGATCCACGGCAAAAATTTTTTTTAGTCAGCCTGTTGAACAGTGGTGATGTTTGAAATCGGGCAATGGAGATGGGGGGTACAATTGGTGCGGATCTCAGGTGGTCAAATTCAGATTTTGATCTGGAAAACAACCGGTTGCCCCAGTGCTCGAGATCGTGTTGTTTTGTTAGAAAGTTGCCCAAATAATAGAAAAAAAGCTCCTGGATTCAGAATTATTGCGAAAACACCCTCTTACCTCGGTTGAGTAAGCTTCGCATCAGCCCGGGAAGTTGATCGGCTGTTTTTGTAAATTGAACCAGTTTCCCATATTCGGACTTTAAAAGCACCTGGTTTTCCTCGCTGCAATTCACTCCAATGGTCAAAAGCAACACCCTGTTTTCTTTGCAAAGGTTGACAGCCTCCTGAACAGGGCAACCCCAATTGGACGCACCATCTGTAATGTGGATGAAAATCGGTTTTTTGTTTCTCCCCGCGACATTCCGGATCAGGGCTTTGATAATTTCACCGGATGCGGTTTTTCCATGAGGCTGGATCGTGTAAAATTTTCCTTTTTTGTGGAGTTCTGTCAGCAGGCAACGCTCACGAACTTCATTATACGCGAACAGTTTTGCGTTTTTATTGAATTTTTCGATGGCCAGAAAAAGGGTCTGAAATATTTCCTGAACATTTTCCCATTTATTTGTTGCCGCCATTGATCCAGTCGCATCAATAATCAGAGTGATATCATTGAGCAGATTGAATTCGTTTTTTTTGATATGGAATATTGTGCCGGAAGTGTGTGCACGATAAAGTCGCCGCCGATCAATATTCCCGCTGGTTAATCCCCGGTTGTATCTGCTCTCGCGTACAGCCACTGTTTTGAAAACCGATGCCAGATCCTGGAGCAGTTTTTTATTCACATAATCATTGGTTGGAAGCACAATAGGGTTGATCTCCACAGCAACCGCTGTTTTTTCAAGAGTCGCTTTTTTCAGGGGTTGTTTTTCCCGTGAAGTATCGTTTTTGATGACTTTCCCCAGTTTTTCGGAAAAGACCAGGTCCGGCAAGGCCTGTGATTTTTTTATTCCTTTCAGATGCTGCGCTTCTTTTTTTCTGGCCTGAAGGAATTTATCCGAGCTGTCGATTGGCCAAAATTTGATATAGGCAAACAATTTTTCCCAGGTGGTCAGATACAGGTTTGCCCGGAAATCACATCGTTCCGAAATACCGCTGATTTTGGGGCATTCTTTGATCAAAGCGGGAACCATCTGGTTTAGAATCCAGATGGGTTTTTTGTAATACTTTTCAAGATCAATTTGTCCCATCAATCTGCGGGAGGAGGTGTCGGTGTATTCTTCCAAATATTTCGCCTCCCCTTTTTGTGCGGCAAGATTCCACCATATGGCAAATAATTCCGCCAGGGAGGGGGGATGAGAGGTGACGTCCAGAGTGTCCTGAATTTTTTTCTTTCTTGATTTTTCAGTATACACACCCAATACGGTCCGGTTGGAAAGGGTATCAAAATAAACGCTTTCACACGTTTTAAAATACAATTCAAATTTGTACATATAGCGGAAAGACCGGTTCATCTGTGATTTGGAAAGCTTGAGCGCATAATCGCTCATTTCAATATTTTTATAAGCTGAATGGATTGCCTGGCCTACCAACTTATCTGTTTCTGACGCCGGTACCGGATATTTGCCGATAACTGGGTCCGGGTCCAGAATGATTTCACTCTCCGCTGTGTTTTTCCATGACACAGTCCCGGCATTTCGGCCAACATGGGATACCACTTTTCTGAGTGAAACCAGGAGCTTTGCAAGTTCGAGAGTTTCCACCGGAGATTTGTCTCTTCGCCAGAATTCGGAATAGCCATCCTCTCCAGCAATTTTAAAACACTTCGGACTTTGTCTGATTGTTTTAAAATCTTCGGTATTCATAACTGCTTTTTTCCAAGTATCCGTTTTTGACATGCAGGGCCAGCAGGATGGATTCCAGAGTTTCCTTGCTGGTCTGAAGGCTTGTGGACAACGCTTCTTTGAGTGTAGCTCCGGCTGAAACCATCTCGCCGATCATGAGAACGGTTCGGGTCGAGACTTCAACAGAGAGTTCGAAATTGCTTCTCAACGTGTTGACGGCGTCGATGATAGCATCAGCTTGATCCACACTGACATGGGTTTTGTTGATTAGGACTTCTTTTTCAACCTCATTGGGCAAATAGTCCATCAAAATGACGTAAAACCGGTCTCGAAGAGCAGGGTCAAGGAGTTCTGTCCCGACAAAGTCATCTCCTTCGTTCAAAGTGGCAAAAAAGATTACTCCGGGGGCCACCTCCAACAACCCCAGTTCATCCATCCAAACCTGTCGGTCATCAGAAAGAATTGAGAAAAGCATGTTCAGGGCCTTGGGGTTTTCAGGGCGGTTGATTTCTTCCAGATGAATAATGCAGTTGGGGGTTTGCAGCGCCATTGGAAACAGAAATTGTTTATAACGGGTTTCTCCGTTTTCCAGAGTATATTCACCAAAAAGCTGTCCAGGCTCCGAAAGAATACCCACCTGAAACGTGGCCATGGGTTTGGCATGTACAGCTGCAAATTGTTTGACAATGGAGGATTTTCCGCATCCCTGCCGCCCGGCGACAAGGATGTTCACCGGATGTTTTTTAGAAATTTTATGGAGTCTGTTCAGAATGTTCAGGGTATTGCTGTCCGCATAAAAATAAGGATCAATTTCAGGAACCGTTAACGTGGCTTTTGTTTTATTGTTCAAATCGTCACCTGTGTATTGAAGTTGACTGAAAGCGATGGGGTCGCAAAATGATAATCGTCCTGAAAACAACTCAGTGTATCAGTTTGTGGAAACGGCATCGGTCTGCTGTAATGAAGATTTGTCAGAGATGCGGTCTTCTACCCAGGCAATCCACATTTTTACCTCAAGACCGTAGGATGCCAGTATGGATTGTGCAACTTTTGCTTTTTCTTCAGGGTAACTTTCTCCGATGGGATACGGGTAGTCGATCCCGACGAGTCGATAGGACTGGCCTGCAAATGGATGTGCCGGTAACAGATAAACCGTTTTCAGACCCAGTGATTGGATGTAATTCCCGGTCGCCCTGAGGTTGTCTTCAGAATCATTGACTCCCGGCAAGAGAGGGATACGGATAAAGGTGGTGAGGTCAGTCCGGAGCATGATCTTTTCAAGGTTCTCTAAAATAAGATCGTTTGAAACACCGGTAAAATCAATGTGTTTCTCCCGGTTAAGATGTTTGAGGTCGTACAGGACATAATCAGTATGGTCCAGGATCTTTTCCAGAACAGGCCAGGATTGATATCCACTGGTATCCAGTGCGGTGTTGATCCCTTTTTCCTTTGCCGCCTTAAGCAGAGCGAGGGCAAATTCAGGCTGGGCTGCGGGTTCGCCTCCGGAAAGCGTCAGGCCGCCGCCTGATTGATTATAAAAAGGAATATCTTTTTCAATTTCAGCCATAACCATTTCCACCGTCATGAATTTTCCACTGACGATCAACGCATCGAATTCACAAATATCGACACACTGATAACAGTTCAGGCATTTTTCCTTGTTGATGGTAATGATCTTTGATCCGATTTTTCCTTTCCAGCCTTTCTGGTCGGGATAAGTCGGGGGCTTTCGGGTCTCCGTCATGGCACCTGCAGGACAGATGGTTCTGCAATTTCCGCAATTGATGCAGTTGGGCCAGAAATGAAACACTTCCGGGAAATGCCGCATTCCTTCCGGATTATGGCACCATTTACAGTTCAGCCGGCAGCCTTTCAGAAATACGGTGGTTCTGAGCCCTGGCCCGTCGTTGGTAGCAAATTTCTGTATGTTGCTTATGATGCCCATATCTTTTATCATTATCAGTTTACTCCAATCAATCCACCAATGGTTGTTTGCCAGGCGCCGCCGTCATTAATAATTGTTCTATAATCTTCAATTTCCTCTTTGAAGATATTGGGAAAATGATCAAAATAGCCTTTTCTGCCGAGGTTCCCGCTTTTTTTGCTTGCAAAATTGTGGAATGGCAGCAGATCAATGCCAATGATATTTTCCCCAAGGTCCTGGCAAATTCCACGATGCGTTTGGGATACTCCAGGTCCCAGAAATTCACCGAATGGACAATTGGCAGCCGGAGGCGCATAGGGATTCCGACATCAGCCATTTTTTGGCATTTTCCAGGATCAACCGGTTCGAGACCCCGGTCCATTTTTTGTGTTTCCGGTCATCCAGGACTTTGATATCCAGCATGATCAGGTCGACATATTCAAGAATGGGGCGGCTGGTATTCCAGCGGGCAAAGCCACAGGTATCCAGAACCGTGTTCAACCCTTCCTGTTTTGCTCGTTTCAAAAGCGCCATGGTCATTTCAGGATGCATGAGGGGCTCTCCGCCTGAAACGGTAAACCCTCCGCCGGAAGATTTGAAAAAGAGCTCATCTTTCAACACGTCCTCAAAAATATCTTCCACGCCCCTCAACGTACTGGTGAGCTTCAGAGCATCGTGGTGGCAGGCATCTACGCAGGTCATGCAACGGGAGCATTTTTCCCGGTCGATTCGGGGGGGATCGACGGCTTCAATTTCCTTTTCATCCGATAATGCGTTGGGGGGAGGATAGTTCTGTTGAAAATCTGTGGGAATGGATCCATCCCCACCCCCAAATTGCACTATCTGGGACAGATCTTCTTTGTATCGAATCCGAGGGGGAATAATGGCTTGTTCCGGACAAGTCTCTGCACAGGCTCCGCATTTTACGCACGAGTCTTCGTAATAGAAATATTCCTGATAGGTGTGGATATTTTCAGGGTTGTGGCACCATGCACAATTTAGCGGGCATCCTTTTAAAAAAACGGTGGTCCGAATGCCGGGACCGTCATTGACGGAAAAACGCTGTATGTTGGTAACCAGGTGTTTAGTCTCGGAACCTAAAGATGTCATACTTTTCCACCCTTCATGATTGATATTTAGAAGCCTTAAATGAGATTTTTTATATCTTTCCAGGATTCACCCGCTTCAAATTTCGGACATGCTTCCATGGATTTCTGTACCATCTTTCCCCGGATGGCTGTCTTGGTTTTTTGAGTTTCTGCAAGCAGCATTCTTTCAACCAGGCAGATACCGGTGGAGGGATCTCCTGTGGGGGAAGGTGTGATGAATTTACATTCTTTACAGGTTGCCATCAATTTACTCCTTAATAAATTAACAATGTTACTATGGGCATCCCCGGATGGTTTGCCCCGTCCGGGGATGATTGAAAGTCTCGTCAATTCGGCTTATCCGGCAGCAATATCCTGTTCCGTCCGTGCAATGATCGTATCCTGGGAATACCGTGCAAGGTCGATAAATTTTGCACTGTAACCTGCGATCCGGACCAGAGTGTCCGTATATTTTTCAGGTTCTATCTGTGCGGCCTTCATATCCTCGGTTGAAATTACATTGAATTGGACATGGTCAATACCTAATTCATGCCAGGTTTTCATGTAGGCGTGCCAGAGATCGAAACCGGCATCACTGTTCATGAGAACGCTGGACAGTCGCTGATTCAACAAAATCCCCTTATGCTTTGATGCGTTGATTTTAGACACGGATTTGATTACCGCAGTTGGCCCATTTTTATCGCAACCCATATAAGGAGAAATGCCACCGTCATCCAGGGCTTCGCCGGCATGCCTTCCGTTGGCTGTGGCTCCCGTTTTGGGGCCGTTGACGATATACCCCGCCACAGACTGGGCCAGAGGCAATGGAAACGTGCCTGAGTATGTCGTATTTCTTTTCCATTCATCGGCGATTAAGTCATAATATTTAACAGCAATGTTGTCGGCATAGGGATCATCATTTCCGAATTTTGGCGCATTCCAGAAATCGAGCCGCATTTCTTCTTTGCCTTCCCAATTGTTGCGTAACGCATCCATCAGTTCTGTCATGGTATATTTTTTCTCGTCAAACACCAGTTTTTTGATGGCTGCTAAAGAATCAACCACGACAACGCTGCCGCCAATGATATTGTGCCAGGGATTGGCCACTTCAGCCAGCTCATTGCCGTCCATTCCTTTTTCAACGCATCCATCGTCAATACTTGAAATGAATGGGCAGCAAAGATATCGGGATTCCATTATGCGGCCCACGTCCTTGGACCTCAGGCTGAGTTCAATGGCATACCGGAGTTGCAGTTTTACAGCCTCCCACACCTGCTTGAAGCTGGTAAACTCTTCGGCGTTTCCGGTTTCGGGACCCAACTGCATATTCGTGAAAAATTCGTCAAACCCATTGGTCAGGGCAATCTCCATGACTTTTGCCGGATATACGTCTGATCCGCCTTCACTGCGGGTTTTCTGTGTGCCCCTCCGTCCCGTGATGCCGGGGGACATACACAGCACAAGTGCCCAGTCCCTGGCGACCTCTTCCGGAACATTGAAATACTTGACCAATTGTTGGGTGTTTAACTCATCATTTTTAATGGAGGGGAATCCAAATCCTTTTTTGATGCAGTTAAACACCTTCTTTTGGTTTCCACATTGCCTTTTTCATTCCATCGGAAAGCAATGGACGGTTCTGTGGTGACGATACTTTCCGCAGCATCCAGAATGGCATTGGTGCAGTCATTGCTGGCGTCTGACCCATCCGGATTGATCCCGCCAAGGGTGAGGATGAACAGGTCGTTGGATCCCGCGAAAAATTCCCTGAGCTGTCTGCCTTTGGTGCTGCCATGTTCAGAAACCTTGAGTCTTTCGCATTCGAAAAGTTCCACAGCCTCTTCGCGGGTCATGGGCTGCTCTGTTTGATCAATGACACTTTTTTTGTAGAACGGCCAAAGCAGCTTGTCCTCTTTATGGCCGTAGCCGCTGCTGTAACGTTCAATACTGTGGCAAAGAAGGTAGGTGAACCATTTGGATTGCATGGCATCTTTCAAACCCCTGGCGGGATAGGCGGGGACATGTCGGCAGATATCTGAAATTTCGAGTAACTCTTCTTTTCGTTTCGGGTCGGTCAGAAAATTTTCAGCGATAATTTTAGCCAGTCTTGCGTATCTCTGGGCCCATCCCACCACTGCTTTCATGGCGATGAGCATGGCTTGCCACTGATCTACCTTGTCCAGGTAATGCAGTTTTTCCGGTGCATTCCAAGGTGATTGGCGTATTTCCCTTTCAGCATCAGCAATTTTTTTCTCAACGAGTTCGATCCGTTTTAGCAGCCCATCTTCAATTACGGATTCATAATTGGGCACAATGCTGGAAAACGCAGTGACAAACATGGGGGGCTGGACCGTGGTTGCGGAATACATGATCCCTATTTCTTCAGGAGTGAAAAATTTCTCAGCTTTCTTCTGAATGGTGTAAGGTTTCCAGTATTCGGCAATTTCCCGCATTTCTTCCTTATGCTCGCAGTAATGGCTTTCAACCATATCCACGGTCGAAAAATAGGAAAGTTCCGGATACATGGGAAAATAATCAGGATGTTCTGTATTGGCCCCTACGATCAGTTCGTCATCCTGGATGTGGATGGTAATGTTTTTGAGAATGTTTTCAAGCCCCTTGGCCCGGAAGATGCAGTTGGTCTCCCCGATGTTTTCCTTGTGAGCCTGAGTGATTAATCTGGCGCGTTCGACACCGGCTTTTACGTTGGGATCTACATATTCGCCGCCAGCGACATGTTTGAAGCGGCATCGATTTTTAAGTCTCGCGGTTCTTTCTGTTGTCGGCATGATCGTTCCTCCTGTCTGGCATCATTATTTAATACTTAAAAGCATGATTCAAGGTAAAAAGGGCTTCAGTTTCTTTTCCTGTAACGTTGACAGGCCTCACTGGTTTCCAATACCGGTTTAGACAGCCAGAACTTGCCTTTTGTATCTTGCTGTTGTTGAACGCAATCCCCTTTGCCTGACTCAAAATCCATATCCGTTTCTGGAATTGGAAAGAAAAAAGCGCATTCCTCACATGTTGCCATTTTGATCCTCCTTGCTTAAGATTCTTTGGTGTAAAAAATAAAGGTTTGCAAAGCTCGCTTCGGCGGATTGCAGTATCTGTTTCATGTTCCAGGGCGTTGTATTTCTCCTGAAAACATGTCAACATGCTCAATACAAATTTTTTTTAAGAATGTTTTTTATGAATGATCGTTACCCCCCCCTCAAAACGTATTTACCACACCAATGACAAGACAGAATTGTAAACTTTTCCGCTTACGCCCAACTTTGAATACGATTATTGATGTTTAAATCATTGAGTGTTATTCAATCAACAAATATAGGTATTGTCAAGATGAAATTTTAAAAATATCGATAAAGTTCATATTCTTCAAAAAAAGATTAAGTCGCAGCTTATGGAGCTATTTTTCTGCTTTTACTGAGTTAAATGGCATTTATTTCTCATGATTGGTGATGATGGCAACTCGGGCTGTATTAATCAAAGCCCGAGGGTCGTCGTCCCAAAAAACTGAATATAGTTCAAAACAAAAATGGTTGAACAATATTCTAAATCTGTTATAATCTGTTTGTAAGTAATCGATGCAAGAAAGGGATTGTTTCTCAATTGGGAAACGGGTGTTTCGGTGGAGTTATCAGTAAAGGTCTGGGGAGCAGATTTGAATGAAAAAAAAAATGGAAAAAAGCAGGCTATTCTTCGGGCGGCTCAGGAGGTATTTTCGGAAAAGGGGCTCGAGAAAGCCACAATTTCTGAGATCGCAAAAAAGGCGGATGTCGTTGATTCAATCATATATCATTACTTTACAAACAAACAGGACCTTTTGTTTTCTTCGATAGAGGAACTTATTGAAAAGTCTCATGAAGAACTTTTATTTCAGTTTAAGGGTGTCATGGGCCCGGTATCTCAACTTGGGAAGATGGTCTGGTTTCATTTGTACGAGAATGATTTCAGTTCCGGCGATGCGCGCAAAATGAAAAATCTTTTGTTTGAATGCCGTTCAAACAAAGACTATTATAAGCATTCGGGATACAGGGCGCTTCAACGATATGCCGGGGTGATGTTGGCTATATTGAAAAGAGGGGTTCAAGAAAAATATTTTCGTGAAGATCTTGAAATACATATTTCGAGAGACATGATTTTTGGTTTTTTAGACGAAGAATCATTGAGTTGTCTGGCATACAGGGAGGTTGATGAAACCCTGCCTGATTTTGAATCCATCATGTCAATGGTCATGTCTATGATAGGAATTGATGCCGATGGGTTAAGCCCTGGCATGAATCCCGGGGCTGCACCTTCAGTGAAAAATGGCAGAAACGACAAAGCGGAAAGGGTTTCCGAAGCGGCTGTTTCAATTTTTGCCCAGAAAGGTCATCGCAGGGCAACGATGCTTGAGATAGCAGGTCATGCAGGGGTTGCAGAGGGTACAATCTACGAATATTTCAAAAACAAGCAGGATTTGCTGTTTTCCATACCCAAGAATAAATTTTTATCTTATCAGATCGAACTGAAAGGGGTTTTTACGTCAAAGGACCCTTTGGAAAAGCTTCGATCTTTTATCTGGGAATATTTTCGGGTTTTTTCATCAGATGGTGATTTTTTAATGATTTTTTGAGTGATATTAAGTTAAATAAACGATTTTACAGCACTGAGGCATTTGGCGCTTTTCTGGGCACCATTGAAATTTTGTATGATATTCTAGATGAGGGAAAGGATTGTGGCGTTTTTCGCCGAGATTTAAGCAACCGGGTGTTCCGAAATCTTTTTTTGGGCGCCTTTTCCCATCTTTGTATCCGCTGGTTTGTGCTTGAGCGGGTCCCGCCTATTCGTGTGATGTCTGAACTGGCTTCCGTTACCGATCTATTGTGCAGAGCCGTAGTCCAGAAATTCGAAAAATAATCGATGGTTGACGTCGATATAAATTTTCTGCTGTTTAAGATCAATCCCAATGCCATAAACTTAAGCCATTCGTTTGTAATTTGAATAGAATTTACGCTTCATGGTTTTGTGATTACGAGGATATTTCCGACCGGGTCGAATCGGTTCCGTTGTTATCATGATGATTTCCAGTAAATCAGATATCAGATCAGTGATTCTTTCTTTGGAGCGTTGAAACAACAGCGGTAATACATGCTTGCTCTTTGAAAGTGCTTGGACAAAATTGATCTGGTGTTCGTACTTCACCTTTTTACCCAACCGTTTGAGGGTCTCACGGGCGGGATATGAAAGAACTGCGGTCAGATAATATGACTCACATTCCACACCCA